>Ga0099826_10001449_pt1 | contig 14251 bp, 5 predicted proteins | sample Mtrugardesep15_FD_76830 | JGI IMG/M metagenome (GOLD analysis project Ga0099826, IMG submission 76830) | Root nodule microbial communities of legume samples collected from California, USA - M. trunc garden sep15 | ecosystem: Host-associated > Plants > Roots > Nodule | place: USA: California... | reverse complement strand
TCTTTAATAAGGGTAATTTTGTAAAATTGTACTATAAAACAGACACATTAACTACACCAACAACATTTCTTAAGAAATGTGAAAAAAGCAATAGGTGGCTATATTAAGGGACGGAGGGAGTATAATCATTGTCGTGGACTTATAATCTTTATTTTCTTTGCTTTTACTGTGCTACACTTTAATGATGTTTTTTTTTCTTTTTCATATGACTAATTGATTTCTAGGAATATTTTCACTTGTAACCTGTTTGATATTCAACTGTGCCTGAAAATAGATTAAACTGTAGGAAAGATCGTACGGCTTTTATAGTATTCAATTCAGTACTAAAACCATGTTTAATAACTTGAGAGTAACAAATCATTTAGGAGTAACATATAGTTCTTGCAATGGGTAAACTCATATTCTACGTCTTTATTATTCTGCTCGACACTTTTATGAAAAGTCTTTGCATATGACTTAAATGATGGGTTTATACACATGGATGATGGGTTTTTACATATGGCGCAACACTTAAAGCATGGGTTTTTACATATGACCCGACATTTAAATGATGGGTTTTTACATATGGCTCGACACTTTAATGATCGGTTTATACATTTGGATGATGGTTTTTACATATTGCTTGACACTTCAATAATGGCTTTATACATATTACTTGACACCAAGTTTTTACATATGGCTATTTGATTTCTTAGAATATTTTCAGAAGTAATTAGTAACAATTCAATTGTGCCTGAATAAAACTTGAACTCTAGAAAACCTCCATACTTTTATAGTTGAAATCTTCAACTATATATCCATAAACTACATATTATAACTTGATTAGTGACCTACTTTTGTTTTTATGACAGGCTGCCGGTATCCCCAAGAAGCTTGCTCCAACCATTGGCATTTCTGTTGACCATCGTCGCAAGAACCGTTCTTTGGAGGGTCTGCAAGCTAATGTGCAGAGGCTGAAAACATACAAGGCCAAGTTGGTTGTTTTCCCAAGACGCGCACGCAAGACCAAGGTAATTTAAGAACCTCAATGATGATTTTAGTTTATGTATGCTTTTCCTTAGCTTTGATACCATCATTGCTGCTAGAGTTGAAATAGGAAGTATTAATCGGACAGTCAGCTAAATTATTATTTATTTGTCTGCAGGCTGGTGACTCTACACCTGAGGAACTTGCTAATGCCACACAAGTCCAAGGGTCATACTTGCCGATTGTGAGGGAGAAGCCAACTGTTGAACTTGTTAAGGTTACAGATGAAATGAAGGCATTCAAAGCTTATTACAAGCTTCGCCTTGAACGCACCAACAAGCGTCATTTGGGTGCTAGGCTCAAGAGGGCAGCTGAGGCTGAAAAGGAAGACAAGAAGTGATGATATTGTGAAGTCTGAGTTTATAATCCATTCATATAGCTGTTTCATGACAATTTTGTTCCAAATTAGTTTTCATATGAACATGCCAAGTCTTAAAGCGGGATCCCTTTGCTTTACTATTATTCTGTGTACTGTCACTTAAGATTGTTGGTTTTGCAAATGCTATGTTTTGTTTGCCTGTTCAATTGCTTACTTTATACACCCTAATTTTTGTTCAGACTTAATATGTCCGACTAATATGAATTATCCGATCTCGTGTTGGCTAGAACTTAAAGGGTAGCATTTGTGTGACATAGAATTGGGTGACATTGGCCAATCACAATGTCACAAGAGAGAGAAAAAAGCCACATGTGACATTGTGGTTGGTCAATGTCACCAATGTCACCAATTTTATGTCACCCAAGTGCTATCCGAACTTAAAACAATTAGTTGCTCAGGTTTTGCCAGGATAAAACTGATATCTTGTTTATACCTTTGTGGTTTGAATATTCTCAATAATCTTAGCGAGGACAAAAGAATAACTTGGTGGTTTCAATATTCTCAGTAATCTTTGTTGTATGTTCTTTGTTCAAGTGAAGTTCAACAAGGTAAAAGCCCTATCCTGAGCTAATTTTAACCTTCAAAAAACCCTACGATACGTAAGCTCTACACAAGCGCGCTTGCAAACAGTAGTGTGTAAAGACCACATATCCACCCACCCCTCTCATCCCACAAAACTGCACAGCCATGTTACCAGTTCTGATCAACCTCTGTCCCTGGATTCCCCTCTATATTGTTACTTATATTCACTGCTGCAGGTCAACTGCAAAAAACACCACCGTGGTGACATCATGTTAAGCTAAAAATACTCATCTTAATCGGATAGTCTCTTAGGACATGCAACATGGTTTCTTCAACATCCTTGCAGTGATAACATGGTTTCTTCTTCCAAAATGCTAATTTGCTCTTCACTTGTTCTATAGGGTAGATAAAATCTATCCTTTTAGGTGCTTTCCTCGTGAGAAGGACACCCAAGTATTTCCCCAACTCCCCGGTCTCTTTATAGCCCGAAATATCGACAAATAAATTCTTTTATTGAATTTTATATAGTGAATGAAAAAGTACACTGCTTTAATATTTAGAGTGTTTTCAAATAAATGGAATTTTGTGACAATTCAAAACCATGGTATATGAATGAAAAGAAGATCAAGTTTAAAATAGTAGTAGATGCAAAGAAAAATAAAAAAGCTGTCTTCCAGAGTAAAACTAAAACCACATGATACATGAACTCCATACACACAAATTATGATGTGAGGTCATACTATGTCTATTTTTTGTAACGAGTCAAAGAGCCGAGGGGTAATATAAGTTATAGGAATGCAGACTTGTAGAAATAGGAGAAAGCCAAGGAAATAAGGCATGAAATATGTGCGATGAATTTTTCCTTCTCTAGCTGAGTTATATGGTCCTTCTTATATACCTTATACTCTTTCTTCAAGTTCTTCTTTCTATTGTCTTTACTTGCAATTTGGTTGTTATTCCTCCATAGTTTTTATACACTAGGAGTTGGATTGATTGTGATCATATTCAATCCAATTGCAACAATTGTCTTCATTACATTTTCTTTAGAACCTTTGGGTTACCATATTGGAATAGATCACAAACACCCAATAATATACTCCTAGTGCAAGTCTTTCATAGTCTACAAAATTATGGGCATAAATTTTAAGCACACTCCTAATAATGTCCAAAGTGTGCTTTAGACATTTAAAATGTATGATTGGTCGTAACTAATAAGATGATACAAATATCAAACAGTACTCCATCCGTTTTTAAATATAAGTAAAATTAACTTTTTAAATTCATTTATTTAGTGATATATGTGGTCCATATTATAAACTACATACATATTTAAAAATGGAGGGAGTATTACTCCCAAAAGCTTAAAAAAAACGAAAAACTCGTGTGGGACAAAAATATCTGGTCTTCATTATCGAGAACCTTCTTTTGTTTACACCGCCTAACTAACTTAATCAATCTGGACCGTTGATACCAACTAATCCCAGCTGTTTATTTTCTCCATAACTCAGTTTATATAAACCGACATAAACCATTTCTTACCTTCACCTAATTTTTGCCGCGTGAATCGTTGAATCGTTGAAACTTTCTCTTTCGATCTCGATTTCTTTCGCTGTGATCGTGAATCGAATAAGGTTAGCTAATTTTCTAGTTTTGAATTTCAATTTCTGTTATAGCTCTATTTGAATTTCGTTTAATCGATTCAGTTGTTTTGAATTTCGTTTAATCGATTCTGTTGTTTTGAATTTCGTTTAATCGATTCTGTTCCGTTGTTTGTTTTGTAGATCTCAGTGGATCTGTTGATTATCGAGTTTTTTCTTTTCTTCCAAGCCTCGGTGCTACAGATGTGAGATTTGTGTTGAATCAGAGCAATTAACACGAAATTAGTTGCATAATTTCAGATTATTGTAACAATTCTTGAGGAAGTGATTATTTTGTAGTTGTTGAGTTTGTGTGATATTTGTGAATTGATCTTTGCCATGTCAGGTGCGCTTGCATGGCAGATCCGAAAAAAGTTAATAAAATTGAAGTTATTTTGTTTCGAGAGGGAAGATAGAGAGATAGGTTTGGGGACGATTTTTTTTATTTGCCCCGCGCCTCTCTCTCTCTCCCTCTGTTGTGTGTCTTGCCTCTTGCGTCTCTTTTTCTATTCTGTTGCTTTTCTTTACTCTACTATTATTCCCGGTGCTTACCCTATTACAAGAATTTTAATTAACAAAACCTAGTTCAACAAGCAATCCACAACACATTGAGGTATGGCTGCAATTGAACTCTACAATATGTTATTGATTACGCTCCATTTTGTTTACGACATGCATGTGTAATGTTTTCATCAGTAACTTATTTATTTATTTTATTTTTTATATCTTTATAGTGCGAACGGACACAAACACAAACACGACACACACAAACACTGAAACACCTCTGGTAGAAATTTAATTTAATAAAGCGATATAATTGTAAATAATCACAAGTTTTGGTGTCGGTGGCCTCTATCAGAAGGGTCACTACATAGTCTATATAATACTTCGGTCGCAATATCGAACAAATCATTTCTGTTCCAGTATCCGCTGTTTAGAACAAAGTGTAGTCAAATAGCCGCTATTGTGGCATTATAGCAGTGAAATTTGAGCAAATTGCATTTGTTCCACAATCTGCAATTGACAACTCTATTATCAGCTTTTCTTTGAATCTGCACAGTCGAATTTGTACTGAATCTTTTTTCTTGCCGAAAGGCAGCTAACTTATTGGTGAATACAATAAATTAAAACACAAATGCATATATTTGTTGCCTCATGACCACTTGAAATGGCAGTTGGACAATACTGGTTGACATTTTGCGTCTGTTATAAGCTGTTAGTTGGACTTGTAGATGTTTGGAATTCTATTGTATGATCCATTTGTATTTGTATAAGATGCCAAGGAGCTTACTAGCTGAAGAGTGCATATTTTTTTGTAAAAAACTCTGTCCAGTGTATCTTCAAAGCTCTCGATGTAGTTTCTACTATTGATCAACAATTTCAAGTTATGCACTCTTTTCAAGCATTGTGCGACCTGTAGTAGATCTTGTAGAGTAAAATGTGAAGACCTGATTGCTGCTTGAGGATGAAGGTTTTGGGACTGGTTTGCTCAACTTGTCCGACAGTTTTCTGAAGCAGAGAAGGTCATTCGATGCTCTTGTTGGAGGTATAGGTTTCATCTCGAATGACAGCTACAGCTGGCTCATGGCATTTGATTAAGTTTATATTAATTTTTTTATTTACTCTCTTTGCAGAATTTGTTGGCGGTATATGTTTGTGTGAATTTCAATTGGTGAGATCTGAAGTCGTGGATGCGTGAGATGCATGTAATGTGAGTGTGAAGTATATACACAACAACACAAGGTATCTGTGTTAAATGGATCTTTGCCATGTCAGGTGTGCTTGCATGGCAGGTCCGAAAAATCTGAATTGTTTTTATTTGTTGACTGTATATGTTCTTGTGAATTTCAATTGGTGGAATCAGAAGTCGAGGTTGCGTGAGATACATGTAATGTGAGTGTGAAGTATATACACAACTGCACAAGGTATCTGTGTTAAATGGATCTTTGCCATGTCAGGTGCGCTTGCATGGCAGGTCGGAAAAATCTTAATGAAGTTACAGTTATTTTGTTTTGAGAGGGGAGATAGGTTTTGGGACATTTTCTTTTATCTCTGCCTCTCTCTCCCTCTCTGTTGTGTGTCTTGTCTCTTTTTTTTTTTCTTTTTCTTTTTCTTTCTTTCTTGCTTCTCTATTCTGTTACTTTCCTTTTACTCTACTATTATGCTCCACACATAAAATTACAAGGATTCTTATAAACAAAACCTAATTCAACAAGCAATTGACAGCACATTGAAGTACACAGTGCGATAACAAGGTACATGGTTTTGTTGTTATGATATCATTACTAGATTTATTCTCTATCCTGAATTCATGATATTATTTGTGGTTTCTGGCTAAAATTGAAGGCCATGGCTGCAATTGAACTCTATGATGTTTAATCGATTTACTTAAGACGGTCACGACTTACGAGCAATATTTTCATCATTGAGTTAGTTTATTATATTAAATCAAATAATATTTTTACAGTGAAAGAATACATTTAGGATATGTTCGAATTCTAAAGAATACATTAAGGATATGTTTGAATTCAATCAAGTATAGTTTTACAAATTTTTCTACTATAATAGTGCGTAATTGATTTTGTAGTGGTACACATTGTACAAATAGTCTCTGATCAGAGGGAGATACTGTCAATTCCATACTCTATGTTTACACTAAATTTTAATTGAGTTTAAATGCAAATATACTAATATACAGGGTCGTTAAATAGTTTTGCTATATAGCAGAATTTGATCAAGCTGTTGTTTTCTGCAATTTACGATTGACAACACTAATATAAGTGCATGTAACTTGATTCTTTGGTTTATATTGTATTTATTTTTTTTATAATTAACTTTAGCACTAGGAGAGTATTATGTCATATCATACGAAATGTACGAGGTTGGTTGTCACTGATTTGGATTCTTAAAAGTAAATGGATTGAATAGTTTCTAGTGATATTGAAATGTAGTTCAGTGAGATGATCGGAATATCCACAAAATCTCTTATTTGCTGCTGGTGGTTTCAGAACCGTCATCTCCCGCTATTTTAAAACTTCTTCACCTGTATATATCTCTTCTACTAATTTTGGCTTTTGCTGATTGAGCTCTTGCAATTTGTGACTTTAATAAATTCGTTGTCTCACATTAGAGTTTAAAATGCATTTGAAATGAGGAGTCTAGTTATGAGATTCAATTTGGTTTTGAACAAGACTATCACTAACAAATAGTACAAGGAAAAATTTGGTTCCTTTAGGTTACTCTCTTAAATACAACGCTGAATTTTCCTTTCAAAGGATAAACATCATTGTTTTGAACCTGAATTATACCAAATGAGAAAATATCAACCAGAAAGTTTCCTTAAAATATTAGCACTATTGAGATTCTTGTCTGTTTATGTGTGGAATGATCAACCATTTCAAGTTATGCACTCTTTGCAAGCTTTGTGCGAAAATAAAATTTGAAGACTGCTGCTAGAGGATCAAGATTTTCTAAAGCAGGGAAGGTCATTTGATGCATTGGTTGGATGTATATGTTTTATCCCGAATAACAGTTGCAGCTGGTTCATGGCATTGGATGAAGTTATTTTAATTCTTTGCAGAATTTGTTGGAGGTATATGTTTTGTATTGCTTGTGAATTTCAATTGGCGAGATCAGAAGTTTTGGTTGTGAGCGAGACAAGTGATGTGAGTGTGAAGTATATTTACAACAACAACAACACAAGGTACTTGTTCTGTTTCTGTGTTATTTGTTAAGGGATCTTTGCCATGTCAGGTGCGCTTGCATGGCAGGTCTGAAATATCTTAATAAAATTATGGTTATTTTGTTTTGGGAGGTGAGGGAGAGATAGGTTTGGGGACATTTTCTTTTATTTCTTTGCCTGGTCTCTCCCCCTCTCTGCTGTGTGTCTTGCCTCTTCTTTCTCTCCCTGCCTCTCTTTTTCTATTATGTTGCTTTCCTGTACTATTATGCGCCACATATACTAATAACAAGATTCTAATTATCAAAACATAATCGGCAACACATTGAGGTACACAGTGTGATGACAAGGTACATGGTTATGTTGTTAACCTGAATTTGTGGCATTACTTGTGGTGTATTGATTAAAATTGAATTGAAGGCTATGGCTGTAATTGAACTCTATGATATGTTCAATCTATTTACTTAAGACAGTCACGAGTAATATTTACATCAACGAGTTATTTTATTTTATTATTTATATCTAGGGTCTTGTTAACTAGATATAAGCTTTCACTTTTTATCAAAGTAATAATTACATTACTTTTTAATAAAAACTTACTTCAGTTGGTGCTTAACCAATGCCCCGGGGGCACTGGTTAACATTCTCCTTATATCTATTACCATTTTTTCATGATTTCTAGAAATTTTCAGTGTAGTATTATATTATGACCTAAATGTTCAATAAGGTGGTGTATTTATGTTAAGGTTGGCCTTTTGCTATTGTAGATTGAAATCGTTTCTAATACAATTCATTTCTTCCAGGTTTATATTTGATTTTATAGTTATTGAAATTTTTGGAGCGTATGCTTTCTTCAATTAAACAAAGAGGTTTTAGCTTTGTTTGCTGCATTAACATGTCTCTGTACATTGAGATATTCTAGTCTGTAGGTGGATGTTTTTATAGCCTTGGTCATCATTGCAGAGAATACGGTGCACATCTGTTTATTTCATTTTTGTTTACGCTGTCCATGTTAATCTTTATGTGGAGGTTTGATTTGGTTTTAATTATTGGTCGGTGGTGAATTTTGGTATGCTTTTGATCTTGTATTACTGTAACCTTCATATCCCTGTCTAATGTAACTTTCATCACCTTTATATTTCTAACTAATCAATTTTGGCTTTTGCTAATTGAGCTCTTGCAATTTATGACCTAATAAACTATTGAACAAAATTGCAAGACCTTCATAGTCCAAAATGCATTTGAAATGGGGTCTTAAGCAAAATATTATAGATTTATGAGATTAAACTTGGTTTGGTTTTGAACAAACCTATATTTGATCACACTAACAGATAGTACAAGGAAAATTTTGGTTCCTTTAGGTTACTCTTTGAGATACAACTCTGAATATCAACTCTTTGCAAAGGATAAAGTGTTTTAAATTAGGAGCACTATTGAGATTTTTGTTTGTGTTTGAATTACAGATATACCATGTTTATTAATTTATTTAGAAGCTGCGGCATATCTCAGAGTAGCAGGAATTGAGGCATACATCCTAACTCACTACTCTACATCACATGACAGAGTGAATTTATTTATACATAAGGATGAAGAAAAGGGAATGAAAGAAAGAAGAGAATGAAGATGTGTTCTATAATTTAAGGATTTGGAATCTGGTTTAGACACTAATTTTTCAATGTCACATGTAGTCTTATTATTGACAGGTAGACAATTCACTCAACAAAATCAATGTTTAGAAAAGCACAATTTCTTGTTAAAAACTTGAGAAGTACCGATGATCTCCTACTTATAGTACTGAGAGAGAGTATTTTTTTGGGGGTAAAATGTAATTTCATGATTTTATTTCTCAGACTAAAAATGTTTTAATAAACTTAACAGTTTATGATATCATATTCAAAAAAATTTTAGGCCTGTGATGTACAATTTTTGTATATTAAAGTTTACCCTACAAGTTAAAAAAATTGATATTTTTAATATAGAAAACAGAGTGATGTGTAAGGTAGCTCTCTTTCTGGAGTGTCTGTGGCGGTCAGTCACACATGATAATTTGTTTGGATAAACAGGCCATTTATATAACACAAATAAACCGGCTTTTTCAAGTATAACATCTGTTATTATGTGTCTTTGAACTGTGTTAATTGTTTAAAATTTTAGAACTCAAAAGTAGTTAACCCTATGATGGATCCATATGCTCGTATTGGAATGAGCCCCCAAACTGCTTTGTATGGGAGATTGGTGGTTCGACTCCACCTGGATCCGACTTATGTCAATCATGTTTAAGCATAGAAATTAGCATTCATCTTCATAAGTCTGCTAAATCAAGTTGTGGCAGCATGGCCTTGATAAGTGTTAGAGGTGTACAATTGAAGAGAGTTTAATAGTAAGTTAGCAGGTTACTTTCACCCTGTAAGGCAAGTATTTGTGAAATAATTTATAAATGATATTTTTTTTATTAGATCATTTAGAAATGATACTGATGTCAAGCTTAATTAGATAAATACTTAGCTTACGTATCATGCATGCAAGTCATTAGTTAGTTGGTAAGAAATCTTATTTAAGTAGTGAAAGTTATGAACAATTCTGCATGTTCCCTTTTTCTCTCTATTGGGCTAGTATTTTTCATCCCTTATTCTCTCTATTAAGTCAGTATTTTTCATGGTTCGCTGAATATTATTATTTTTGGGTACCGGGGCTACTATGATTGATCGTTTAGTTGATTTGTATGCTGATTTGGTTTTTCAATATTGCCTCTTGTCACTAATATGCGAGTATTTTGTGCTTTTCAGTGCAAGGGATCATGATTTCATGTTGTAGAGATCGTTAACACTTATTAACACTTAAGAGATACTATGTGTGATGTCTATGATTAATTTAGTCCTTTCCGCACAATTTTGCTGTGTGTTTAAAACTGTGATTTCCTTAATTAAACATCATTTCAATTGTGTTATCCATTGGAAAGGAAACATTTCAATGATTACAAACATAACACTCCATTTTCAAGATGAAACCCGATGAAAACAAAGAGGATCCTACTGCATGAGGAAATATTTGCTTCGGATCTTGAAGATGGTTGAGTGATAGATAAAGAATATCATCAAGTCATTAGACTAAGCGTTACTTGAGTTGTGGTTGTTAAAAGATTTGTAATTGTAATACCATAGTTGATAGATAAAGATTATCTAGGATTGTCTTAAGGAGCTCTTGAATTTGAGGTTGAACGCCTCTATAAAGTTTAGAAGGATAAGTGATATCAGAAATATCTTACCAAGAGATCTACCATATGCTATTTTCTGACTCTATGGAACCATACGTGTAGTTTAAGGTTTGTACGTCTTTAAGATTTGAAATTGAAGTTTAAGTTTAATAGATGACTATTTTAAATTGGAAAATGCTAACCGGTGACTATATGGAACCATAATTGAAGTGTAAGGTTTACAAGTCTTTAAAGGAAGGTAAAGATAATAAATCAGTAATATTAAGAATATTAAAAATTCATTTGCTTAAACTTTGGAAAACAATGGTATAAGAAATTTAAGTTTGACTATGCTTAACCTTGCTTTAGGTTTGTTTGGTATATGCTATTTAGGTTTTATATCATTTTGTATACCAAGCTTGTAAGATAGCTTTAACACTGGAAGCAGGGGCGGAGCCAACCCCAGCTAGCCTGGGCACTAGGCTAGTGCTCAGGCTCAGCTCCAACTTTCCTTGTTGCAAGTCCAACCATTACTAGAATTTTTAGTTTTTCCTACGGAATTTTGGGCAAATTCCATAGGAAATACATTTCTTGCAGATTTTGTCATGGATTTAGGTTCCCAGGTGAGGTAATACTAGGATTTTAGGATCCGCAGGAAAGATATATCCGTAGGAAATGTGAAATTATCTGCAGGAAATGTGAAATTATTCGCAGGAAGGAAGTAACGTTTTGCGATATTTTTTTCGTCCAGACTCTATAAAATTCCTGGCTCCGCCACTTACTGAAAGTATGAAGAGTTATTCTTGAATATATTCTATGTCCTGAATTAGTTTTGGTGGGCAAAATGGTGGTTTGTCTATAACCCTTAAATCCATTATTTATGGTGTCCTCAATATATTTGGGAAGAAATTGCCTTTTGATAATACCCCAAATTGTTTACTTTAGAATATTATCTTACCATCCTGAATGATAAAGGGGTAGGGAAAACAATTCAGAGGAGCATATATCCGATAGTTTTTAAGGCATTGTGCATGATAAAATAAGCCTAAGTAACAAGAAAGCTAATATTCAATAGCACTACTTATTGGACACATTATATTCTGCATCATATGCCCAAACATCTTGTATAGAAGTGTTAAAAATAGAAAATTAGAGAGAAGTTGGTAAAACATAAACGAAGCACAAAGCTAGTGCCTACAACTCGAACAAAAACCAAAATCCAAAAACAAAGAATATCAACACCTAAGCATCTACGTGGTTGGATACTCAAATATGGAAATCAAATGAAAAGTTTTGAACCATATCCAAAAAATTTACCACTAAATCACAAGTAAGTAATCCCTTAGGTTATTATCATAAATTTTAGTTGGTATATATGTTTATATATTTATAATTTTAGTTGAAGTTTAATTTTTAAATTTTGATTTATTTTTTTAAATAGAGTTATGTTGTAGATCTGAAATGCTATTAACAAATATTATGAAGATTTGTTATAATAGAGTTATATTGCTTAAATTTATATTTTTTTTTCGAGTTTTTTAAATTTTTAGGGTTTATTTGAAAGTTTTAGGGTTTATGTATAATTTGCACTCCAAGTGTTTGATAAAATAATGAGTTTTTCATTGATTTTTTTAATTTTTTTTATGGTGTAGATCTGAAACAATGATCGATCAGTTCGATGTTAGCGTACGCTTCAACAGTGGAAATCTTCAAATGTTCAAGGTTCGGTTCATCAATGTCATGTTAAAAGGTCTCAAGGTTGAAAAAATATTGAATGATAAAAAAAATGTTCAATAAAATGTTAAATGATAAAAACAAGAATAAACGCAGCGGTAGTTAATTGCTACCGAATAAACCAGCGGTAGTTAACTATCGCTGAGATAATTTTGTATTTTTCATGTGTTATTAAAAAGTTATTGATGTCAGAAAAACACTTTTCATATAACTACTACAAAATTCTAAACATATTTTAGAAATTTCCCTCACAATGTGTCCTTATTTGGCGAAACGTTCTCCAGTGGCATAGCTTTTAAAGAGCCATAGGAGCAGTCGTTCCCCCACTAAAAAATTAAAATAAAATTATATAAGTAGATACCATAATACATCTTATATTTAAAGAAAATTATTAGACCCTCTCTCATTTGGCTCCTCCTAATTAGGTAAAATTGTATATAATATTTTTCGCTTTTCCAAATATTTTAGTTAAGATCCGCGTTCTCTATGTGTTATTTTTATTTTTATTATGGGAGAAAAGCAAAGAAAAGTTAGAGAGCAATGACCTACAAAGTTGTTTGACCTTTTTCTTTTGGACCTTTCCTTGATGGAGGTAGCATCAACATACCATCTATGGTGGAAATTTCTGAGTACTAAAGATTTTTATATGCTTGGGTTGGAATTTTTCTCATGACTTTTGCACATGTAGATTGAAAGCGACAACACCACAGTACAATGTCCATCACCTAACTTTCCTTTTTTAATAAACCAGAAAAGAAAATATCTAACTAGAATTTCAGTTTAAGAAATTAACTAATTTAACTTTTAAAGCAGTATACCAGTCAATTGTCACCACATTTAAAATTTTCCACAAAAATTGAATTTCTCAGTCAACATATACTACTAAAACGGAATTTCATGTAAAGGTTTATTTTTATTTTTCATTGAAGATATTTTGGTGACGTATTCGAACACTATCTCCAAATATATTTATTCATCAAATTATCATCCTCTTTAACAAAATACTCGTTAACTTTCTAATCAAGCCATCAAAGTAACCTTATATTCCCCTAAAGTAAGATGAAAGTTTATGACATACCAAGCAATTATTATCTTGTGTAAAAGAAGCAATTATCATGATTCAATACGATACTGATTTTCCAACACGGTATGAATATTTCTAGTAGCATAGATTGATAATACCTACAATTGGGAAAAAAATATCGAGGAAGCAAAGTGTGAAAGTCATTAAGGGCCAAAAACTACCAGACAAGATTAAATGTCCAAAGTAGCAACTATAGAAAAATCACTTCCCGTAGATATTCGTATAGCTTAACATGTATGCTCATACACGGTGGCGGTGCAGGATTATTATAAAGTTTGGAAGAAAAAAAAAATTGCAACAAATTTATAAGAGTTTACATAAGAAATTACAAGCAAATATTCAAAATTTTTAAAGAAATTGTCTAGTTTATAAGGATTTATATAAAAAACATTACATAAAAAATTGCAAAAAATTTAAGCCGAAACACAGACAAGTACCCAGACTCGCCGAACGTTAGAACCGTCATACTCATACGGATACTTACACCCGTATCTTTTATAGACTTTAAAAATAACAATGTTATCACTCTTACTCGTATCAGCATTAATACCCTTTTTTCTCCAACAAAAAGTTTATGTGCATGTCGGTATATGTCTTAAAGTTTAAATAATATTTACAAAGATACTTATATGTCAATCATTAAAAAAAAAATTAAATCGACAAAATGAATTGAACCCAACATTATAGATGAGTACATACCAACTTAGCTAACCTTCTTTGTATTAAAGAATTTCACATCAGATATGAATCTTCATCTCATAAGCCGATACTGTGAGATTGTATTAGATTCAACCATGATTTCTAAATCTTTCATGTTACTGCTCTTTCATTAGTAATACTATTGTGTAATGTGTAGTAATATTTGTGACCAAATAGTTTTTTATTTATTAATAAGTTGACAAAAGAAATATAATTATTGTGTGAATCATTTGATATGAAATTCACAAATGAAATTATCAAGCCGTTAACATGTAAAAGATTTTTTTTTTTTTTTTTT
>Ga0099826_10001447_pt1 | contig 14252 bp, 7 predicted proteins | sample Mtrugardesep15_FD_76830 | JGI IMG/M metagenome (GOLD analysis project Ga0099826, IMG submission 76830) | Root nodule microbial communities of legume samples collected from California, USA - M. trunc garden sep15 | ecosystem: Host-associated > Plants > Roots > Nodule | place: USA: California... | reverse complement strand
TGGTGTGATAACTTCACTGCATTTTTTTGCTAATGAGCCAGTGCTAATGAGCTCATCAGCAGACAACTCTATTAAAGTGAGTTTTTCTTTTGATAAAATAAATGCACACTTGCCTGCATGAACTTCAATTTCTTGATAGAAATTAAAACCTACGATACTATTTTCTGGGTGTATTAAAGATTTTAATTTCTTGAAGAAAGATAGTTGTTTGTAATTGAAGATAACTAGTAAGTTTGGATGTCTGCAATATCATACTGATTACTAGCAACTGAACGTTTTTGTCTTTAAGGGCAATGTCATTTTCGTAGAACAGTAAAAATCTATAGTGACAACAGTCACTTGTGCTAAGTCAGTTAGTAGCCTTTACCCTTTACTGAATAGCTGTGACTATTCTCTCTGGCATAAAGAGTTGGTTGTTACTATTGATAATCATGCTTATATTTTTTCTATTGATTTTTTTTTTCCTTTTAATGGAGTGAAATGTTCCGCCTGAGATACTTTTTGTTTTATATAATTAAGGTAAACCATTTTAATCTATAAGATTTTTAAATTTTCATTTGTGGTGTCTGATTTTGTTTGGTGTGAATTTGTGTTTCTAATGTTTTTACTTAACTGTTCTGCGGCTGCCTGAATATTAAAAAACGGCTATTCGTTTTTTCTCAGATGTGGATTTTTGACACAAGTGATGGTGACCCTCGTCTTTTGCGCTTTCGAAGTGGGCATAGTGCTCCTCCCCTCTGCATAAAGTAAGAATTATTTTCCAGGTCTTAGTTTATTAGGAGAAATATTTTTGATAAACTTTTTAGTGTAATGCTAACTATTGTGGAAACAACTCCTACTCCATTATCTGTTGTATTTTATGTTCCATCTGTCAACCTTTCCTTCGATGCAAGTTTTTTCTCATTAATATGCTTTGAAACAATATCACTTTCATGGCCTCTATGATTTTCAACATATGAATTTTGTTGTTGAATCCCCTGTCTTGATTTTTCGAGTGGATGTAATGCTATTTTATATGAATGGTTTTATTTGAGGTTTTGCTCTGTTCCTTTTTAGTGGCTACTTTTCTCGACCTTTTTTGTGAAGGATTAACTACAATTGTGCCTCCCTCCTTTTTTAACCGTTTTTTCTTCAAATTAAAGATCTTCATCCATACAGAAATATGCAACCATTTGGGTTAAGCTGAGCTGTTTAGCTTATTTTTTGGCATCGTCACCATTTCATAAGATGGTTTTAAATTTCACACTACCAATTTGCCATGTGCCATCATTTAAGTCACACCTGCAACTTATGTGTGACAGGTTTTATGCTAATGGAAGACACATTCTTTCTGCTGGCCAGGATCGAGCTTTTCGCCTTTTCTCTGTTGTACAGGTTGGTTGTAGTTCATTTACTTAACGTTTTCTCTAATCTAAGACTAACTTTGGTTTATTTGGAGAGTAATCTAAGAGTAACCTCATAACGTTTTCTCTAATGTTGCTTCTTTCAGCCATTCCAATTTATGTAATGTTTTACTTTTACTTTTTTTATTAGGATATTTTAGTCTTTAACACATCATTTTATTATAGAAGGCGACATAACTAATCATTTTCTAATATGTGCATTACCTTAAACAACACTTACAATGAGACAGATGGAATATTAATTATATACTTTTTTTAGTCTATGGTCTTTGCTCGCTCCATGCCTGTTTGGATGCTTTTTTCCCCCCTATTTTATATTGACTATATTTCATGGCTTAATATATTGTGTATGTTTGCTGTTCAAAACCATTTTCTACTCTATCTTTCCTCATATTTATCGCTGATGCACTTATTGAATTTGAAATGTTAATAGGATCAACAAAGTAGGGAACTTTCTCAACGTCATGTTTCTAAACGCGCTAAAAAGCTGAAAGTTAAGGTAATATTGGTTCTCTCTCATTCTGATTTTTTTTTTTTGTTGCCTAACAGATCTTTGAATGCATTGCTCCTTTATTTTTTATTTCCTGTTTAAATTTTGAAGATTTTGGTTACGTGTGCGCACACACCAGCATGCACACATGCACACCCTGTAGAGTAATATCTGTTTCATTAAAAAAAAAAATTACATGATCCATGTAGACCAAGTTTGGAGTCTACTGTTAATCTGAGTTGCTACCTTTTTTATTCTAGTACTGCAGCCATTCGCTTTAGTAGTTATTATTTTATTGGAATGACAAAATGTTAGTTCCTTCTATTTGCATGCAAGATTGTACACATTACAAAATAACGCCTGTTTCACTGAAATAAACTTTTGTTGCGTAATCTGAGAGCCGTGTTATGGAAACTAGATGTAGAAGGTTGAGGATGCCATTTTGGAAACTGGTTGAAGAATTCTAAAACTGTTTGCCAAAGAATTTGTTCGGTTTATGTTATTTAAGGGGAGCACTGGTTGCCTAGGTTCTCTGATGTATTGTGTTTTATGTTCTTCTTTCCTTTATTTTCTGTTGGGTTTTGGATTTTCAATTTATACTATCTTCCCTCTAGTTAACATTTCAAATATCTGTAATAAAACAAAATTCAAATATCTACGCGTGAGCTTAAAGTAACTTATAGAGTTTTAACATGTATTCTTTTTATTCTCTTTCCCTGAAATAATATAACTCTCTTCCAAGCCTTAGATTTGTGTCCACTTTTTCACAAAGTATATAGAGAGCGAAAAAATTGTAATATTTTGAAGTTGAACGATTTATTCAAATGCACATGATTAAAATACATCTGTGGGGTATGGGCTATGTATTGTATTCAATGAACAACATGTACTGCTTTGCTATTCAATAAACATCAGTACTTCTTTGCTATTCTACTTTGTCAACAAACTTTTGAAGAAGAGTAAAAATGTTACTTTGAAATGTTACTTTAGATGCAGATTCATTTGATTTGTGGACATCTTGAATTTCTCTAGCATGTTTATTCATAGTTCTTGTATGTTGTGTTAAAATTTGGAAGTCGGTATAAATAGAGTTCGTAATTATTGTTATTAGGCTGAGCGATAATGCCTTCTTTTGCTTTTGATGTCAACATGGATAAGGACTAGGGAGAGATTAAGAAATATATTTTACTCTGGTTATATTTTTTTCTTTGTTGATGAAAAATCACATTCATTGAAAATATCTGCAGCTAGTGATATTCCCTCTTCAACCCGACCATATTCAATTAAATTATTATGGTGCACTTAGTTATAGCTGTACTTATTTCTAAATAATTTATTTATTTTTTTTGCAAATTCAAAATTTGTACATTGTCTTTTACATGCTTTAATACAAATTATCTACTTATGTTTTCTCTGTATATGTGTGTGTTTGTACAGGAGGAAGAAATAAAGTTGAAGCCTGTGATTGCGTTTGATTGTGGTAAGTTCTTTCTATGGCATTCATTCATTCTGGTGTAATTGTACTGTAGTTGTGGTGATCAAACTTATGTATGGTTATTAATCCAATGACTTAATGTCATACTGACTGCTTCTTTGAATTGATTTATCAGAAGAATGTCTGGTAAGTGTATGATGGGTATACTTACAAAGAAATGAATGATTAAATGATGAATATATTTGTTTTACCTTCTAGCTAGTTTGATTAAGATTTAGTAATCTGGTACAATTTTGGATAAGGAATACTCCGTAACAAAAATGAAATAAACAAGGAAAAAGAGAAAACATCAATTTATCAATGTTGCTCAACCACTCCGCATATTGTTAAGGAAGCAACCTCTTTTTAAACAACCATGTGATTTACGTCAAATAGAATCCAATCACCAAATATTGTCCCAAATCAGCTTTTAAGCCAAAAACTTGTTAAAATTCATCTTTACGCAAACATCTATATGTATGTAATTTGACTATTGTTGGTACTTGAAGTATTTAGAATAATTGGTTTGTAACAAAAAGTGATGTCAGAAGTTTCACTTATTTTCTTGTGCAAACTTCAGCTGAAATTAGAGAGCGTGATTGGTGTAATGTGGTTACCTGCCATATGGATACTGCTCAAGCATATGTGTGGAGACTTCAAAATTTTGTTCTTGGAGAGCATATATTGACCCCATGCCCTGAAAGTCCAACACCTGTAAAGGTTAGGACTTCTTCTTCGTTAATTTTTTTCAATTTCTAACAATTACCGCTTCCACAGAAGATATGTGTGAAATGCTCTTCTTATTTTAGTAGGTCGCTCAATTTGTTGCTTCAATTTTTTTATATGCATTTTGAGAGAGTGGTGGATACTAGCTGAATACTTGCTTTCATATTGAAACAGACTTGTGCCATCAGTGCTTGTGGCAATTTTGCCATTTTAGGGACAGCTGGTGGTTGGATTGAAAAGTTCAACCTTCAATCTGGAATTCAAAGGGGTGCTTACATTGACATGTCAGAATCAAGAAGTTGTGCTCATGATAGTGAAGTGGTCGGAGTAGCTTGTGACGCAACAAATACTCTCATGATAAGTGTGGGATATCAAGGAGATATAAAGGTTCGTATTTTTTGTTTGATGGCACTCTAGAATTGTCACCTGTTTAGATCAAATAACAAGCAATCAAAACACTGGTTAGCATTGCTAATTATACTAGGAATCCTCATTTATGGGTTTCATTGCAGGTTTGGGATTTCAAAGAACGGAGTCTGAAATCCAAATGGGATGTTGGTTGTTCTGTTGTTAAGATTGTTTACCATCGTTATAATGGTAATTTGAATATTCATTACTTTTCATCTTTCTATATCCATTTGTTTGTAAATTACTAATTCCTTGTGTTAAAATAAAATAATAATATTAACGTGTATCAACTATGATTATGAGTAGAAGAAATTAATTTTTACTGTATAATTCATATTCTTGAGCCATGGAGTTGATTGAAGGTTTATAATGAATTTCAGGTCTCCTGGCTACAGTAGCAGATGATTTAACAATTAGATTGTTTGATGTTGTGGCTCTCAGACTTGTTCGTAAATTTGAAGGTCACACAGATCGTATAACAGATTTGTGCTTCAGTGAGGATGGGAAATGGCTTCTTTCGTCCAGCATGGATGGAAGTCTTAGAATTTGGGATGTGATCTTAGCGAGACAGATAGATGCTATACAAGTTGATGTGCCTATCACGGCATTATCACTGTCCCCAAACATGGATATATTAGCAACTACCCATGTTGATCAAAATGGGGTATACCTGTGGTAAGTTTCCAAATTTGTTTTCTCTGCTCATTAAACATAATTTTCCACAAAATATTTCCAATATTTTTAAGTGTTTGTTGTATCAATTATGTATTTTTTTATGGTAATTGGCAAATGATCCTGTAAGATGAGGAAACTGATTCCCTCTTGTAGGTGAACTTCATTTTCTAGAATTTAAGTTACCGAGGCAACATTCTCTCTACAATATTTTCACCATCATGTTAACCAATACTTATTTTGTTGTGTTTCTGAAAGTTGCAAACAATCTTGAATGGGTGAAGTGTTCCCTTTGTAATTTAAATGACATTGTAATTTAAATGACATTGATTGGATCTATGGTTCTATAATTTTCAAAATGTAATTGAACTTTTTAATACAAAACAATTTCTGATATTGAGAAATTTTACCAGGGTAAGCCAGGCAATGTTCTCTAGCAGTCCAAATGTCGATTCATATGCAAGTGGAAAAGAGGTTGTGAGTGTCAAGTTGCCATCTATCTCTTCCACCGGAGATACTCAAGTTGAGCATTCTGGTGAGCCGGTGAATGCCTCTCAACCTAAAGATGCTCCGGTTTTCCCAACTCAAGATAAGCAAATACCTGATTTAGTTACACTTTCATTGCTTCCAAAGAGCCAGTGGCAAAGCTTGATCAATTTAGACATTATAAAGGTCTTCTACTACTCAGATAATTCCTTCTCGTTCTATGAACTTCTGATTGAACCTTATTTTCTTCGTTTTCTATTTTTGTTTTCTATTATGCTCGTGAATGACATTTAGTATTTCTTCTTTGTTAAATGTTGAATTCTGAACTCCAGGTACGCAATAAACCTATTGAGCCTCCAAAAAAACCTGAAAAGGCTCCATTCTTCCTGCCTTCAGTTCCATTGCTCTCTGGGGAAATATTGTTTGAGCCTGGAAAGGTATCAGTAGAGGAGAAGGATGGAATAGACAATGAAAAACAAATGAACAAGACAAAATTAGATACGCCGTCATCCCGTTTTCTGTATCTTCTTCAATCCACAAAAGAGTCAGACAATTGTAAGAATCCAACACTTCATTCTTATTTACATTTTGTATGTAAATTACAGTCGATTAATCATAGCATGCTTGTAAACTATTTGCATTTGCATCCTTCAAGATGATGTTTGATTGAAATAAAAGTGGTTGTCTCTGAGCCTCGGTTTATACGTGATTTTTTTTTTTTCACCGGTTGGATAAATATGCACTTGGTTTTATATCAGACTTCCTTTTTAGAGTAAAAACATCTAAACATATGTTCAATTTTAACCATTTTTGGCGAGTGCTCATCCAAATACATTTAGGATTTATTCATTTTTCTGAAAACATGTATTGTTAGGATCTAACATTCAATATTGCAGTTGCAGCATTCACTGATTATATCAAAGGATTATCTCCATCAACTCTGGATATGGAATTCCGAATGCTTCAGATCATCGATGACGACAATGATGAGCAAGAAGATGAGAAGAGACCTGAGTTGGTACCAATTGAACAACTCATGGATTATTTTATTTTTGAGCTCTCCTCAAGAAATAATTTTGAGTTTCTACAAGCTGTCATCAGGCTATTTTTGAAGGTTTGTTGACAACTCTCCTTGGCCAGTTCAGTTGTTTATAGAAGTTCAAAGGAATGTGATTTTGTTTTTCATGATTGTATATTTACTACGTTTCTTCATCTTGCCAACTCTCCTTGGCCAGTTCAGTTGTTTATAGAAGTTCAAAGGAATGTGATTTTGTTTTTCATGATTGTATATTTACTACGTTTCTTCATCTTGCCAGATACATGGCGAGACAATTCGGCAACATTCACACTTGCAAGAAAAAGCAAGGAAACTCTTAGATATTCAGTGCATGGTATGGCAGAGGGTAGATAAGTTGTTTCAAAGTACAAGGTGTGTGGTTGCTTTTCTTAGTAATTCCCAAATTCATGCTTGACAAGTTCTCAACTCTCTAAGTGGAAGTTTTGGCAGAAAATGAAAACAAACACTGAATATGTAACCGGAATATATTTGTTCTCCACTTATACTTGTATTGACGGAGAAATCATAGCAGAAATCAGGTTAAAAGCTTTTGGAGGAGGTTTCCTGTTTCATTTATTAATTTTTCATGAAGAATCCAATGGAGGAATTTTTGTAACGGGATAAAAAAAAGTATGATATACTCATCCTCATAGCTGGGCAAATTTTGTATCATTTAATTTAACGCAATTTATCCCACCAATGTTTGTATTCAACAGAAACTTTGCAGCTCGTAAATTACATTTTCATATACTCGCAGTTGTGTAGTTGAAACGGTTGAGATTAGTTCAACGTAAGATGCAAGTAAATTAGAAAAACAAATATTCACCAAGTGTCCACATGGGAAAAATGCTATGGATTGGTGAGTACTTCAAGACTCCAATTATTTTCACCAAGTGTCCTAAAGATTAACTTTTTTATTTTTCTTGAAGACGAATTGGTGTTTTTTGTTTGTATTGGTTATAGATAGATGAAAAAGGTATCTGTTTCCTTTCCCAGGAAGAATTTAATCAATTTTCTTTACACTCACATAATTTTTCACTCTTGAATTTTTCGCTCTTAATTGTAGAGGACATGTCAGTAGGGGTGTGCATACCACATAACCAAACCAAACTGTAACCAAATTAATGGTTTGGTTTGGTTCATAAAACCACTTTTGTCAAAAACCAGTTTTTTTTGTCTATCTGGCTCGGTTCGGTTTAAAACCGGTTTTTTATTCTAAACTGGTTTTCTGTCTTGGTTTTCACTAAATTAAAAATCAATTTTTTTTATAAGAATCGCGATTGTGAAGGATGAGAATAGCGTTTCAATCAGAATCGTGATTGAAGATGAATCAGAAGCGTGTTTTGTGATTCAAAATCGCGTTTTGTGAATCTAAATCGCGTTTAATGGTGAATTATGTTTGAACCAGAATCGCACTTAATAGTAAATCGCGTTTGGTGGTGAATAGCTTTTGGTCAATCAATTTTCAAGCTTCATCGCCATCAAACACATCATGTTGTATAGCTTCATCGTGTTTTCAGATCGGAGTTTCATCAAACGTGACGAATCATCGTTTCATTATTTTTTCTCCGCTTCAACTTCGAGTTAGTCGCCATGAACAGAAACGACCATGGAAGATTCTGCGATTGCCAGATCTTTGTGACGTCCGTCGTGAAATCTCAGTTTGCGTTACGTTGTTGTGATGAAAACGTGAAAACAAGCCATGTTTTTGTTCTGCAAATTATGGAATGGATTTAACCGGTTACGATAAATATGGTTCCGGTTACCATTTTTCTTATTGGTTTGGATACGGGTTCAGTTTCTTGATAAAACAGTTTGGGTTTTTTAAACCAGTGTCCAGTTTTATTTGGAGCGGTTGTGGAAAATTGGTTTTTTTGCACACCCCTACATGTCTGTTCAAGGTTCAATGATTCAACTATGGTCGAACCATGTCCATGTGATTGAATAGTTGAATAATACTTGTAATATTTATTACTATTATATGCAACGATATTAAATCAAATAATACATATATACATGACACAATATCGAGAAAACTAAAATAGAGTTGGGTAGTTCAACTTGTTTGAGCTAAGAGTTAAAGAGTTTGAAAGACATGCTCAAGTCCTGACGAATAAAAAAAACTAACAAAAATTAACCTACTCAACATTTGTCATTAAAATACTAAAATTATTCAATAAAAATAATATGTGCTTCAATCTAGTTAAATTTTGGAATAGAAAATAAATTGAGAATTGCTCTATCTATTATGTGGATTGCTCAAAAGTCATTCGAATGTATCGGATCGTAAATTTCGATCAGCTTATTGCAGAAGTTGAGCAATCCGCAGGTGAGCAGAGCAATTCTCAGATAAATTTACTGCAACATTTTAATACGTGTGCAGCGCCTCCATGTCTAACATTTTCAACTTCATACTTACTCCATGCACTTTCTAGACTAGACTAGGATAACCCTTAAACTCCTCTCATCATCATCCATGATGGAGCTGCTGCTACAATCTTCATTGCCAAAGTTCCAAGTAAGCTTCAGCATAATGACTTACTTTTGTGTCCAACCGTGATTTCCTTGATTAATTAGGTAATAAATTTTTGCATAAACTTTCATCAATTTATAGTGTTATGTTTATCAGTAATATGTTTCCATATTTGCGTGTTATTTCTAGAAATACATTTCTTAAGAAACGGTTTTGTATGGGATGAAGCTAATGGAAATTAATATGGGTGTATATTGATTAATTAGTGATTAAGGGTTTTTTACTTTTGTTTTTGTTGGAAAAAATAAGCGAGGGGTTTAGGATTTTGGCAGAGTAGCACCCTAACGTAACTGTGTTATTGCATGATGATAATAAGCAATTGAACAATAACAAATAAAATAGAAATAAGACCTATTTATCATAAAATTGAATGTGAAATTGGAGTTACTCTAGGCTTTTTATATCTATATCGATATACTATTTTTATGTGTAGAGATGAAAAAAAGAGTTACTGAAGCATACGTGCCTGCATTCGGAGTGTGTACCATTGCTACTTGGTTCTGCTCAGCCACCACCTCATTTCGATGGAAGGGATGAGCATACGAGCACTTCAAGCCAAATGTGGGTGTATATGTTGATCATGGCCGATACTTAGGAGGTGAGGTAGAATGTTGATAAGGGCAATCTAAGTTGAATTGAGGTGGCTCCGGCATGGTTCGCTAAATTTCACATAAGAAGAAGTTGTTTAATGCGTTAAAATTCTTCGTGGTGATTGTAAAATAGAAGTTTAAAATAGGTCTAGAAGTGTGAGAGTCACTTAGGCATGTTTTATAAACCAGGAAATGAGGACAGTAACATTAACTATATCATTCATTCTTTCTATATCCCTTCTCTCTTTCTACCACAAAAGAAGTAAATGTGTTACACGATCCCTTGAATGAAAACAAACCTTGAATATTAGATCAGAGAAGAAAATGAGCTAAAAGCTTTTGATTGAGGTTTACCTTTCGTGGGGAATCATATGGTGTAATTCATGTACAAGAAAAATAGTCTGTTTTAATTATCCTCATTACAAGGAAAATTTTATATCAATTAATTTGCAATTTCCATTTCCCATCAATGTTGTTATCAATAGAAATTTTGCATCTCTTGTGCACTGCTTTGCCTCCGTTTGTCTACTTTATTGACCGTGTAGTTTGGAATTTTTGTCGAGACAAAGCAATACTCGACTTAAATTGAGGATTTGTATTGACTAATTTTTTAAACAATTTTAATTGACGATTCATATTGTTTATATATGAACATGATTGTCTAATGAACCATTGAGATGTGGAAACTCACTTTTAAAAAAGCTAAATCAAATTTAGCGATATATTGACTAGGCATAGGAAAAGGGGTTGGATTGAAGTGGTCAACCTAATATGTCATTCTCTCACACAAAGTTTGGTGTTAGCTGATAGGTTTAAGAATGAGTTTTGTATCCAATAAATTCTCAGTTTACTCTTTAAAATATTGATTTATGTTTCACTAGTCTCTAAACGATAAGTAGTTTATAAACTATTTTTATCCATCAAATTAGTTCATAAATTACCATTATCTTTTATATATTTAAAGAAACTTAAAAACCATTTTAATGTATTATTAATAGTTGAGAGGCTACGTTCCCGTGAATTTAGCTTATTTGGTAAGGATATTGGTAAAGATATTGTATAATATATGCAGAGACGAATCCTAGACACTCCTCACTTTTCTACATTTATAATATGTAAGCTTCAGCCTCTAAGTTACTTGACAAAAAAGAATAGTTTAAAGGTTATCTATTATATTTTTATAGTCAATATATCATATATAATATATAATGATAGTTTAAAGAATATATTGAAGATTTATTTGTTTTACATCAAACTAGTTTTTTTTTTTTTTTTAGGAAGTATATCAAACTAGTTATATGAAACAACGTTAGAATATATTCAGAAATATCAATTTGATTCTTAAAAATTTAAATATTGGTTAGCACTAAAATGTATTAGAAAAATTGTCCTAAAGAGAACTATTTTTTATCTATGCAAGAGATTCTTGATAATTGTTTTTTTTTGTCACTGAAATTTAAAAAAGAAATAAAAAAAATTTCGAATGAAAAAAAAAAAAGAAGTAGTATGTGAAACACAGAATTAAGACAACCTTAGCACATAGGTATCTCTGTCGCGACACATCATCACTGCTCCGCCCTCATAACCACCGTGCCATCGCTGTCGCTTAATCTCGGAAACTATGAACAATTCTTGGGAATCCGAAACAGCGATATGGAAAGAAATAGAGATTTCAGAGAGGTTGGTTGGTATTGTTATTTTGATACATAAATAAATAAATAAATAAACTTTGAGTAATTGTTGATTGTTTTGTTTTGTAGCTATCTTGTTTGTTCCATGTATGAAGAAGCTGAATCATTATCTTCTTCCATTTTGAAACAATTGCGCAATCATCATTCAACAACTCAAGATATGTTTCAATCAACTTCTATGGTTCTTGTTCAAGCTTTCAACCAACTTGCCAAGCAAGTCCCTTTTCCATTTTTCTCATTATTTCATCATTCTGGGTCCATTTGGATTGACTTATTTTTTAGCTTATCAAAAATAGCTTATGTAAATAAATAAGCTTTTATGTTAATTCATAAGTTCTCACTCACGAAAATTGTATCTTCGTTAACTAACTTGACAAGCTTATGAATGAATATTACTTAAAAGCTTGTTTATTTGCATAAGCTAAAAAATAAGCCAATCCAAACGGGCCCTATATATAAAATCACTAATTATCATGAATGTGTGTCGTCTGCTGCAGGACTCCAGAGATTCTTAATCAACTCAGAGAGTATTTTATTTCACTAAAAGCTATTCCTGCACAAGTTCTACTTACTGGGTATAGTGCTTTTTGCTTAGTTTTACAGTTCACACTGATTGTATACCATAATATTGATTTTCAAGATATGATATGATTATGTGTTTTTCTTATTTCGTTCAGAGCTTGTTTACAAATTGGACAAGGTTCTACTTTGGGTGTTCGAGAATTTCTTGAGGAGTTTCTTAATGGATGGAGTCTTGGGGATGGACAATATCATGCTGTCATTGTAGAACAAAATGAAGAGCGTGAAAGTCGTTTAGAAAGGCACTTTGTTCTAGGGATTGATGAATATTTGGAACTTGTTGAGGTCTATGCCATCACACTTCTTGCAACAGTTTTAAAAGAGGTTGATCTTGCAGTTTCCTGGGTTGAAAATGCTCAATTGCCTGAAGAAAATCGACAGGTAAGAGCATTATCTGTAGATTAAGTTTTTAAGTAATTCTTCTACATCCAAGATTAAAGCTTTTTTATCAGGTATTTTTATATGGAATTGGGAAACAGAGTTATGGTGTGTTTTTCCTGATACAAAATGCTCAATTTGCCAGCTGAGATGCACTTTGTGAATATCAAATCAACTAAATTTTCCTGTACGGTTAATGACGTTGAGTAGCAACTAGGTATTAGGTTATCATTATGCACAGATTGGAAGAAGCAATGTCAACAATTGTTTCTATTATTTTCCTATTGTTTGTGCATATTGTTTGGTAGAAAATAGGCTTAGATGGTTTGGGCACGTAGAGAGAAGACCCGTAGATGCCGTTGTAAGAAGAGTAGATCAAGTGGAGGAGAGTCATGTTAAAAGAGGTAGAGGAAGACCTAAGAAAACTATTAGAGAAACCATTAGAAAGGATTTAGAGGTCAATGATTTGGACTCAAATTTGGTTTATGATAGAACACTATGGCGTAATTTGATCCATGTAGCCGACCCCACTTAGTGGGATAAGGCTTGGTTGTTGTTGTTGTTGTTGTTTTTTATGATTCAAAGTTTTAATTTTTTTGGGCGTTTATAGTTTAAAACATGAAGTATATTAACAAATGTTACTCTAGGTAAAGTTACTAACTTTGACACAATAATCTTTTCCAATATATCTTAAGTTTTGAGTCTGTAAATATTTGACCATTCTCTGCAATATGACGAAACTACTAGTTTAGAAAATTTAAAAATTCTTCTTTTTCTAAATATCATGTTTGTCTTAAGATGTGATTTTCCATTTCATTTATTTTACTAAATATTGGTATGCCACTGTATTCATAGGAACTTCTGAGAAGGTTACGCTCTATACATTCTCTTAGAAGTACCACTTCGTCTCAAGTTGCCTCTCTACAATCGCCTACAAATAACAATGAAACTTATTCATCTAAGGAACTACACGAGTATAAAGGATCGCATGGAGCCTTGACAAGCAAACATGCAGTTGTCTCAAAACTGTCTGAACGAATAGAGACATGTTCCTGGTGTTTCCGTGCTATTAACTTTAAATTGGCTAATGCTAAGTTTGTTGTACCTAGTGGGAAGATTATGCTTGGTTGTTTGATCTTGTTCGCCTGTTATGTTTTGAGAAGAAAGCAAGCTACTTTGAAAAGGTAATCACTTGAATTCTTGGCTCCCTAGTAGAATGTGTCTGTTATACACCTATAACCCATTGTCCATTGTCCCTAGTAGCTGTATTTTCTTTATAAAATTTTAACATGTATTGAAGGCTAGGGGACTATCTTATATTTAACTTAACCTTATTTAATTTTTTACCAATAACTTGATAAAATCATGCATAATTTTTACGTACATTAAGGGGCTATTATTGTGAAGTTAACTTGGATAGTGTTTTCGGGCAAACATAGGACAAATGGACTTCTAAATTGGGAATCATAGCTTGTGAGTTGTTCTTGTTGGGAGCATGCTCTACTGTAAAATAATACTTATGTCACTGTGCTTTCTTTACTGTAACCAAAACATGTTGAATTGACCAAAATTGAATTCAACAATATTTGCTTTACTATCTTAAGGGATTGTATTTTTCTGAATAAACACTGTTCATGGTTTAGGATTGTAAGAAGACAGGTGATTGTGACAAAGAAGGCTTTGGTCGATTTGTGGGAGCTTGCATTTTCCCATCAAGTTAATCCTTTAGCAGCTGTTCAACCCCTCACTACCGCAACACTTCAAG
>Ga0099826_10001446_pt1 | contig 14253 bp, 12 predicted proteins | sample Mtrugardesep15_FD_76830 | JGI IMG/M metagenome (GOLD analysis project Ga0099826, IMG submission 76830) | Root nodule microbial communities of legume samples collected from California, USA - M. trunc garden sep15 | ecosystem: Host-associated > Plants > Roots > Nodule | place: USA: California... | reverse complement strand
AAATTAAGCAAGTAATAGCACGAAAAGTAAAAATAAAGTCAAAAGGTTCTCGTAGAGTACTACGAATATTTAGGGTGCTAATACCTTCCCTAAATATAACTAACCCCCAAACCTTAATCTCTTTCAAATGGGTAATTTGAACTTTTTCCCCCTTTCTTTAAAAAATTAAAAGTTCAAGTCGTGAATAAAAATAGTGAGTCAAAGCTAGTCAAATAGCGATGATCTCTCGAAAAATGACGCGACATACCTCACTGCATCTAGGCTAGATATTTTATTCAGTGTATGTTTGTGTGCAAGATTCCAATCAGATCCTAGAAAATCTCATTTAACTGCAGTTAAGAGAATCTTCCGATATCTGAAAGGAACAACTAATCTTGGACTCCTCTATAGGAAATCCTTAGATTATAAGTTGGTTGGATTGTGTGATGCTGATTATGCTGGTGATAGGATTGAAATAAAGTCAACCAGTGGCAATTGTCAATTTATGGGTAATAATCTGATATCCTGGGCTAGCAAAAGACAAGCAACTATTGCTATGTCTACAGCAAAAGCAGAATACATCTCAGCTGCAAGTTGTTGTACACAACTACTTTAGATGAAACATCAGTTGGAAGACTATCAGATTAATGCTAACAGTATTCCCATTTACTGTGATAATACTGCTGCTATTTGTTTGTCTAAAAATCCAATTTTACATTCAAGAGCCAAGCATATTGAAATCAAACACCATTTTATCAAAGACTATGTTCAAAAAGGAATTTTAGATATACAATTCATTGATACTGAGAATCAATGGGCTGATATATTTACTAAGCCTTTAACTGTAGAAAGATTTGATTTTATAAAGAAAAATTTGAACATGCACTTTGTGTCTGATAAAAATTTGCTTGCTCCTGAATAGGAATTTAGGTTCTGAAGTCAGTTCAGAAGTTATGGTCCATCAGAAGCTCTTTATTGAGGTTCTGAGGAAAATGTGCTTCTGATGGTGACGTCAGCATCTGAAGTCCAGAAGCTGGATTTGTGCTCTTCAATAGCAGAGTTAGTGGAAACGTTGGAAGCTATTTTTAGTAATATCTGTCCCACTAACTTGGTAGTTACTCTGAGAACATCTGACGTGGCGTATTTGTATTGGTGTATAACTTCAGAGGGCAATGATGATTATAGCTTTGGAAATACACATACGCGCCCCCTTTGTCATTAATGTTGTGTTTGTTTGTCCCCTTTCTAAATTGCAAACGTTTTTACTAAAAACACTTAAGCATTTCACACACTACTCACTTCACAACAAACACTTTCTTCTCTCAACTATTCTCTGCAAAGTAGTGCAATCTCTCTGCAACTTAAAACTTAGAACCCTAAAAAATTCTACATTATCAATGGCATCTTCATGTTCTGTTTCAGAATCAACTACTCAAAATAAACCTGCCTATGAAATCAAAGAGAGGACAATGGCTTTGGAAGAATGGGAGCTAAAGATTCAAACTGCTAATCCGGTGGACTTTGAATCTCTAGCCTATCACGGATGTGATATCAAAGGATATTACGAAGCACAAGGGTTAATGTCATATTTTGATATGTTAAATGGACCAATATACAAAACCTTGGTGAAGCACTTCTGGGTAAGAGCTTCAGTATATGATAAAACTGCCTCAGAGATTGAAGAAAAGGATAAGATTCTGATTGATCCTACCTTGGAAGGAAAGACTAGAGAAGAGATGGGGCTGGATCCGTTCAGTTGTACAGAAATCAGGTCAAGCATAATGGGAATTCCAGTTTTCATCTTAGAGTGGGCAATAGCACACGTTCTAAGAAGAGACGCTTCTGGTAAATACTCAAGATTAGAGATACCTAATCCCAAGTCAAGTCCTTGGAATGACATTGTCAACATGTCTTTATTCAACTCCAAGACACCAGAGAAGTATGTTGATCTTAGCATTGAAAAGAAGCTCCTTCTGAAGATTCAGAATGAGAACTTGCTACCAAAAGGTGGTGGTAGTGATCAACCCTCCTTGGGACATAGAGTTTTTCTCCACCACTTCATCAATCAAGAAAAAGTCAATGTGCCCAAGTACATTTTCAAACACTTAATCAAGGAACTAAGGGAAAGTCAGCTGAAAAACATGTGTTGGGTTCCTTATGGGAGGCTAATTTCCTAAATCCTTCATCAAGGAGGGATTCTGAATGCACTCAGCAACGTTAACATCTTTACAGATGAGCAGCTAGGCACTGAAACTGGGAAGTTTATCAACGCCAAGACACTCAAGCATATGAAGCTAATTAAGGAAGTTTCTAAGCTTAACACGGACTTGAGTGAATCAAGTGCAAGATCTAACCTGATGGAGAACTTTCCTCCTATCTGCAAAAAGGACCCCATTGAGGTTCAGATGCACTTTATCAAAGACCACTATGAAACCTATGGCAAGGTCATCAGGCTGGATGATATTCCAGAAGAAATGTATGGTGGTGCTTTGCCTGTAGCTAAAAGCAGGAAGTCCAAGAAAAGAGCACTCACAAAAGATGAGTACTTGGAAGAAGCTCCTGAACAAACTGCCAAGAAGGCCAAGAAGGAGAAAGCTTCTGACAAGCTTAAAACAGGTGGTTTTGGAGTGCCATCAATAGAAGAAGAAGTTCAGGACCTGAACCCTTAAGAGGTTCTGAACAAGAAGACCAGAAGTGGCAAGGCAGCTGCTTCCACTCAAGCTGCTCCTAAACAGCCTCAAATACCAAAGAGGAAGAGGAAGTCGGCTGTCAGGAAGCTTAAGTTACCAGTCTATGCTGAAGAAGAAGAGGAAGTGGAAGCTGCTACTGAGCTGGTCACCAGGGAGGTGAGGAGGAAGAAAGCTCAAAAAGCTGCTACACTTCAAAAGGCTATACAGCTAGCAACAGAGATTGAAGCTCCAACATCTAGCCTTGTTAGAGCAGATGTAGCTACTGATGCACATCAAGTAGTTAGAGCTGCTGAAGATCTACAAGAACTAGTTACTTCATATGCTGAAAATCTGCTGGTGGCTACAAGTGAAGAGACTACAAGGGAAGTCCAGGAGGACAAAGCTGCTGGCTCAGAAGCTGCTGCTTCAGAAGCGGTGACAGGTATTCCAGATTCTCCACACTCTAACTCTGTAATAGTAGTAGAATCTGATTCCACCCCATCTTCATCATCCCATTCCATCTCTTCCTCATTATCTTTTGACTTAGATGATGTACCCTTAGGCCAAATCTACTCAACCATCCACAAAGGCCTTTCACCAACAACCAAGCTCCACAAAGAACCTTCTCAAACTACTCCTTTTAAGCTTATGATTCCTTCAGTTGATGGATGGATATGCAACTTATCTAAAATGAGGAACAGAGTTTGTGAAAAACTACCCCTCAATCACCCTCTTCAACCACAAATAATCCCTCCACTTAACATGGCCCCTCCTAAGATGAATGTTGCAACTACATCATCATCTCAACCACCCTCAACTAACCAAACACAAGACACATCTGTCTTAGACAATCTGGTTAGCCACTATTCAGGTGAACTACCAAAAGCTAGGCCTAACCTACCAAAAGCCTCTGAAGTAACATCTATGGAAGTTACTTTAGAAAGCCCCCCTCATCAAGAACCAAACCTACACATGGCCTCATCCATCACTCTAACTCCCAACTCTACAAACATCCAATCATCATCCAACTTGGACATTGTACCCACTGCTCCACCTAAACCTACAAAAATACCCTCACCACCAACCATCTTTTTGGATTCTACTCTATTAATGGATGTGTGTGAGAATATTGCTCAAGAGCTGAAAAAGTTAATTCAGGCAAGGAATGACCTGATTCACAAAGATAGCTATGAGAAACAATGGAGCAGACTTAAGGAAAGAATTGATTATATAATGTATGCACTTCAAACAACCTGCTGTGATGCTCAAGACCTGGCTCAGTAGAAGCTCAAAGACTGGCTGAAGGGTATAAACAGCAGTCTTCAAGAAGTTAAGGTTCTCAGAACCTGGGTGCAAAATCCTCCAAGCATTAAAGGAAGAGAAGTTACAGACTTCATCCCTTCTGGTGTGCATCCCAGAGAATTGGATTTAACTTTTCTGAATAAGATTAACTTCAAGTTAGCATCTACTATCTGAGTCTATTGCAAAGGAATGCTGACTTAGAATCTGAAAATAGGAAGTTAAAGAAAGAGCTTATGGAACAGAAGCTACTTTTGTTAGAGTACAATTCATCCACTAAGGCCAAGCTAGAAGAAGCCAGAGCAAGAGAAGAGAAACTGATCAGAAGTAATGAGGAATTCAAGGCTGAAATGAAGCAACCATAAGAGAAGACAAACATGATGTTGCAACAGATGATGGAAATGTTAAACAAACAAGCCAAACCGTAGTTGCACACCATTTTAGCTTGTTTAGTTTAAATTTCCTTGCTTAGCATTTTTTTTTTCATTTGTGCTTCTCACTTAAATTGTGCTTCTGAACATCTTTAGGGCTTCTGGTTATTTATCTATGCTTCTGACATCAATTACTTTACTCTAATATATTCTTCTTGCTTTGATATACTTATGTTTGTATATTTTCTGCTCTGATATCTATATGTTTAATACTCTGATTAGAATATTTTTTTTCTCACTATCTTTTTACTTCTCTCTTTGTGTCTTTAGTTTGTTTTAAAAACTTTTTGTTCATGACAAAAGGGGGAGTAGTATGTATAGTATTTATAGGCTCTGAGCCCCATTAATTTTAATTTTTAATCAAGTTAAAATTAATATGACCAACCTCTTATCTCTTAGTATAGTTTAATGTGAGAATATTCTGAGAGTTATTACGTTTTTAAATGATGAATTTAATTAACTTGAATAGAAATAAGGGGGAGCTTACAAAACTCACCTTAAGAGCTATTAGACTCAGGGGGAGCCTTCAAACCTCAAAACCCTTATAGTCAACTTGTTAATTAAATTAACAACAATTGCATATTTTTTAATACTATTGTTTGTTATCATCAAAAAGGGGGAGATTGTTGGAACAAAATGTGTTTAAACAATAAACCTTTGAAAGTTTTGATGATAACAAGGTATTAAAAATTGTCAATTGGACTAGCTAATATTTGTTCAAGTGTACAAGACCATAGACAAAAATTTACATCTTAAATTGGCCCTGAAAGAACAAAAGAGAGCTAAGAAATCAACAAAAAGGAAGCTCAAAGCGTCTGAAGAGAAGTGCTCCTGAAGTGTTGACGTCATCAGAAGCAAGTTCATCAAAAGCAACTCATCAGAAGCTGAAAATCACCAGAAGCTGAAGTTCATCACAAGATGCAAAACTTAAAGCTTTAAAGGTTGTCTAATGAATCAAAGATCGTCTAAGCATTGCAGAAGACTGAGAATGTGAAGCAACGGTCATGTTGAAGGGATTTGAAGGCATTGGATGCTTATTCTTCAAAAGCGTTTTCATAGTACAAATGTACGAAGTGTACAACCACTACCTCTACTACTCTGTTTGTGTCTCTGCTACAAGAGAAGAAAACAGCTCTGAAATACAGCTATGCTTGCAACGGTGTTCCCTCACAATGGGAATGGATTTGAAATTGATCCTTCAACGGATAATAACCATATCAGGCAAAAGATCATTGGTGATTGATCAAAGCTTCAAACGACTCTTTTTGATGTGCTGGCAATTTCACAACGTCTCTTTTACACCTATATATAAAGGAGTAAAGACTTAGAGATTAGAAGAGAGACTCAACTACAATTTACAAGCGCCAAAACTCTGCTGAAATTGTTCTGCATTCAAAGTTCACTTAGAATTTCTGTTTCAAAGTTCATATCTTAGAAACCCGGATTGAAACCATCCGGCCCTGGGCACTTGTCTGCTTGCATTGAAAACGCCGTTGTTCAGAATTCTTCGACTGTGAAATCTGCAGTTAAAGAGAAGTTGTCTTCATCTATTATAGAACTTGGAACTAAAGACACAACAGATGCACGGATACTTGGGAGCTTTGTAAATAAGTTGGAAAAATAGTCACGTGCAATTGTTTGGAAACCCTTTTCTTTATGACATACTACTCCATCTGAGTTCTCAAGATGTGTAATTCGATTTACTTTTTTCCGAGAAGTAGCGGCAGCGTGAAAATATTTAGTATTTAAATCCCCATCATGATACCAGAAGGATTTTGCCCGTTGTTTCCAATAGATATCATCCTGAATAAGCAACCTGTCGAGCCATTTTTTGCGAGAATTGAAGAAATCAATGTTTGAGGCTGTGACGTTGTTTCAAAACCGTGCAATTTTTCCCTGAACTTTACTGATTTCACGCCGGATATTATTATTATTATTACGACTCCATTCAGAAAGATCAGTAACACATTGAGTTAGCTTTTGCGTGAATTTGCCATGAGGATAGTGCTGCCGGCGTGCTTTAACTTGATCTCTGAAATCAGGTTCAGCAAGCCATGTGTTTTCAAACTTGAAGCGTTGTGGATTTCTGTGAACAGTTTCAGACAATTTGCAATTAAGTAACAACGGGTACTGATCAGAAGACGTAGTCGTGAGACATTCCAAAGCTGTTGCCGGGAATAAATTGCACCAAGATGAATTCACTAGTGCTCTGTCTAATTTTTCTTCCACCTCCCTATCAGTTCCTAGACTTTTAAACCACGTAAATTCATATCCATTCATCTCTAAATCAATCAAACCTGCATCTATCACAACTTGTCTAAAACCACAAATCAACCACGGTGCTCTTTCCGACCTTCCTTTCTTTTCTGCATCTGACAGTATATCATTATAATCCCTAATAACACACCAAGGAAGAGAGGACACTCTTGCTAAATTACGGAGAAAATTCCAGGACTCTTTTCTTCGACCTGATTCAGGCATCCCGTAAAAACCTGTTAATCGCCATTTTCCGCATAAGGGGTCAACCACTTCTATATCAATGTGATTTTGTGAATAATTAGTGATGATACAATTAGCTGATTTTTTCCACAAGAAAGCCAAACCTTCACCTCTACAAATTCTATCAACTGTAAAGCAAGAATCAAACGACAAAATATACTTTAATTCTTCAATTTTATTTAAGGCTGCCATTGTTTCAGACAGAAAAATTCCATCCGGTTTATAAGTCCGGACCAGGTATTTGAGATTAGGAACTGTACTCGGGCTACCCAAGCCCCGACAGTTCCAACTGATGAAACTCATTTTTCTTGGTGGGCCTGGTGTCCAGGTCCCGCCATTACATTAGGATTTGCTGCCAAGGCAGACTCATTCATTACAATATCATCAGAAACTATAACATTACTACTAACAGTCCTATTCAAAACAGTGACATCAGTATCTGTCTGTATGACTTCTGCAACTTCTTCGTTATCCTCCAGCCTCAACCTCTTCAACTGTTTTTGTCCTTCCGACTTTTTTAAGAACAAAACACCATATTTGTTCATATTTGGATCAGCAACAAGAGGAACTCCCATTCGCATAACTTGTGCCAAAGAGGCCGCAAGCTGAGCCTTGCTTCCTGGACTAGCCTTGCAATGCACGCCTCATCCCCTTCCAGCAGCAGCGTATCCTGCACATCTAAATCTGTTACCTGCACAGTCTGAGAGATTCTGACATCTGTTTGGACCGGTTGAGCTGCATCTGGTATGTTGTGGATACTTGCAATGTTGACTAATATCCATTCGTTAGAGCTGTAAAGCGGTCCTGCATGTTTGTAGAAAATCAATTGTCTAGTTGTGACATCCCGTCCAATCTTCACCCTTCCAAAGACGCGATGAATATCATTCAAATTAGCATAAGGAGATCTCGCCCTCCCTTCTTGTCTACCTCTTCTCCTATTATCATGCAGCCAAGGATTCACCAATTCATCACCTACTGGTCCCATATAATCAACTCTTAAATATGGACCCCAATTCTGATCTCCCCCCACAAAACCCCTATTGAAACGTTTTGAACAAGAAAACTCTGTGTGACCAATCAAACCACACACATAACAAAAATTCCCTGGTTTCTCATAGCGAAAGTTCACTGTGACAGATTGTCCATCCTCCAAGATAAACTCAAAACATTTCACCAAAGGCTCTTGAACCTTCATGGCCACTCTCAACCGCATGTACCTACGCCAATTTCCATAGTTATTTTCATAATCATATTTTTCCAGTTTTCCTACATGATTTCCCAACAGTATGCCCATGGATTCAGTCATAAATCCAAATGCCAGGTTGTGCACTTGCACCCAGCATTTGATGGTATCCAACGACATGGTATAAGGATCATTCCCCACCGAGATCTTGCTCCAGACAAGTGGGAAATTGTCAAACAGCCACGGACCTTGCTGGACAATTCGTTCCATGTTCGCATAGCTGAAGAATTGGAACATGATCCGGTTAAGGTCCATCAAGGTAATATCCACTTTTTCTTTTGGTGTCTAAAGAGATTCCATACGAGTTTTAAAGGTATGCAAATAGACAGGTTTGTTGCTTAGGAGGCGACCAACAAGACAGTAGTCAAGAGTCTCAGAGTTGAAAGGTGAGTTTTGTGTAGCGGCATTGGGAGCGTTGTTTTGGCCAGAAGTGGACATGATTTTGAGGATGACAAAAAGAAAGAAATAGGTATGAGTGAAAGTGTATTGAAGGTTGTATGGTATTTGGTGAGGAGAAACAATCTGCAGAGAGCCTATATTTATACAAGCAGAACTCTGAAACGTTTCCATAGAATTCTCAATCAAATTAATGCACCAAAACAAACATGGGAACCTCTTGAAAGAACAACCAGCAATTATCACCAAATTAATGTCCATTACTGTATTATTTTCACGTATGATACTGAAAAGGAAATAGAAACCTCCAGAATTCCAGTAATGCAGGGAAAGAATAGTTGTAACACGCGTATTGCATTCAGATCCCTCAAAGTTGACCAGAGCTTTTAAGGAAACAAAATCATTTTTGTTAAGCCTTGGGATTTTAATCTCCCCTATCACAGCCAAGTAAACAAACCGGTACCAAAATATGCAAATTAAAGGGCAACATATTCCTTGAGAATTAATGGCATTTAGTATACAGACAATCAAGCAATAAGAGCGCCCCCTGTAATAACTCTCCAAACCTCCTTGCACTTTATTGCTCAATATGTCGAAAAAATGCCAAAAATTAAGGACATAACTACCAGGCTGGTCATATTGCATGACATCATATTCAAGGCCACGATCAGTGCCACAAACTTCTGTATAGATGAAGATAGAATTGCTTACTTGGACAGCATCACGCCGGCTAGGCACGGAGAACCACGGGCTCTGAGAGACATAAATGATACACCATTGAGACTCATCTTGTTGAGACAGAAAATCTATGTGCTTACTAATTGTTAAGTTCCCAGAACTGATCCATTTCGCTATCCTTAAACTTGCATGAAGATTATCTATGATTTTGCTGGTGGAAAAGAATGAGACTCCTCCTAACGCCAGATCCTCCTTGCTCAACTTTCCACATACAAAAACACAAACTTTCTTATGCAAGCCTTCAGATGATCTCCCTTCTATTGCCTTTTCCAAAATCCAATCTTTGAATGCACTAACAAGATGATGCCGATTGCATTCAAGGACTGTATTACAAAAATTTTCCAACGACCGGATATGATTACAGACAAGAATGACATTAAGGAGATACATGATCCCCAACTACAAGCATATGGATGGTGGGGATGATAAGATGTTAACTAGTGGCTTTGAAATCCATTAACATATGATATTTTCACATAGGGAGAAAGGAAATGCCAAGACTAGCAGTAGAACAAACAGAAAAACAACCAGATTTGAAAAAACCAGATCAAAACGGTTGAAGAAACAGACTCTCACAGTAGGTGAGGATGTTAGAGAAAGAAAAACCTAGGAGAGACCAAAAAAAAAATATATAAAGTCTGTTAAGGATATGGAAAATCAAAAGGAACCACCCATTTCAGAATGTTATACATGAATATTCATAAAAGGGTTAATTAAATTTTTGGTCCCTATAAATATCTGCAGTTTTGTTTTTAGTCCCTATAAAAACAAATCACACTTTTTAGTCCCTACAAATTTTCCGTTAGTGTTTTTAGTCCCTGTTAAATTAAAATTTGTTTAATTATGCTTAAACTTCTAAAATTTTGAAAGATTTTTTACAGACATGTTCATAACATCGAAAGACACTCTTTTATAAAGCCAAAATTTCAAGATTATATATTAATGAAAATTTAGACCTAATAATAAAATTTTGAGTTATTTTTTTTGGGAGGAACTTTGTATAATGTTCTAAATAAGTATGTCAAAAATATGTCAAAAATTTAAAATTTTAAGCACAATTAAGCAAATTTTAATTTTACAAGGACTAAAAGTATGTGTTGGTCCCTATTAAATTAAAATTTGTTTAATTATACTTAAACTTTTATATTTTTAAATGATTTTTAACAGACATGTTAAGAACATTATAATAATCTCTTTTATAAAAAAATTAGAATTTTTTAACATGTAATGAATTAAATATAATTATTTTAAAACGCCAATAATTCAAGAGAAAAGTTACGAAAATTTGGACCTAAAAATACAATTTTGAGCTAACTTATTGTGGCGGAACCTTTTATAATGTTTTAAACAAGTATGTCAAAAATCATTAAAAAGTTTAAAATTTTAAGCATAATTAAACAAATTTTAATTTAACAGGGACTAAAAACACTAACGAAAATTTTTGTAGGGACTAAAAATGTGATTTATTTTTATAGGGACTAAAAACAAAACTGCAGATATTTATAGGGACCAAAAACTTAATTAACCCTTCCTAAAATTGGGCAAACAAAGTTGATGAACTCATCTAATTCAAATTTTAGATCAAAAACATTGATTTTTTTATCAATTTTTAATTGAACATTGCTATATATCCCGAGATTTTATAGTGAGAGAGTTCCAACCAATTAAAATGTTTGTTGGCCGCAAAATATGGAGGTGAGGTTCTTATTTTTTATTTTTTTACTATGCAGTCAAACAAAACTGAAATCTAATGGCCATTAATTTGCCAACATATTCATGAACTGCTCAAGAATTTGCTTTTCGCTGGATTTATCATTTTCTTTTTTAATTATATTTGATATCGAAGTACTTACCAATATTCGAGTGTTAAGTCTAATCATGAGTGAATTAGACTAGATTCACCTAAACTTTTTTACTCCCTCCGTTTTAAAATATAAACAAAATTCATTTTTTAGATTCATTCATTTAATGATATCATTAAATGAATGAATCTAAAAAATGAATTTTGTTTATATTTTAAAATGGAGGGAGTATGTTGTAACTAAATTGGATTAAGGGCCATTAAATGACTTTTATGATAGTATTAGTACTGTCCCTTTGATGATGACTATCAATGTTGTATGGTTTGAAAACAGGCAATGATGGTGTGGTGTCAGTGTTCGAAGATCCAATTCTTGAATTGCATACAACGAGGTCTTGGGATTTCTTAGAGTCAGATTTGGGAATGAGGCCTCATGGCATTCTTAAACACCACCAACACTCATCAAATGATATAATTATTGGTGTTATAGACACTGGTACGTCATAACAATATACTATATACTCTATCCATTATTAGTTGTTAAAAAACAAAATATACTCTATTCATTACTTTTCATTTGTCGGTTTTTCACAAAGAATTATTTACAAATTAAGTTAGATTAATTTAATTTTTGTCAACAACACTTATATATTTGCAATTTCTCTATCCATTATTTGTTAAATACACTTTTACTATATTAATTTAATCCATAGATACACTTTTACTTTACAATATTAAATAAAAAGAAATGCAAAGACACTTGTCAAAGATAGGATGTGATCTAAAGGAATAATTCTTGGGTGGACACAAGAATTTAGACCGTCTATTTAGTCACAAACACAAAAAAATGAACATGTTATAATCATTAGAAAATTAATGATTATTTAATTGTTATTTTTTCAACCTTTTCTTTTTTATGTGTGTGTAACCAAATAAAAAGTCGAAATTTTATGTGTACTCAAGAGTTGCTCGATCTAAAGTACTAGGAAGAATTCATAAATCTTTAATATGCATGTTTATGTGAGCATTACTAGATCTGCATATGACATGTTTTATATATTATCTTACTTAATAAAGCCAAAACACTTAATTTTATAGTAAAAGTATTACCAGTGCTAAAAGGAAAATATAAATATTACCTTCTTTATCGTTGCATGTTACTTTTTTTTTGGTTGCATGTTACTTAACCAGAACAATTTTTGACTTCACTCTGACATGAATATTTGTTTTATTATAATGCACACTGCATTTGTATGATGAATAAATTTTGGATATAATCTACCTAAATACTTTTATGCTAACTGAGAGAAAACATGCAAAAACTATTACACTATTCGCATGCAACTTTATGCCAACTCTCAGATACCTTCAATTAATATTATTGGCTTATCTTGATATTCTTTTTTTTTTAAATGGTATATTATATAATATAGGTTTACTTTAACAAGTATGTATTTATGCAGAATAAAGTATAAAGTGAAACATGCATGAGTCAAGATAGCAGCTAGAGTGAACTAGTGATGTGGGAAAAAGCAACCACTAATCCTTATAATAATGCTAATGAATAAATAAAATTAACTTTGCTTTCTCAAATAATCCCCAGCTGCCAAAGAATCCATACACTGGTACAAAATTTCTCTAGAAAGCACTGTAAGATAATGTTAAGTTGTAACCACCTATTAGATACAATTTGTTGGGTGTCTATTATTTATTTTGAACTACATTGCAATTAGGGTCTTTGACACTGCGACGAGTACATTAAGGGTGTGTTTGGATGGAGGGTTTAGGAGGAGGAAGGGAGGGTTGGGTTTACTTTTCATTTTTAAATTACAGACACTATGAAATATTTTATAAAATGTTTAATATGATAAACGATCATATAATACTTCAATCACACTTAATTTATTTTAGAAAAACATGTTATATAGTCCGTAATTTAAAAACAAAAAGTAAACCCTCCCCTCCCTTTCACCATAGCTTCAGGACCTTTAGACCGACTATGAGACTAATCTTAGATCGACGGGTTGCACAGGACTTTATACCTTGGTTCTTGGCCTCCCAATGTGAAATCTCCCACATACGTCCCTCAAGCATAATTCATGTAGCCAAATCTTGCTATCCATCATGTTAATCCCATCTCACTGCATGTATAGAAATGAAAAAAATCAAGTGATCTAGTTCATGAAGAAAGCTATGTGAAGCAGTGGAGAAGAGTGAGAGAAAGAGTGGATTTTGTCTTGTCTGAACTTCAGAGATCATCTATTGAAGCTCAAGACATTGCTCAGAACAATCTTCAAGACTATTTAAGAGGTGTTGTCAATAACCTACAAGAGGTAGATGTCAGAAGAACACTTGTGAAGACTCCTTTATGCATATTAACCAGAGATGTCATCCTTTCTGGTGTTCATCCAAAAGAATTGGATAATTCTTGGCTGACAAAGATCAATCTCAAACAAGTCTCTACTAAGTTGGAATTACTACAAAGGAATACTGAATTGGAAAGAGAAAACAAGCAACTGAAGAAAGAGCTTCTTGATCATAAACTTTTGCTGCTTGACTAGAAGACATCTACAGATGCTAAGCTGGAAGAAGCAAGGATTAGAGAAGAAAATTTAATGAAAAGCAACAAGGACTTCAGAGAAGAAATGAGAAACATGAACAAGTCACTCCATGAGATAATGAAAATGCTCCAGAATCAAGCCAAGCCTTAGTTGCACACATTAATTTTAGCTTGTTTAGTTTTTACTCTTTTGAGTTTCTGTGTTTATTTGCTTCTGAACTATATTTTGCTTCTGAACAGTTTTTGCTTCTGAACTAATTTTTGTGCATCTAAACTTACTATTGAATTTCTCACTATGTGTATCTCTTCTTTTTGTCTTTATTTTTTAACTTTTTGTTGATGACAAAAGGGGGAGTAGTGTATAATATTTATAGGCTCTGAGCCCCGTTAATTTAATTATAAACAAGTTAAATTAATATAACCTTCTTCTCATCTCTTAGTTTATTTAATGTGAGATTAATTCTGAGCGTTATTTCGTTTAATGATGAATTTAATTAACATGGATAGAACTCAGGGGGAGCTTACAAACCTCACCTTAAAGTAATATTGGACTCAGGGGGAGCTTACAAACCTCATACCCTTAAAGTCAACTTGTTAATTAGATTAACAACAATTGAACATTTTAAATACTAATGTTT
>Ga0099826_10001444_pt1 | contig 14255 bp, 7 predicted proteins | sample Mtrugardesep15_FD_76830 | JGI IMG/M metagenome (GOLD analysis project Ga0099826, IMG submission 76830) | Root nodule microbial communities of legume samples collected from California, USA - M. trunc garden sep15 | ecosystem: Host-associated > Plants > Roots > Nodule | place: USA: California... | reverse complement strand
GGAGTTGTGGGATGTCTTATAATGCCTCACAATGTATTCTTGCATTCGGCTCTTGTTCAGTCAAGGCAAGTTGATCACAGCAACAAAGGCCGAGTTCAAGAAGCGCTTAACTATTACTCAATAGAGTCAACAATTGCCTTGTTCGTCTCCTTTATCATTAACATATTCGTCACAGCTGTGTTTGCGAAGGGGTTTTATGGTTCCGAAATAGCAAATAAAATAGGCCTTGAAAATGCAGGACAGTATCTTCAGGAGACATATGGAGGTGGAGTTTTTCCGATATTGTATATATGGGGTATTGGATTGTTAGCAGCGGGTCAAAGTAGCACTATAACTGGTACTTATGCTGGACAGTTTATCATGGGAGGTTTTCTAAATTTAAGGTTGAAGAAATGGATGAGGGCGTTGATTACTCGTAGTTTTGCAATAGTCCCAACCATGATAGTTGCTCTTATGTTTGATACTACGGAGGACTCACTAGATGTTCTGAATGAGTGGCTTAATGTACTTCAGTCGGTTCAAATTCCTTTTGCGCTTATTCCTTTGCTTTGTCTTGTGTCGAAGGAGCAGATAATGGGCACTTTCAAAATTGGCCCTGTCCTCAAGGTATATTATCCTTCAATCTGTAGTTTGTTTTTTATGGTAACTCATCAGATAGTTGTTATCAGTTTATACGTTTAGAAAAACATTGGTGATGCCGATTTTGTTCGTACTGTGTGAAATTGCTGTCTGATATGCTTGTGTTATTCGTCAATCAAATCTTAATTTACATAGGAAGGTAATTCAGAAGTGGCTTAGTATTGGTGTTTTCTTCTAACAGAAGAAAATTTAGAATTGCCCCGTGAATTCGTAATCTTTTTTTACAATTTAGAATCAGATTCTAAAAAGACAAATCAGTAGGCATGATTATACTGTTCTGTATTGAGAATTAAAAAGAGTTGTGGAAGTGGTGTACTATGCAGTGAACTAGTTTCATTACAGGTTACCCTCTACAATCTTCAGGTCATTCCAAGTACTTGATACAATAATATATATGTTTTTATCCCTTTTTTGTTGATTTTCATTTTGACCATGAATTTATTATCGGTTCAATATTGTGTGTTGGGAAGTATATTAACTATCCTGCTGTTGGAATCTGCATATGATTCAACTTTAACTTTTGCATCAACTATCTATAAATTATCTACAATGTACTTGTTCATCTTATTTTGCGGATGTAGTTCTACTTTTAATCTCATTCATATCAAGTTTCTTTCATCAATTAATGAATACTCTTGTATTAAGTAAAATGCTAATTGGTTTCTGTTATGGATACAGATTTTTTCGTGGAGTGTGGCTGCTCTTGTGACAGTGATTAACGGCTATCTGTTGCTGGAATTCTTCTCAGCTGAAGTGAATGGAATAATAGTTGGTGCTGTAGTGTCTACAATAACTGCTGCATATGTTGCATTCATAATATATCTTATTCTGCGGGCGACTACATTTTCGCCTTGGCAAAACGTATCACGACCAAAGGCGATACTTCCCTCAGATAGTTGAGTGAATAATGGATCCTTAGAACTGCAGACTAGGAAGTAGTATTGCTGTACCAGTGGCTTTCATGATGCAATAGGCAGGGGCCATCTTAGTGTTTGCCCTGCAAATTATAAATAATTCAGGGTAGATTTTAGGTGTTATATTGCTTTGAAATTTTGTTTTTGAGGCTTTGGAAACACATGTAGTGCTTGAACTTTGTTGTAATATCTTTAGGCTACTCTACTTTCTAGCAAAATTGAATTAAAAGACTATCCCAAGCTTCTTCAAAAAAAAATAAAAAAATAAAAGACTATCCCAAACACAAGGTGTACAAAGGGAATAGAGATAAAAAAACTCCATTGGCTCACTCAATGTATAAGAGTAAGTCAGATATCCACAATTGCTTATGCAATAAAACTGGACAGCCTCATAGCAGTAGCCAGTAGGTCACCAAGACAACAAATTCTGCACAACAAACCAACTTCAGACCGCAACAGCTCCATCTTGACAAAACATGACAACCTGAAAAATGAACCTAGAACTAACCAAACCTCTACTTGGATGCATTGATATTTTGTTTTCCACGACACCATGGAATCATGCCATCAACATTAAGATTCATAACATCTTCCTTAAAATCATGCCTAGTCACCATTTTAAGTTCTCTCTGAAGAGTATTAGGCAGGTAACAAAATCTAATTAAAGAATTATGAGAATGAAACCAAAGTAAGTTTAAAAATTGGACAAGATTCCTTAGCGATACAAAGAATTTCTAGCTCTCCAAGTCCAACAAATTCCAGAAAGGAAAATGGAGCTAGAATCTCCAATGGCATTTGACTTTAGGAAATTAAAACTATTAGTGTGATTGAAAAAAAAAGGAAGACTCGTAGTCATATTTGATGAGAAAGAAGGCAATCTCTAATCCATTGTAAGGAAGACTCATTGTCATTCATGCATATAGTACAAGTATTAGATTACAACATACTTCGATGAGGCATGACATCATAAGTAGGGGTTGAATTGTGACAACCCAACCTAATAAGAAACTTAACTTTCTCATGGGTCTTTGCTTCCAATTCCAGCACCAAAAATATGCAGGGGATACTTAGACAAAATAAATTCAGCTATATCCAGGCTTAGCTATATCAAAACCATTAATCTTTGCTTGCCAAGTAAAAGTATCGGCCACACTATCATTAAGATGAACATAGGAAAAGTTGAGGAAAGCATCCAAGTTTGGATTGAGGGGAGTTCTAAGAAGATGCAAGTTAATAATGTTGTCCACATAAACATCCTTGAATTTGAGCGGACCGTCATGAATTGCTACCTAATCAACAATAGTATAGTAAAATGAAAAAAAGTTCCGCTCCTTTTTTAAAGTTATACCCAACGTGAAAAAAAATGACAATGTTTTTGATATAGTTATGCCCAAAAAAAAACAAATATTTGGTTTTGTTGAAAAAACAACATTTAAAATTTTAGTTGTGTCAAATGCTAATACACCACTTAATTTTTTCTAGACTAATTAAGTAAATGATCTTTATAAATAAGCTAAATTATCTTTTTGGTCCCTTAACTATTTAATTAGTATTGGTTTGGTCCCCTAACTAAAATTTGATTTATTTTGGTCTTTTAACTTCTCTTCATTATATATTTTGGTCATTTCCGTTAATTTTAATTAAAAAACGTTAGGTTTTCTTCAATTTTTTCTGGGATTCTTGTGGTTGAATGTTGATGGAGATGATATGAAGATGAAAAAGAGGAGAAGAAGATGAAGAAAACCTAACGTTTTTGAATTAAAACTAACGAAAATGACCAAAATGTGTAACAGAAAAAAGTTAAGGGACCAAAATAAATCAAATTTTAGTTAAGGGACCAAACCGATACTACCTAAATAGTTAAGGAACCAAAAATGCAATTTAGCCTTATAAATATTCTGAATTTTTTTTTTCAGTCTCTATAAAAGAACACACTTTTTGTAGTGCCTAAAAATGAGATTATAGAAATTATAGATCATTTACTTAACTGATATAAAATATTTGATCATTGCATGAAAATCATCCTTATTCTCTTCATGAAATTATCTATTTTCAATCAATGTTTTTAAAAATAAGTTAAATGTAAAAAAAAAAAATTGTTAGTAAAGATGTCTATTTTTTGGTTAAACAAAGATGTTTATTTTAAATGATTAATATGATTTAATTTATATATGCATTGTTTTTTTAGCTAATAATCTATATTATATATATAAAGAAAATACATGGTTGTGGACTGATTTTTTTACTTTTAATTATACCTTTAAACAAAGTTGTCTATAAAAATGTTATATTTTTGGTGTCATTCTAAATGATAAAAATTTATATTATATTCCCCTCAAGAAATTAAATTATATTTGATATATTGTTAGTGCATTGAAAAATATAAGCGTCAATTTTAGTTTTTGAAAAAGATAAATATAATTTGTTAGAGTATAGAAATGCAATATTTTTTTTAAGGACGGAAGTGCAATATATTTATACATATAATTTTAATCGAAACATAATTTATCAATGTTCGGATTATCAATGTAAAGTGTTTAATATCACAAATAAACTAAACTAGTCCACCCATTTAGCATCGAAGAAAATCTAACCTAAACTTTAAGGAGCATCACAGTCTAAAGCTTCAAACTAACATCAGTACATCAACCTAAATAAGTTTACACATATTAAATTGTGATGACAATGTAAAGGTTTTTTTACCGATACTATATGATTATTATTTTTGGGTCAAGTAGCCTAACAGTTAGAGAAATTCACCTTAAAGGTAAATAAATAGGGTGTTCGGGATTCGAACCCCAACCCCTATATATAATATGCATTATCCCTTATCAAGTGAGCTAAGCTCTCTTTATCAACAAAAAAAAAAAATGAGCTAAGCAAGACAAACATTTTCTTTCAAACATTATTAATCCATAATTAGGAATTACAAACATTTTCTTTCAAAAAAAAGTAATTAAAATTTTTTCATTAAACAAATGTAAATTTTTTCTCGAGTACCATATGAAAATTAAATAAATTCTAACCAATAAATACTTTTATATTTTCTATTTGTATATGTTTTTACCAATCTCCAAAAGAACCCTTACCCCCTTCTCTTGGAAGTTCGAAGAGCATATCCAGGTTTTATACCTTTCTTCAACGTATTGTTTCGCTACTGTACTTTCTCCCCAAACATACACCGCTCAGAGCAAGATTTTGAATCGTCGGAACCGCATCCAAAATTTCAACACCTTCTCGTTTCGCGTAGCAACGATTTTCTTGCATCATAACTGAGGTATTTTTCTTTTCACGCATGTTTCTTCTACATTTTTAACTCAATGTTTAGGTTTTTCGTTTTTACACGCAATTAGGTTTATTGTTTCTATTTACCTAATACGTAGTGGATTTCAAAGCTCTGTTGAAATGGTAGGGTTTCGTTTTTTTTTTCTTTTGTAATTTTTGTTTCTAGCTGCAACAATACTGCGAATGAATTTTGCTACAATCATAATGTTGCGGTGTTTTGTTTTCTTTATGCTGCAATTGTATTATCTTTGTTCAACATTAAAAACCCTTGAAAATTAATTATAATTATTACTTCTAAACCTTGAAGCTTGTCCTATTCTATTAATCAGCTGAAATTTTTTATGTAATAAAATGTAGTTGTATCGTCTTGTCGATATTTAAATCATGATATATTTTCTTTATGAATGGTCGATGAATGGTTGATGTGGGAGGAGATACCCTTAATAAACACATTTTAACAATTAAAACCCTAAAACAACAAAACTCAGAAGCTCTGCCAAAAAAAAAAATGCAGCTCCTGCCAAGTTGTATTGAACGCAAGTGGCCGTAAAAAGCACACTCTTGCCGGAAAATGTAGGCGGAATTAGTAGTTGTAGGAAGAAAGGCTGGCAAAAAACAGTGAGAAATTATAGGTTTTCATTTATTTTATTTTTCGAGTTTTCCTTTCCCTATCTTTTAGCGCATGAGAATGTGATTCCAGTGCTATTTGCAGCAACGATAAACGCCCCTGCAAAAGGAACTGCACCAGAGAATTTAGGGCTGCGATTATGTGCTAAAGCGCTGTGATTGACAATGACAATATATTTCTAAGCCATCTGAAGCTTTCCATATTCCATTAACTAGCTGAAAATTTAATTTATATGTAGGAAAATGCTGCCAGATTGTTTAGTAACCTTTTAATTTTTTCAGTGTTTTGATATGTAAGTTTTGATAAGGATTTTAGATAAAGGGATTGATGAAGGTTTGAAGAGGATGTTGTAGGGGATACACGTAAGTATTATACTAAATTATGAGAAAGAAATACAGATAAAAGGGATTTTCTGTGATAAAGGAGTGTAGATAGAATTACTTTCTTATTGTTTATTCTCATGTTATCAACCTTTTTAATAGTTTATCACAATTAAATTGAATTGTTCTTAAAGGCTGTTGGCTAAGCTGCAGGAATATGGGTGACGTGGAGCAAAGCAATGAAAATAACAAAGAGTCTATGATTGAGCAGCTTGCTCAGGCGTTTCTTGAATTGGAAGCTCAGAAGGGCGCGTCTGAGGATAAGGTTCAATGGGATGAGATTAAGCAACATTTCTTTGACCTTGAGATGGCATTGAACAAGAAAAATGAAGAGCTGCAGGCTAAGGAGAGGGAGTATGAAGAGAAACAATTAGAAATGAATACATCACTTACACAGAGAAAGGCGGCGGTTACTTCCAAAGAACAAGATCTATTAGATCGTTTGCAGGAGCTTAAAGACGCCGCTGTAGCTTCCATTATAGAGGCTCGTCCAAATGACGAGACTACAACTTTTGATTTTGTGTATGATGGGGAGGACAAAGATAATCAGGTAAGCATCTCCCCTGAAGACTCTCCTAATAAGTCAGGTGAAAAGTCTGAAGGTGTGGCTACTGAGGTTAAGCCACATCTAGACTTGAAAGTTTATTGTGAGAAAATGGATGCGACAGGCCTTCTGGATTATGTTGTGGCGCATAAGAAAAAAGTGTCTGAATTTCGTGAAGAAGTTTCTGTTGCATTAGAAAGTGCAACTGATCCAGCACGTTTGGTGCTTGATTTACTAGTGGGGTTTTATCCCGACAATGAAACTAGCGAACAAAATGATAAACTGGGTGCTGCCCATCAGGGCAAGCGCAAATCCTGTATTCTAATTTTGGAAGCCATGGCCAGCTTATTGGCAAGGGCTGACCCAGGTGCAGATCACCTTTTGAACCCTGAAACCAAGCAGCAAGCCAAGGCAATTGCCGATGAGTGGAGGCTCAAGTTAGCTAGTGCAGACATTGATGCTGCCAATGGAAATTCATTGGAAGCAGAGGCATTCTTGCAGCTTCTTTCTACTTATAGGATTGCTTCAGAGTTTGATGAAGAAGAACTCTGCAAGCTTGTACCTGCAGTTGCTCAGAATAGGTCGGCACCTGAGCTCTGCCGCTCTATTGGCTTAACTCACAAAGTGCCAGGTTGGTGTTCTTTTAATAAACTACTGACCTGTGAAGTCTGCAGTGAAGGATTGTCCTGTCAAATATCTCCCCTATACTAGATGAGTAGTCTTCTTTAGGGGCAGTATAGCTAGATTATCCGACAAAGCATAGCCACACTTGACATATACTTTTCTGCTTTTGTTGTGGTATTATATTGTTAGGTGGTGACACAATTTTCAGATATTGATTATTCTAATTTTCACTGTTTATGCAGCTCTTATCGAAGCTTTAATCAACAATGGGAAACACATTGCGGCTGTACACTTTGTTCAACTCTTCAAGCTTCAAGAAAGCTTCCCCCCTGTGCCCCTCCTGAGGACATACCTCAAAAACCAAAGGAGAAATTCACAAGTAAAGGCAGATAATGTCCGTGATATTGCTACTGCAAAGGTATGCTTTGTTGCTTGAGTGAAATTCGAATTGAGTGATTGTCTTCATTATTGTTTTTTCTTGTTCCAAATTGCTTATATATGTACATTCTCATTTAATTATTGTTGTTGAGTAACAAAAAAAAAAATTAATTACTGTTGTAGATTGATGCCAATGCACAAGAGCTTGCCGCACTGAGAATTGTAATCAAGTGCATTGAAGAATACGAGTTCGAATCCGAGTACCCACTTGATACACTCCATAAAAGGGTTCATCAACTAGAGAAAGCAAAGACAGAAAAAAGGAGAGGTGGAGAGTTTTTTAAGCGTCCTCAACCATCAAAGAGGCCAAGGCCTAATGAGAGGCATTTTCCACACCGTTCATCTGGTCGTGGTGGTGCTTCAGGTGTCGTTACTGGTAGGCAGGTTCCGCCTGTTAGGACAGCATATGCAGGAACTGCTGACAGGTATCCCCATTATGCTGCAGTCGCACATGATTATCAAGTTCCTGGCCAATCTATATACACTCAGCCAGCTAGTGCAACTCCTTCTAACTATGGTCGTTATATAGGTAGTAGTTTGCAATCCACACCCCATCATTACATGTGATTTTGTTAACATCCAAGCATTACTGAAATGACTTGAGACATGCTAGAGATCAAACATTAGTTCCATCCTACTTTTTTTAAATATTCCCTTTTGTTTTGTTTGAGTTTATTATGATGCCAGAAGGCAGGTGTACTCTTACATTTATATCCAATGGTCACTGTGCTTAAATGAAGTGTATGTTAAACATTTGGTGACAAAACTCGTTTGGTCCAATACAACGGAGTTGGAAGCCAATTGTAGGTCGAGTCTGTGGATGCAACATCAATGGTTAGAATAATCGATGAAGTTTAAATTATTATATTTATGGATTTCTGTTTTTGAGTAAAAAAGGAAGGTTTTCATTTTACTTGTAATGTTATAATGTGTTGGTTTACTAGTTATCCCATATAATGAGACCCAACATCATAGAGAACATAAATCAAACCATGATGGAAATTAAGAAGGGATTTGAGCCTCAGACGAGGTTATACCTCATCGATGAACAAACGGCTCTGACTCGATAGAACCCAAGACGCCACCCATGAGCTAGATAAATGTTCGTGGATGAGTCGAGAAATGAGAATTTATGAAAAGATAGATGAGACGGGTGGTTGAAAAGTCTACCCACGATAAGTTCTTGAAGGGATTAGCATTTCTGTATAAAATAAGATTAGCACAGGAGGGTCTTGTATAGAGACCAAAGATCAAGCATGCAATCTTTGAAACATGCACAAACCACTTCAGTGAAAATTTGATCAGTAACTCCTAATTGATCAAGAAATTGCTCGAGATTATGCATCGGATAATACATGATACACACACTAGGTAGTGGGTACTAAATCAATATTCAATGTCAAGGTACAACCTCTATAAAAAAGGAGGTTCGCAAACAAAAATAAAATATTGCTTATTTGTAAAATATTATACAAAAGTGGACATTATGTTGTATGCATTTCATAGCACACAATTGAGACAAATGTTACTTATAAGCAAAATATTTGGTTTCACGGTAGTTTACCCGAGATTATCACGTTTGGTTTTGCTTTCATAGCTCTTAGACGAGATTATCACGTTTGGTTTTGCTTTCAAATCTAGAAGCTCCAAATTGGAGCTTCTTTCTTTCATGTTAAAAAATTCATTGGTAAGTATAATTGACCCTTGAAAACTCACGTTTAATGATTTAGAAGCTCAACCAAACATATACATATATAAACTTGAACTTTTTTTTGACAAGCATATAAACTTGAACTTCAAATCACTACATTTGAACAACTTTTTTAACCCTCTAAAAGGAGGTTTTTTTTTACACTCTAATTCCTAAAGAAAGGAGGTTCTAGTAATCTAAAATTCGATCGTAAAATAGATCATAAAGTATGATAAAAAAAATTATTTTACAATTTAGGTTTTTTTCAATAAATCGTCCTTAAAAAAGTTTATTAGCCACTAACACAATCACTTGATTTAATTTTAACAACTTTAAGAAAGTTTATCTATCTACTCAACCTAATCTACAAAAAATGAAACAAAGGACAACTTTAAGACTGCTCAATTCTCTATCAAAAGATGAAACAAAGGACAATTTTAAGACTGCCCAATCCTCTATCAAACTCATTAGAAATTCTACTAAAAAAAAAGTTGAACATGCAACAAAGTTGTCAAATCGAAAATCAAAATTTGAAAATATATTAAGTCCTTAAAATCAATGACAAAAATTAGGTAAAATTCTTCAGACACTACTTTTAATGTCTTCACTTAAATTTATTACTTTTGAATAGAATCTTCTAAAAAGTTTGTTGTCCATTTACGTAGAATATATATATTGCGAAATAAACTAGTATAACACTACACCTAACTTTTATCCTAAACTAAATATAAAGCAAACAAAAAGAATTATATTATAAAATGAACCAAAAAAGCAAAAATGTTTAAAAAGGTAAAAGAAAAATTTAAAGAGTGTTAAAAAAGTAATGAAAACAAATATCAATATTTTTCCTTGAGGAAGACGCTGACTCGGACTTCCCTCCTTCAACAGAGAGAAACACACTAACCACCCTTCTCTTTCTGTCTCATTTCGATCCATTTCCAACTCGGATCCAAAATCGTTCCACCACCTCATGGAACGGGTACTAACTCACCTCATCCTAATCTTAATCCTCCACATTACCCACACCATCGCCGGCGACACCGCATTCCTCCGTAACCGCAACCATGCCATGATTCTTCCTCTATACCTAACCACTCCTAATTCCTCCACGTCAGCACTCGATCCTCGTCGCCAGCTTCATGGATCCGAATCGAAGCGTCACCCTAACGCTCGTATGAGACTCCACGATGATCTTCTTCTTAACGGGTAAACCTTCTTTCTTCATCGTTGCTCGCATTTTCTTAATCGAATTCTTAGATTCGAGATTAATTGAGTTATATTGAATTTGTTGAATTGTGTAGATACTATACAACAAGGCTTTGGATCGGTACTCCTCCGCAGATGTTTGCTCTTATTGTTGATACGGGGAGTACTGTTACGTACGTTCCTTGTTCTACCTGTGAACAATGTGGTAGGCATCAGGTAATGATTTGTTGCGTCGCCTTTTTCTATTGGATTCATGTGTGCATAGTTTGACTCTGTGTAATTGCAAATGGAAAATGATAATTAGTCTGTGTGAAGGAATTTTTGTTATTTTGTTGATGTGATGAATTGTGGTTATGAAAATGGGAAATGTTTACACTTTGATTGGTTGGTTGCTTTTAACACCAATGCTTACATGTATTCCGTTAGTTACGGAAGTGATAGTTTATTAGTTTACATGCTAAAAACAAAATAGATACGTTAAGATTGACGATATTCGTGATTGAATTGTTTCACTATACACAGTGTTGCTCTATGAAAGTACATGCACAGCTAGGAACTATGCACCAGGGTGTTATAGGATAGTTTGGTATGTTGTTGTGGAACTTGCAAGTTATAAATATCGATGCTGTGCTATCAGAGTGTGCTTGGTAGGAATAAAATTTAATGGTGGTAAATGGAGGAGTGAAGATTGATAGTATATTTGGACTCGTTTTAAGAGTTGGAGGTAATAATAATATTGATATGTTTTGCTCTTCTACCCTAATTGTCTAACTGATGCTTAAATCCGCATTTTTTTCTTCTCCAAGTAATTAGACTGAATGTGATTTTTATACTAAATACACCACTTCACTTTAATGTGATTGAAATTAATATTTAATGGTTAAATTCCAAAGCTGATAGTTGAAATGTTTAAAATCCATTTTAACTTCTAAAATTCTACAGTCAATAATATAGGACATTTAAATAGTGCAAGTGATATAGAAAGTTATATAAAGAAGAAATATGCCATTATAAGACTTGTTTCTAGCTGTTCACTACTGCAAAGCAGTTAACACACACACATATGAAAATGCAGCACATTTTTCTCTGGAAAAGGGTGTGTAATTTTGAAAATTAGAAAGGAGAGAATTGTAATTTGAGCATTTCTCAAGGAAGGGAGGTGTAATTTAACCTAATAATAGTAGTATACCCCCTTAAATTTCTACTTTACTATTTTTACTTTTAGCAAGCACACCCTCAATACAGTAGATAGGGCAGGAAGTAAGTCGGTAACCTATGTCGTAGCTTCTCTTGCTTTTTGTATGTTAATCAAATACAACATGACAACTTGTTTTTTTTATATATATATATATATATATATTTAGAGGGCATATATGATAAGAGGTGAAAGTACTTCACCTTCAACAGGATGATTTTTATTTATATAAATTTAATTAAATCTGATCTTGATTGATTATATTGTACTGTATGATCAAGTCATCACAATTTATCTCCCTCATGAGTCACGAGAGCATACTCTCCCATGTAACACTTCACACCCACACACACAAAAGTGTATCAGGTTATAACAGGAATTAATTATTAATTTATTTATTCATCAAATTTATTAAATATACAGTAATTTTAATTTGACATTTTTGCCTATTCAAGACCTTGAAGTCCTGGGTCCATTGATTTTGTTTGAGGTTGACTACAATAAAGACTTTCAAATAGAATTTCTGATCAAATGAATGTGTTATATTTTCATACATAGACTATTGAAGTCTTTAAAAAAGCTTATATAATTGAACATAATATGCTAAGTTAAATGCTTTGAAAAAATTACTCTAACCCATTTGGTTTATGCTCTTATTAATGCAGTAGAATACTTATATTTCCCTTGTGTTGTGTTTCTCAATACCATCAATTTCATGGTGGAAGAGATGCAAAAGAATGGTTTTATTTAAAACTTGTACCGATGGATATGTCATTTGTTAATTGTCCTATTTATCTTGGATTTGTTTCTGTTTTACATAAACAGGATCCGAAGTTTCAGCCAGACTTGTCAAGCACCTATCAACCTGTCAAATGCACATTGGATTGCAACTGTGACAATGACAGGATGCAATGTCTGTATGAGAGACAGTATGCTGAAATGAGTACTAGCAGTGGTGTCCTTGGAGAGGATGTCATATCCTTTGGAAATCAGAGCGAGCTTGCTCCACAGCATGCTGTTTTTGGTTGTGAAAATGTTGAGACTGGCGATCTTTATAGTCAGCATGCTGATGGCATTATGGGTTTGGGCCGAGGAGATCTTAGTATCATGGATCAGCTGGTTGACAAAAATGTACTTAGTGACTCGTTCTCACTATGCTACGGTGGAATGGATGTTGGTGGGGGTGCAATGGTTCTTGGTGGCATATCTCCCCCGTCGGATATGGTCTTTGCACAATCGGATCCTGTGCGCAGGTGTGTATTTCAAAGTTCTTATTTCGTGAATTTGAGATGTAATGCATTTTCACAACGAATGCATTTTATTAATCTCACACATTTACTCTAGTTTCGGGGTGGCGACAGTCCCTATTACAATATTGATTTGAAGGAGATACATGTTGCGGGGAAGCGGCTGCCTCTAAACCCAAGTGTTTTTGATGGAAAACATGGAACGGTCTTGGATAGTGGTACAACTTATGCATACCTACCGGAAGAAGCATTTCTTGCATTTAAAGAAGCTGTAAGTTCTTTCTTAAATACTCTTATTGAAGCTTTTGGATTTTCATTTTTCAATCTCACCTGCCATTTTGTTGGCACTTTCAAATTATTTTCTAATTTGTGAGTCTCGTGTTATCATGCATGGAGCTAGAATAAATTGACAATGAGTCTATACTCAATATACAACTAAATAAGCATCTCTATGAAAAAATGAAACTTGTGAGGAGCCACTTCTGCATGCTATTGTTAGTGAATCATTTTACGATATTGCTGTTGAACACATTCTGGCCTTGCCAAGGCATAAGTACAATTGAAGGGTTTAAACATATTTAATTATTTTCCAGATGATATTTCTTAGGAATTTGTTGCAGATTTATATGATTCACTTGTATTTTGAGGATTTATTTAGTTTTTCCTCATACTATTAAAATCATTGCATATAAGACTGGATATATATCTTGTTAAGTTTTTTGATGGTTTCTCTAATACTTTATGTGGATTTGCTGCTAAGTGCCAACCTTTGTGTTTGTTTTTTAGCCTTTGTTTCTCTGTCAAGATTGATGTTGATGCTATTCATAGCCTTTCTGTAAAATTTCATTTGATAGCATAGATGATCCATGAATCATTGTTGGTTTTCTTCATTTAAATAAACATAACATGTGTGCCTATACACTTACTTTGGCACTCGTGACTTCTAGAAGTTTGAGGAATCACCAACTTTTTAATTGTGGGCTTCATCAACGGTGTCTTCGTTTGTGATCCCAAAAATACCAAGATCTGAAGTTTTTCATTTTCCTATTATAGTGGTTTTCGTTTAAATTTTACTTTCTTTCATTTCAAGTCAAAAAATGATAACAATAGAATTGTATCTTTTAAAAAAAAAAAACAGAACTGTATTGACCTGATAACTCTAATTTTTTATCTGTTTGCAGATTGTGAAGGAACTTCAAACTTTCAATCAAATCAGCGGTCCAGATCCAAATTATAATGATTTATGTTTTTCTGGTGCTGGAATGTATGTCTATAAAATTATGAGTTCACGTCACTCTATCATTGCTGCTTAACTAACAGTTTGTGTTTACCTGTATTTCAGTGATGTGTCACAACTCTCTAAAACCTTTCCAGTAGTTGACATGGTATTTGGAAATGGTCACAAGTACTCACTATCACCTGAAAATTACATGTTCCGGGTAATTATATAGGATCATTTGTATGT
>Ga0099826_10001443_pt1 | contig 14257 bp, 8 predicted proteins | sample Mtrugardesep15_FD_76830 | JGI IMG/M metagenome (GOLD analysis project Ga0099826, IMG submission 76830) | Root nodule microbial communities of legume samples collected from California, USA - M. trunc garden sep15 | ecosystem: Host-associated > Plants > Roots > Nodule | place: USA: California... | reverse complement strand
TAATGTTAGATGACGTTTACATTTTTTGACAAAAATACAGTAAAACAAAACCATGCGTGCCACTGCCAATAATCCTCACAAAAACGTCAACATTCTTCTTCTTCCGATTCCCAACTCGAATCCCACCTGACTCAGACTCATTTTCAACTCACTCAACTCGTCCCTTCCCTTAACCATGTCTTCTTCACCAGAAGCAAAACGATTAGAAGAAGAACTTTCCTATCCAATTCTCGTCGCCGAACGAATTCGTTCCGCCACAGAAGAAACCGATTCCTTCAAACTCGAATGCTCCGAAGTCTGGAAACACGTCGAACGTCTCCTTCAAATGCTCCGTACACTCGTCCGATTCGCCGCCACCGCTCCTCCGCCTCTTTACGAACGTCCCGTCCGCCGTGTCGCCGCTGAAGCCGCCAAGAATCTTGAACGCGCTTTAACTTTAATTCGTAAGTGTAAACGCCGGAGTATTCTTCATCGTGTTGTTACCATCGTCACCGCCGCTGATTTTCGTAAAGTTCTTGTTTATCTCGATGCCTCCGTCGGAGATATGAAGTGGCTTTTAAGTATCCTCGACGTCGACGGCTCCGGCGGTGGAGGTGGTGGGATTAACTTATCGCTTCCACCGATTGCGAGTAATGATCCAATTTTGTCATGGGTATGGTCTTTTATAGCTTCAATTCAAATGGGTCAATTGAATGATAAAATTGAAGCTACAAATGAACTTGCTTCATTAGCACAAGATAATGATAGGAATAAGAAGATTATTGTTGAAGAAGGTGGTGTTCCACCTCTTTTGAAGCTTTTGAAAGAAGCTTCTTCGCCGGCCGCGCAAATTGCGGCTGCGACTTGTTTGTGTTATTTGGCTAATGATTTGGAGAGAATTAGGGTTATTGTCAATGAAGTTGGTGTACCTGCTGTTGTTCAGGTTCTTGCTGATTCGCCGATTAGGGTTCAAACGCTAGCGGCTAATTTGGTTGCTAGGATGGCTAGACATGATCCTGTTGCTCAAGAAGATTTCGCGAGGGAGAATGCCATTAGACCGCTTGTTACGCTTTTATCGTTTGATACGGCTGTGGATGAGCAGACGAGTATTCATTCTATTTTTCAGGTTAATAAGGAGTTAGGGAAGAAGACGACGGATAGGTCTGGTACTGGAAGTGGTAGTCGACAGTTTGCAAATTCATATTCGAGTACTTATTATTATACCGAGGGGAGTAGCCGTGGAGGGAATTATAGGAAGGAGAGGGAGAATGAGGATCCTTCCGTGAAGCTTCAGCTTAAAATTAGTTGTGCTGAGGCGTTGTGGATGCTTGCGGCAAGGAGTGTATCGAATAGTAGAAAGATAACTGAGACGAAAGGGATGCTTTGTTTGGCTAAGATTGTTGAGAAGGAACAGGGAGAGTTGCAGAGGAATTGTTTGATGACTATAATGGAGATAGCGGCTGCGGCTGAATCAAATGCCGATCTTCGACGTGCTGCGTTTAAGACCAACTCACCTCCTGCTAAAGCTGTTGTGGAGCAGCTGTTGAGGATACTTAAAGAGGTTGATAGCCCGTTGATGAAAATTCCGGCAATAAAGTCTATTGGTTCGTTGGCTAGGACGTTTCCTGCTAGAGAGACTCGAGTAATTGAACCTCTAGTAGCACAGTTGAGTAATAGAGACATAAATGTAGCAGATGAAGCAGCCGTTGCTCTTACCAAGTTTGCTTCTCCAGATAATTTCCTATATGTTGAGCATTCTAAGAAAATAATCGAATTTGATGCAGTCCCGGCAGTGATGAAACTGTTGAGGAGTAACGAAGTTAACCAGATGCATCATGCGCTAACTCTCCTTTGCTACCTTGCACTACATGCTGGCAGCAGTGAGTCGTTGGAACAAGCACGGGTGTTATTGGCTCTAGAAGGTGCTGATAGAACAATTCTGCCTCAGCATATAAGAGATTTGGTGTCCAAAGCAATCGGCCACCTCAATTTGTATCATGCTGGAAGTCATTCTCAACCATTGGTATATATGCCCTGAGCACAAATTCATATAGTTTGTGGACCCTTTGTTTTAATGGGTTCATCGGTATATTATTGAGCTGGTTGCATCTTGCCCACTTGTTGGGGATTTTGTTATATAGAATCAAAGCATAGTTCAAAAAAATACATTAGTTTTTCAGCTTGGGCTGGTTTTTATCCCTTTTTCCCCCCTCATGAAACTAGTTAATGGGGTGGTGATTGTGCAGAGATTATTTATAATGGATCATTAACTTTCTTAGTTATTCAAATTTGCTGTTTGTGTACTTATTTTGTTCATCAAATATGTTCTCTACATCACATTTTGATAGTGCAAATTCTTGTCTTAGGATCAAATTGTTTTGAGATTTTATTCCTTTGCAGAATGTACATTTTGGCTTCGCCATTTGAAGAATTTTTACCAGTTTACTTCTGACCTCATGTCTCTGAACAATGGTGAAAACATCATCTGTGGAATTGAATATTGAAAGAAAAAATTAACCCTTGAATAGCCTATTTGACCAATGCAAATGATGATGATTAGCATCGTCGTATATACTTACACAGAAACAGGAATCAGTCAATTCCCTTAATGTTCACTTGTATTGTGCCATATGTCTTCATGTATTTTATACAGATTGAACTTGGGGAAGGCCAGATATGGAGATAATTTGAAGCTGGCCTGGATATTTTATTGGTTTGTTTTCATAAGATATGCTCTAAGTTGTATTATGAGATGGATATGAAATTTAATAAACTGTTCTTCTCAATAAGTAGTAGCAGCAAGCAATTGCAAAGTAACGTTTACAAAAGTCTCTTTATCGTTATATATTTTTTGTAAATATAAATACCCCTGAAACAAGGTGAGATTTACCATGGGAAAAGTGACCTTTACGCCATTGATTTAATAATAAAATAATTAAATGGTTGTGATATATTACTTGTTACCTTTTAGGAACTTTTTATTTTTGCAAAATCACAAAAATGTTAACCCCACACGTAAATAGAATATTGTTTATTTGTTTGGGCTGATTTTTTTATTTAATGGGCTTTGTGATTACGAGCTTATGTGATCCTGAATATAAACCCCTTATGACGAATAACTTACAAACTCGTATGACTAAAAATGCTCCGTTTGATAAACGTCATTTCATCACGATTTTTTAATATTGATAAAAATTTGTAAAAAAAATAAAACTCTTGCTTTAGAAAACAACAGTCACTAGATAATATTGTTGTACAATTTATACATGAAACAACGGTCAATCACTAATTAATTATTTAAATTGATTTTCTTATGTATCTTCAAAATAATAATAAGAGAATTTATAATACAATAATTTGACGTATAAGTTACGCTTTGACGTTTAATCCGTAAGGACCACAGTCTCTTGCTAGTTTTTTTATTAAACATTTAATCCTAAAAATCATTAAAAAAAACAAATAAAACTAAACAAAAAAAATTCAAAAAGGAAAACCAAATAATATTAAAAATGGTTGTTCCCCAAAGCCTATGTAAAAACTTAAACACTTCTCTAAAAAAATTGTAAAAACTAAAACACTAAAAAAAATGGCTTGTTCGCCAAAACGAAAATAAAACAACAAAAAAATAAAAACAAATGCCTGGTCGCCAAGCATACATAGAACAAGGCATTTGCATTATTAAATATCAACAAGGGGTATACTTATCAATAATTTTAGTTTGAAATGCAGAAAAGAAAAAAATCGGTCAAGAACTGAGATACATAAAGTGGTGGTGTACAAAGTAATGCTTTTTAAAAGGGGAGGTGTAATTCAAATTTTAATTTAATATAGCATTCAATTATGTTTGTCCAAACCAAAAAACCAAACAAAACATGTAGCAACTTGTTACACCTCCATGTGTAGGTAAAAAGTGACCTTTCTCATGGTAGGAAAGGATTAACCCTTCCCATGGTAAATGCCATCCTGAAACAATCCTTTATATATCTCTGAATAATTCTCGTAGTATCTAAGTATGCAAAAAAAAAAAAAATTGTTAGGTTTTGCTGTAATCTTATGGACCCTTTAGTTGGAACGAAAGAACTGTTTGCATTTTCTTTTTTACATGTACGAATCGGCAAGATTATATATTCCACTGTGAAGACAAGAGGGCTGAGGATGTATATGTTGTGTTCTTTTGAACAATTTTTTTTTTATTAGTCTCAAATTTTACCTTATACCGATACTGATAGGAACACTTTCATTTTAATATTATCTTTAACACTCATTTTTTTATAAACGAAGTCTATACACATCTTACCAATTTATTTGGGGAGTCACAAAGTTTTTAACAAGTTTACCCTTCCTTACACGAGTTTAGCTATCAATAAAAACTTGAAAAATATTGCAAATATACAATATTGAGTGATTCATATTTATTTTTTAAACTTGATATTCTGTTTAAAAACCGACTAATATAAGGGATACAATACCACTGTCTACTCATGAAACTCCATTTAAAGACAGAATGAAGTTGGTTATGGACTAGTTCATTGAAATTGATATTTAATGAATCAAACTTTAGACGGAGAGCACATTTCAAGCTTCCAAGCCAACACCATTAAACCGATGCCTATTGATTGATCATGATATAATATCTGATTACTTGAAATAAAAGAGATCGTTAAATTAAAATAAAATGCTTAGTGAAACTAAACGATACAAAATCAATGAACCTTGATTATTTATTATTTTTGAGGAGTTATATGATAAAATAATAGTGAGTGATATTTGACTGTTCAGGCTTTGTCAAACAATGCCATGAAAGATTTATTTCTTTGTCAATTTCGGTTTACAATTTACTGCTGTTTGTAAAATTAAACACTTTTGTTTCCAAAAAAAATAAAAACTTTTACTTGTTCTCCAAGTCTTATGAGCAACAAATATCCCAAATTATTTTGAAGCCTCAAAAGACTCGCGTTTACCAAAACCTATTTTCTCTTTAGGCCAAACGCAAAGCAATTATATTTCCTTCAAGAAAATGTCAAAGTTTGCAAAACCATCCACCCTAGATAGGTTAAGTGATTTACCAGACGATATATAAACTTTGACGATGTATTCGTTGAAAACCATAAGGAATTCCTTCACTTTTGTCACTGTGTGAATGAAGTCATACTTTCACCGAACGTGCTACACCAACCCATCAAAACCTTTTGTCTCAAGTGTAGAAGAGGTTCTTATTATAGACTATTCACCAACGGTGATCATTCAATCTTCAACACATAGTTAGAAGCCGCAAAACTTATGATATTCCAATTGCTATCATATACATGCTGCTTCCACTATTTTCATTGGCAAGAAAAATATATCTATAGAAAATACACTGGCAAGAGATAATTACTATTTTCATTGGTCTTACCATTAAAATTTTGTGTGTTCTTTTTTGTATAAGTGTACTCAATCTTGATTAGTTCTTTTGTGGAGGCATAAGAAATATAATAATGATTTGCGGGTTCTTTCGTCTTAGGCTGAATGTGTTAGGCATGACTTTCACTGGGATGCTTTGAGATTTTGTGTCAGTTTGTGATATTTGGATAAGGATAAATATATCATTTTGTTTCTGATATAATTTACTTCAATTAAATCTTCTATATAATTTACTTTGAGCTCATTATCATGAGTAATATCTCTTGAAATGTTATAACTGTTTCTACCAATTTACATCTAAGATAATCTAAATTATTTTTGTTATATTAGCCTGCACAAATGATGTTAATGGGGTGGTGATTGTATAGAGATTATTTATAATGGATAATTAACTTTCTTAGCCAATCAATCTTGTTCGTTTGTGTACTTATTTTGTTCATTAAATATGATATCTACATCACATTTCGATAGTGCAAATTCTTATCATAGGATATAATTGTGAGGTTTTGACAAATGCAGATAATTTGTATGAACTAAGGTAAAATCACTAGGCATGCCAGAGTCTCATTCTACATTTCCACTTCAATTCTTTTTTCTTGTGATTTTCATCCTCAACCAAGGAAACGGGAAGATCTCAAGAAATTAAAATCATTTTATTAAGGTAAATAATTGCATCCAAAGAAACTCCAACAATGTGAATCCCATATGGCCATATACACTCCACCAACCATGGTTGAGCCTTTGGCATGCCTAGTTATTTCAAAATTTCAACAAAGCAGGGGATTAAGTTCACTTTGCCACAACAAAATTAAGAGATCTTTGAGGTAAGAGAATGCATGTTATGATTAGTGACTGCGAGACTACCAAATCACGGATTGGTGCTGAAGGAGGCATGAGACCGGGAGGAGAAAAAGTCTTTTTGATGCCAAACCTAGTTACAGGAAGCACGCTTTCGGCAGTGTAAAGAATGTGATATTTCGATTTATTGTTGTATGCATGCATTTTATTGAATCTTGTTAGAATAAAAACAGAATGTTTAGGATTGTTATTATTACAAGGAGAATATCTATATTCTCCTTGTTGTACGACTGACTGATAACCATAAGTCTGCACAATAAAATAAGTACACAAAAAGGCTTATTTAGATATTCTCCTTGTAAACATTCTTATGGTTATCAGTCAGTCATATGGTTATCAGTCAGTCATATCTTATTTATTGTGCAACAGAATATAGATATTTTCCTTGTAATAATAACAATCCTAAACAAAACTGAACATGGTTGGTTGAGCATTAGCAATGAACCTAAGTAGAGGTTAGCTGGTATTTTTGTGAAGTCAAACAGACAAGTTGCTACTTCACAATCATCCTCCCTGTATAACATAAAGAAGCTGCAATCATATATGAAAAGGACAGAAAAAAAGCTGTTTATATTCTACTCTGCACAGTTCTATTATGATCTGAAGAAGAATTTGTCAACAGTTCATCTTATAAAACATCTAGATACATGTAGCCTTTTTTAAGGAAGAATATTTAGAGATACACTATGATTTATATTTGTCGAACAGAACACAAACTATAAGTTAGACATTAGATACAGGAAGACCACTTCGGCCGTATGATGCACAGTAAAAGTAATGCAACTTCTTGTTCACAAATCATACAAGGTTAAGCTCAATTTGATGGCAAAGCACGCCAACTATCAGCTAGATGCATGGCATGATTGTGTGAAGCAGCAGAAATCCGATTGACAATTACATTCTTTACATGAGCAGCACCCTTTTCACCAGTGCGACTAGCAAGTTCCAAGTACACCAAAGCCTTTATCATGTCTCCCTCCTGTGCAGATATAATTTAATACCTCCATTAGAAAGACATCATAATCAAACATAAAATAGTGAAGTCTCAGATATTGTCCCCCGTATCAGACTTAATATTAGAACCTTTAAGTTGTCAATAATCATTACCATAACTTTTAGTTATTGCTGAAAACTATTCCGATAGTATAATCCAATTCCAGATAAGATTGTCAAAATAAATTCAACCAATAGAAAATTTGAGGCAACTAATTGCAAAACTTGGAACCATGGTTGTTGTTGTCAAACTCAGGATTTCACCAAAGATCGTTTGGGTTTTAAAAAACGCAAAACGTAAGATCGTAACACGGATCGTAAGATCCCACCAAATAGACAAAACTATAGTAATAACCAAGGAAAATAACCTTACCATAATTTTTTGTTAATTTAATCATAAAGATGAGTTTGACCTAAACATAAATTATAGATTTTATTTTATTAATTCCCACCACGGAATGATAATTGTAAAGAAGGGAATAAATAAAAAAAATACCTTAAAACCAAAACAAACAAAAAAAAACACGAGTCCCAAAAAAAAAGGATGAGTAATTCCGAAGTTGGGGAGAAATTTCTCTCATTTAAAACCCACCTGAGTCCAAAAAAAAAAAAGGCGCAAGTTCAATGTGTCCCTCCTTTGCAATGAAAAATAGGTCAAATTCCAAGTCAAAACATGTGAAACTAGGCTGTGAAGGTGCGAGCAGTTCCGGGTCAGCAGGGTCGAGATGTACAACCCAGGCTGAGAACGTGTGAAACCAGCGCGAGGGAAAGCGCCACTCCCACGATTCCAAGATCTGCCTCTGCACCCTCACCGCTCCGGCATCTCCAACGATTTTTGTACCGCTCCAGCACGGTGGAAAGAGAAAAACACGTGAGATCTCACAATCTATATTGCGCTCTTAACAACCATGCTTGGAACGACAAATGTCTGAATGCTGAATTGAAACATACCTCAAAATAAATAAGACCTACTTAAAATCAGATTTAGCACTAGTCAGAGTGTATGCTTAAAATCAGATTTTGCACTAGTCCGAGTGTATGCATAAATCTTTTGAAAACTAGCTTAACAACGGTCTGGAACATAGAGCTCGATGCAACCAAGAAACATTGAGTAGAACCAAAGTAGACCAGAAAGCCAAACAAAAAATGACTACCAAATGACCGCAGTTTCTAATTAACAAGCTTAAAAAACAAATTAGTGTGGCAAGATTATAAATTCTAAAACGATACCATGATGTCCAGTTTCATAAGAGACGTTTTCAATGTTTCAACAATTCTCTGGCACATATTAAGAGTAGAGGTATAGCACAAAGGGATAAATACTTACAGAATAAAGAGCAAGTCCATGCTCAAATTGAGCTTTACTATGACCACGGTCTGCAGCCCGCTTCATCCACTTTCTAGCTATTTGATGATTGCGTGCCAGTCCTTCCCCAAAAGAGTAGCACAAGGATATATTGTACATAGCACGCATATACCCGCCCTCTGCAGCTTTCATATACCACTTAACCTATTCAAGGAGAAAACTTGTTAACATAAAAAATAGGAATATAATATATTATGATAATAAAAGAACCAAATATATGCAATATTATATGTCAATTCTCAAACATTAAACCATGCAGATTTCCCAGCTTTTAACCCCTCCCTAATTATTTGTAGTTAAAAATTGTAGTAGAGAAAATGAATAGAGCACCAACCGCTTCTCTTATATTGCTTCTATTCCCACCAGCTCGATGAAGACAGAGAGCAAGTTGGTACTGGGCCCGGATATTCCCACCTTCGGAAGCTTTATATAACCATTTTAAAGCTTGCTCCGTGTTTGGAGGTTCAACTGCATAGCATAGGTAAACCTTTGTTAGACATAAACTATCATCATAATTTTCTTTTCCATTCCATTCTAAGGATAAATTAATACTCAAATAAATTCGCAAAAGATATACACACACTACTATAAAAAGTAACAGCTTGCCCTATAATATATCATTTCATAACAGCAAACAGAAGAACGTATGAGGAAGCCTGTTGCAACAGCTTCTTTATTATCAGTTTATACAAAAGATCCCAAAAGGATTTCTTAGCAAGTATAATCCAAACACCAAATTAGCTTATAAATAATGAATTCAGCCCCTCTAAAATGAATAGTTAGTAAAATAAGAAAATCATTGATTGATATTTCATTTATCTATGATTTGTTACGCATGTGCATAACCATTAATACGTTCATCGATAGTTGATATCACTTACTTTATTCTTTGAAGTGAGTTGTTCACTTTAGAGGAATCGGATGTATCTAAAATAACTTTTCAATCTTATGAAGCACCAACACTTCAAATTGAAAGTGTGTCTCGTTGTTAAGAGTCTCACGTTAGATGAGAGATGGGTTGAAGATATGCTTATACGTGGGGGCAATCCTCACCTTACACCGGTTTTGTGGGGTTGTGTTAAGCCCAATCACAAATTTTAAAATGGTATCAGAGCCTATTCAAGATATGTTGGGCCGTCTATCGAATTTCCGCTATCAGGCCACTTGAGCGTGAGGGTGTGTTAAGAATCCCACATTCGAAGTGATATGGCAGAAGCCGATTATGTGGGGTTGTGTTAGGCTCAACCACAAATCCTAAGACGGGTGTCTGACACCGACACAACACTGACACCGACACAACACTGACACATGTGTTTACACTTGATCACTTCCATTTTCTTAAATTAATGTGTCTACGGTTGTGTCTAGTGTATGCATATAAGCTTCATAGGATAAGCTAAAAAGAATGATGTTCGTCCTAAGTTTGAATGTATGCAGCATACAACTGCAATGTACTTGGATATAACCTATGTCTAGATAGATACCAACCAGCAGCAAACACAGAATCCAAAAGACTCATATGATTATCAAATTATAAATATACAAAAACAAAATCAGCTAAAAAAAATAAAATTTAAAGATTGAGGAATTGAAAACCTTGAAGATAAGAAATCCCCAAATTACACTGAGCAGAAGCATTTCCAAGCTGAGCAGCCATAAGATAAAAATCAAGAGCTTTTTCTTTTTCTCCTCTCTCCCAATGAATAAGCCCAGCATCCACCATAGCAAGAGCCGAACCCTTCGCAGCAGCTTTGGTAAACATCTCAAGCGCCTTCTCCGTATTCTTCCGAACTCCACGTTTTCCATGCTTCAACCGTTTCCCCCACATCAGCATCACCATCGCCTCGCGTAACGGTCGAAGCGCCTCGCACCATGAGCGGCATACCAGGGAGGCGGATTCGAGGTTGGGGTGGTCGAAGGAAGCGGAGATTTTTGTGAGGATGTCGTAAGGGAGAGAGGAGAAGTCGGTGGATGAGGATGAGGATGAGGAGGAGGAGCAGAGGCGGATGGAGCGGGAGGATGAGGGAAGGGAGAGGGAGGTGAAAGGAGAAGAAGAGGAGGTGCAAGGCCAAGTTTGGTGGTTGTTCATCTGTGAAGCGGTGGTTGAAGAGTTGATGGATGGATGGTGCATGTGTCCGTAATTTGATTCTTAACTCTTTAAAGCTCTTCATTTGTTGCATTTTACTCTACATTTCATTACGTTATTAAACTCGATAGTAAATTACACTCTCTTCTTCTTAACATAAATAAATATTTTTATGATACATATTAATTTTAAACTATTATTTAAGAAAAATAAATTCATTTTTTTATAATTTAAATATAAATGATAATTAAATTTAAATACTTTTTTATTATTTATAATTTATATTATAAAATTCACTTTTAAATAAACATATTTTATCGACTTTCATAATTTTTCACATATTTTAATTTTATTTTGGGTTGTTTCATATTTTATAATAGGGTTTAAAAATATATGTTAACAAAACTGTGAATGAAAATTAGCGAAAAATATATATTCAAAATTTGATTATATTAAAATGGATCCACAATACAATTTTTCTTCAAAGTGTGTTAGATTCTTTTTTGCTAGATTATTAGAAATAAAAAAATATCGAGGGAGTAAAGCGTAGATTTTAATATAAGAGGGGAGTAGAATGTAATTCAAACTTCTCTTAGGGGAGGGGTGTGAAATATTTTCTAATATGTTTTGAAAAAGAGGAGAGGGAAGTGTATATTTAGGTCAAATACCACTTTTGGTTTTTTTAGTTTGACATAATTCTTAAGTTGGTCCTTTAAGTTTCGAAAGTTTCAATTAGGTCCTTTTAGTTTGTCAGAATTCTCAAGTTAGTCTTTTAAGTTTCAAAAAATTCAAATAGGTCCTTTTAGTTGATAAACTATTTCACCGTTACCCATGCCGTCGGTATCCGTTTAACTAATGCTAATATAGCCGTTAAGTTGTTGACTTGGATCAAAATGATGCTTTTTAAAAGTTGCAGGGTGTCAAAAAGCTACGTCTAATGATCACAAACGATCATTTATAGTGCTAAGAAAGCAATTATTTACAACAACAAATGTCTTTCTAACACTCTTAAACGACATTTATAGTGCTAGAAAGATATTTGTGACCATTAAACGTAACGTTTTGACACACTAGAGCTTTTAAAAGGCAGTTCTTTATCCAAGTCAACAACTTAACGGCTACATCAACGTCAATTAATTATTAACTGACATCATGGGTAACAGTGAAATAGTTTATCAACTAAAATGACATATTTAAAACTTTTAAAACTTAAAAGACTAATTTAAAAATTCTATGAAATTAAAAGGATCTAATTGAAACTTATAGAATTAATTTAGTAATTCTGTCAAAATAAAATGATCAAACGTGATATTTAGTTTATTATTTATTAACAGAACCGATAAATTCGAACTCCAAACCATCCAATATTTTTCACAAAAAATAAAAAAGAAAACTAATACTGATATCACTTTCAACAACCTGATTAGTCTTTTTCAAACAATTTTTTGTATAGAATCTTTCAAACCATTCTTAATTGATTGATGAACCGACGATCTTTCTATACTACAATTGGTTTATATTTTCAGTCAAAAAAAAAGTCTTCTTTATTTTTTTAGTTTTTAATAATGTGATCAAGTGGTTTAAGTTTTGGAAGAATATGTTACGACTTAGGAGTCTCTGGCAAAAAAAATAAACTTTGTGTAGAGAAAGTCAAAAATATAAGGGTGTATTTAGATTGAGGGTTTAGGAGGGGAAGGGAGAGGAAAATTTAATTTTCTTTTATAAACTACGGATTATATAACATGTTTTTCTAAAATAAATCAAGTGTGATTGAAGTATTATATTATCGTTTATCATGTTAATATGTTAACTTTTTAAAAGACATTTTACGGTGTCCGTAATTTAAAAATGAAAAGTGGACCCTCCTCTCCTTTCCTCTCCTAAACCCTTCATCCAAACACACCCTAAAAGAAAAGGACATATATGTAAGAGTCACACTCACAGCTAACCTAATAAAATATAGCTTTAAAAAAACCCAATAAAATATAGATTCATTTTCATGCAACCCGACGATTATAAAACAGATTAATTAGATCCCTAAAAAAACAGATTAATTAGATTAATTGTAAATAGATTAATATTCATCAAACTGACGTTTAATCCAATAAAAAATTAATTAGTTAAAAAATGGAGTCGCGTCAAACTCAAATTTAGATGTCTTTAATTTTTTAGATATAAAATAGTATAACTTTCTTACATAAATCAAGGTAGTCAAAACTAGACCGGACTGTCCAGATCAACTGGTTTAACCTGGAACCAGACTTGTATCTGGTCCGTTTGGTCCTGAAAACCGCTCAACTATGAAACCGGGGTATGAACGAGAAAATGGGACATAAATCGGAAAAACCGCGATTTAGTTGATTCGTGAAGTTGGGCCAGTTTTTCCAATTGCCTTGACATATATGAAAGTAGACTTTTTTTTTTCTCTATTTATTTTTCCCCTCATGTTGAGTGAGATTAGATATGTGTGCGAACAAGAAAGAGGAGAAGAGATCTCAATCGGAAAGAAGAAAGAAAAAGATACGAGTGTTGTCATAGTAATATTTCAATTATAAAGTTCTATTCCATTGGATACACCTTAAATTGGGGGAAAATAATATTGAAGGATTTGATGGAATGAGTTTTATTATGTACCATCCCACTCCATTCATTTTTAATAAATCCAAACAATAGAACATAATTAGTTACCACTCCATTCTATCTCACTCCAACACACTCCATCAATCCAAACATAGCCTAAAGGTTTGAGTGTTGCCATGTCATGTGTTTGTCAAAGATCATAGCGCTACTTTTCATATAAAATGATAGGGATGTATTAGTGTTACCTATTGCAATGATATCGTTATATTTGTATGCATTTTAGATGTTTGATAAAATGTCCATGTTAGAGTGTTGTTGATGATTTCACAATTGGAGAAAAATTTAAAATATGTGGTATTGTGACATGAGTGAATGCCTTTGTAACTTTGTTTTACTTCTGCCATCAAATCAAAATAGTTTGTATTTTCACATTCTCTTTTGCAATTTATAGTTTTTTGATAATGTGTTTTGGGCCAATTTTTGGGAAAACAAAGTTGTTTGCATTGACTTAGAACCGTTGCTTGTTGATTTGAAAAGATGCATATATTATGTCTTTTTCAAAACCGTCCTATTTTATTTTAAGGAAACTAAAACTCAACGGATTAAAATTTCAAACCAAATCAATGTTAATAGTAAGTTTGTCATGATTTAATGAAAAAACTTATTGATATAATAATTATACAAAGCCTATAAAAACATATAGCTATATGTTCCTTTAGAGCTCTTTTATTTCTTCCTAAAACTCGTTGAATTTTCATTCTCATTGTGGATGGTCTTAATTGTTTTATTAGTGAGTTTTAATTGAGGTTATTGTGTCGAGGTTTTTTTCTTTGTTTTGGTTTGTATCTACATGTAGGAATGGACCGAGCAACCTAAATTTATTAAGGCCTAGAGTGTGTGATAAAAACATATGTGAAATTCTTTTCCCACCTCACATGTCTTGTGCACCCCAAACTTCTCTCTCTTTTTTTTTTTTTTTTTCAAAATTTACT
>Ga0099826_10001441_pt1 | contig 14261 bp, 7 predicted proteins | sample Mtrugardesep15_FD_76830 | JGI IMG/M metagenome (GOLD analysis project Ga0099826, IMG submission 76830) | Root nodule microbial communities of legume samples collected from California, USA - M. trunc garden sep15 | ecosystem: Host-associated > Plants > Roots > Nodule | place: USA: California... | reverse complement strand
TCAATTTAGCTCCTAGAATCCTCAACCCCTTCTTGATCTTCAAGCTTTTCTCTTCTCTTCCTCTAGTTGTTTTTCTCTCTTCCTCTTTCTAAGATTGTGAAATGAATGCTTTAACCCTAATTTCTCTTAAGGCATCTCTTATCTCTTCTCTTATTCCTTAAAGTTATTAGGTTGGCAACAAATTAACCCTAAAGATTTGGAGCCAAATTAGTAGCAATTAATGCTAATGAGTCAACCCTAAAAAATTTTGGCTCCAAAGTATTTGGCCGTTTGAAATTCAAAATTCAGACCTAAATGTTTATACGGTTGATTCCTCCTATTTTTGAGAAGTGCAATTAATTGAGTCTGTTGGTAAACCACATGAAAACTTCACATCTCCCCACTCAGCCCATCTCTTTGTTCTCCAATGCATGTGCACCCAATGCTTCTCCTCAATTGTTTTCCAATGCTCTACCTTTTCCTTTACCCGAAAAGCTTTCATCCCTCTGCATATCTTCCTTTTCTATCCTTCTTCCTTTTTTAATTTCTGTTTTTATTTTTTTTTATTTTTTATCTTTACGTATACTCATGAAGAATGCTTACATTGCCAAACAATTAGAAGTCGCTCAATGATAAATTATGTGTTGGGCTAAAGCAATTATGAGAGCAATTGGACAGGTTTGTGATCGATTTTATTTACTCAACCATGTGGAATTGATAATTTTTTAATTATAGGCATCTTATTTTTTATTAACCATTTTTTCATCGACTTTTGTTTCTAATTGTAGTCATATAATTGCCTAAAGGATAGTAAAAATCTGTCATGGTCATATGAAATCCTTTGCTTCTCATAGCTTATTCACTTCATAATTTGTTTGGAGATATTTGTACCATAAAGTTGTTTCTCATTACTTAATTTGATTCATGGAAAATTTAAACTCATAATTGGTCTTTATAAGGATTTAGAATTGACTATTAATTTTAGAGTGTATTCACCATTTTGCTTGCATACATGCCTCAACTGCAATGTAAGATTTGAAGTTAATGTTTATGGGTTAGATCTATTATGGGTTAGATCTATTTCATGGATTATATGCCTCAGTTGGACTTCATTCTAATTTTGACTATTTTTTTAGGCATATTGCATATTTGTTTATTCTATTTGGAAAATGTCCAAATTTGGAGAGAAAGATTATGAAGGAAAAGTTTTGATTGAAGCAGTTCAAGTTGGAGCTTTTCATAAGCTATTGTTGGTATTGCATGTTGGTTGCAGTGTTGAGACAAGAGAAAATCAACTGAGGTTCTCAAATTGATGAATCCTTATAAGGTTGAGTTGGAAGAATGCATGAATTTATATTTTAAGAATATCAAGGGATCATATTAAGTTTGTTATTCCCTTTTTTTTTTTTTTCTTCCATCCTACATGGTTATTATTATTGTGTGATGTACGTACATAACATGTTCAAACCTAACAAATGGTTAAATGCAATTTGTGTAAAGAGGGAGATATAGTTTCTTATTTTTCTATGAACCAAAATAAAGTTGTAAGGTAATTTAGCAAAGTCACTTTTGAGTGGGTCAAAAAAGACTGGAGATGTATTTATTGCATTAGATGGGTAATTCCAATTTTTATGTTTTTCAATGACTTTCATTATGTTTGATACCCTTCTTTAAATCAATACAATGATATATAATTTTATGTCTAGACATGGTGGCGTGCAAAAGGACCCTCTGAAAAGACTAATTTATTCTTACTCTATGATTATATTCTTGCATTTTATTATGTTAAAATGCATCTATTTTGTTTTATATCCAAAAGAAACTTTCTCCTAGATCACAACCTAATAATATAAAATGTAACAAAAAAATACTAATAATATAAAGTGGAGTTGAAGGACACTACTCCAGAAACTTTCTCCTTTGATTGTCTCTATATATGAATTTTTTTCATTAAGGGTACATCATATAGCATATTACAGTTTTGTAGCCTTATTAAATATGTTGTAATCGTTTTTTTTTGGGTAATGTTGTAATCTTTTTAAGACAATACATTGCATAATACATAAAGTTTTGCAAGATACTATGTGCAGCCTAATCATTGCACGGACGAGTATTTCACAATTTATGATTAAGTATGTTAATATTAATACAATTGTATTGTGTTATTTATATTTATTTCACATCAAATTTTTTTTTTTTTTTTTTTATAATATTTTCAACGGTTTAAGTTTCTTATGATTGCATTTATAAGGCATGTCTTAGGTCATTTCTTGCAACCATATGTGAGGTAGAGACATGAGCTGAGCGATATTTCCATTCATTCCTTATACCTTTTCCAGTTATCTAAAGCCTTATTATATTGGGAGGTGACTTACGGTTTATAAGACCTATGTGGCACACGGGTCACCAATTTAGTTGTGGATAAATTTTATATCCGAAGATCCGACCTTAGCCTAATCCAGAATAAAACCTTTGGACAAAGTTTACCCACATACCATAACTTTTTTTTCTTCCGAAAAATGTTAATATATCTTTCAAGAAAATAATTTTTTTTTTTAAAGTTTTGATTGATAAACCTTTTTTATACAAAATGACCTTAAAACTTTGAGTTAAAAAAATTGTGCCTTGAAGCCCCTAAGACCATGTACAATGACACCAAAAACTCAACACTTTTTCTCTTCCCAACACTCCACATCATTTTCTCTCTATTCCACATAATAACTCAACACTCATTCAACTTTTACCCTCTTCAATAATTTTTTCTTTCAACACTCTATCCCACCACTTTTTATTTAATATTCTTATTTAATTTTATATTTTTGTTTTTATGATTACATAAAATTACAATTATCGATTATAATTAAACTAAAATAATAAACACTTAACAATTTTTTTTTAAGTTTTTTGTAAAAACAAAATTTATTTAAATAATTTATTTTTATTTTCTTAACTTAAAATACAATACAATAAACTAAGCACGCGACACACAAATATTTAAAATGCAAGATAATAAACTAATTAGTATGTCTCACCTTTCTGGTTTCTCCCGACAACACATTCTGTTTCAAATTTAATCCACCCACTAATTAGTACCAAATTTTGTTCGGTGTTCCATGCTGGTTGCTGAATTTTCTTGCTCTTAGGAGTTGAATCCTTTGGATTTTGAGTTATTTGTGTTGAAAATTCGGAAAATTGAGGTTCACCAAAACTCAGAAAATTTTCATTTACCATCGGCATGTAACCATTAAACTGGGGTGTTTGAGATGGATGTCCCATCATAAATCCAGAATATGGATTAAAGTTTGGAAGAGAGGATGACTGGTTGAAATTTGGTGCAAAACTAAAATTAGGTATGTTTTGAGGAAGTTGGTTGGAAAATTGATTTGGATTTTGATAACAGTTGGGATTTTGGTAGCTAAGTGGATAATTAGAAAAATTCTGGGTGTTGAAATGATTATTATTGAGATCCATTTCACTAAAAAGAAGATTAAAATGAGCAATATAGTACTAATAGAAAGATACTAATAGTGAAAAAAATTCGTTTTTTCTTTCAATGTCCAAATCAAATGAACCAAGTCTCTATTTATGGAAAATCATAAATTTTGGTAAAAAATTTATTTATTTATTTTTTTAATTTAGAATGAAATAATTGAGTTGAAATTATTAAGAAGATAAAAATCCAAAAAGTCAATCACGTATCGCCACGTGGCAACTCCTTATCTTTATTTTCCCTTTCTCTCTTCAGCGCTGCAACTTCACTCTCCTCTGTCGCGAGTGTGCTACACGCGCCAGTTTCAACCACTCACAAGGTCTCGCGTGGCCTTGCATTTTAAGGCAATTGGTGTTGAGTTTTCTCAACGCCTCTCTCATCCACCTCGGCCTTCAACAAAACTCAACACCCCATTGCAAGGGAGACATGTGTTGAGTTCCACTCTCAACATACCCATTGTACATGGTCTAACTCGAGTCCACACAATAAATTTGACCAGGCAAAAATATCTCTCATTAGAAACTTAAAATTAATTTTTTTTGAGAGAAAGATTATCATGATTGAAAAACTTAGTAAGAGACTTTATTTATACGTGACATTTTTACTATTTGAATTAGGATTTATGAGATTTAAGAGATCATTTAATCAACCGTAATTCTTAACCTCAAAGAACTCGGTTTGAATTTTGACATAAAAAAGGCAAAGAATAGGAATTTAAACTCTAATCATACTAGACCTATACCAACGTAACCAAATCCTCAAAGAAAAACGTTATTTTAATGCTAAAATCTATTTTTGACACAATTTTAATGATAAAGTTATTTATGACGTTATTTTAATGATAAATGTTTCATTAGGTAAAGCAAAGCAAAAAGTTCAACAAAATATTTTGAATACCAACTAACACCACTTCATTCACTACACACAATTTCCTTTAAGATTTGATTCCGTCCAATCTATAGAATACTTTGTTGAATTTTCAATTCTTCATAAATAAAGCATCTACAAAATAATTAAAATCAACTACTTTTGATCAATGTCATAACTCATTGTTGCCTAAATTAGAAAAAGCACTTATTTAGAAAAAACACTTATTTAGAAAAAGCACTTATTTAGTTATTTTTACTTACTTTCTTCAATTATCATGCCTCTTCTTTCAAGCAAGAGGCAATTACTTAATCCACGTGTAACACACTAAACATCTTTATCCAATCTCAACCGTCCATTATATTGTGAATCTTCCCTCATCAACGGTCTAGATTCTGCTAAAAATCACTTAGACGAATATAGCATCACCACATAAATAGCTGGGTCCCACACCTTACGTGTAAATCTAATCCATTTCAAATAAAAAACCGTAGCTAAATCAAAAGTACCGTAGCTAAAACTCAAAAACCGTAGCTAAAAACCAATGCATAGAATTTTGACTAATTAAATTCCTCCACGTGGCTTCCGACATAAACCACCGACTTCGTCCTCGTCAAACATTATTTTTTGTCTGTTTTATTTATTTATTATTAATTCAAACAAAAACAACAAAAAATGTTTTTTTTTCTTTAAACACAAATCTCTTCATAAACCTTCATTTTCAATTTGATTTCTGATTTTGGGTATTGAAAATTTTGTTGTTTTTCTTCATATTCTTGGATTTGTTATTGGAAAGTTTTGATTTTTGAAGAAGTTTTGAGGAAGAAGGAAGAGAAAAAAAATAAGCTTATGATGCAACGTTTGGTTGATCATGCCATTGGTGTCACTAAAGAGTAAGGCCATTTGATTTTTCTTCTATATGATGGTAGCTGATGCATGCTTTTGATTTTTGAGGAAATGGTTAATGATGGTGTTTTTGTTGTGTTGGAATTGTTATTATTTGATCATGTTTTTGTTTTTTGTTGTGGAGTTTGTTGTGTAATAAGATTATTATGAAGAGGGTTCTTGATGAAATGATTAATGATAAGAATTTTTTTGAACAATTTAATGATAATGATTAAGAATATGTTTGGTTTTTTTGTTGTGTTGGAATGGTTATTGTCAGATCATGTTTTTGTGTTTTTTATGAAGTTTTATGGCATAATAATTTGATTATGAATGAGGGTTCTTGAGGAAATGATTAATGATAAGAATGTGTTTGGTGTTTTTGTTGTGTTATAATGGTTATTGTTTGAACATGGTTTTTTGGATTTTGTTATTTCGATTTTAATTCTTGTAATTTTGCTGATAATGTAATTTTGAATGCTTAATTGGTATCATTTAATTGTTGGATGGACTTAAATTCCCCTTTTGGTTCTGTTCTACTTCAATGATATACCAGGAATGTTTAAGCATGTTTTCCTACTTTTGGTGATATTTAATTGATAATCTAAAAGATTTGGTGAAAATTCTGCTTAACTTTGGTTTTTCTTTGTTCGTGTTTTAATGATATATCATACCTCAAAATAATTCAATATTTAAGTCATATTCAAATGACAAAAGAAAAGTTACCGACTATACAAATTTGACATAACAAATTTGCCGACTAACTAAGTTTAGGTAATGGTTCATTAGAATGAATCGTGATTCATCAAAGTGAATCAGGATTCATCATAATGAATCGGGATTGAAGATGTGATTAATGTGTAAAACAGATAAACACTAGGAATTTGTGTTGATTAGGTGTACTTTTGTATTTCATTGAGATACTACTCATATTATCGTAAGACTGGTAACTATGTTTTTATGTGTATTTGAAATCGGATCATGTATTTATGCGTTGATGTTTGAGAGCCGAGGGGTATCCTATTCATATGGTTTTTTAGTGCAGGTCAGTGAAGACTGTTACTTGTGAGTCTTTGAACAATATTGTTAGGATAATCAATGGAGTTTCTGCACTTTTGTTGGCGTTACTTCCTGGAAATGCTAAAATACTTGAAGGTATTCATGGTTGGGAACTCAGACCAACTTTCCGAGGACCACGGCTTCCACGATGGATGGAGAAGTAAGGATTTTCATTACGACATCGGTAATTTTTGTGTCAATTTTTCTCTACTTTCTTAACACTTTAATTGAAACTATTGCATAGTAGAATTTGAACAAATAGCGGCATTTTAGCTTGTGTAGCGGATTCCGATAACATTCCTCACCTTAATTTTTTCTTTCTTTTTTCCAGTGGCGCGTCCTCTTTCAACCAATTCATCCATGAACTTTCTGTGGATACTGATAACTCAAGCCTCGAATACTCATCATCCGGAGAAGAAGATAGTGATAGATATGAATGCCCTCCATCTCCCGCATCTCATAGTTCTAGAGCCTCTGAAGCCGCTTTTGCTAGATACAATAGGCATCAGATGAATTGGATCCAATACATCTTACTTTGGATTTTACTTCCTGTGAAATTATTGCTGAGGATTCCGCTTCGTCTTCTCCAGTTAGCTTATTTTGTCGTGTCAAAAGTCCTATGCATCTCTAGAGAGAAACGCCCTTCTCATTTACATGCATATAAGAGGATGCAAAGTATCAAGGAACAATTTGTCCATCGTGCTACTGATAGGAGACGCGGCATTGTAGAGGTTTGCAACAACAATTATATATTAATTTTCGTTTTGATTATTTATGGATTTAATTCATATACATTGTCAGTATAGAGATTTGCTATCAGTGTTGTATTAAAATTGAACTCTTGATTTATTTATAGTTTTTAGATACATTCATATATGATATAAGTTTGACTTTTATATTACTAAGTAAGTTTATTTTGTTAAACAGGATCTTCATCTCGGCACAGAAATATGCATAGAAGCTGTCTTCGATGTTGTTCACAAGGCAGCACATCTTGTTCTATCTCCCTCAAAAGCTTTTGGTGCATTATGCGGGTTGTTTTCATCTCATGAAAGTGGCATTAAAGAAATTCGCAATCCTGCTGTGGATGCATCCGTTTCTGCAGCCACGCTAGGGGGAGAAGGCCCTGCATCTTCTGAGAGGAAAATCAACTACGAGTCTCTGAACACAGACACACGTACATGTCAGGATGTCATAACAGATCTCGGGTAATGGCTGTCGTGTAGCTGCCTTTATATACGTATTCTACTTTGACATCTTGTTGCCAGCTTCATTATATCTCATTATACTTGTGACAGGTATCCGTACGAAGCTATTAATGTGATCACTGCTGATGGGTATATTCTTCTTTTGGAAAGGATACCTAGGTAAAATACCCTTTTTGAGTTCTGCATTTGTTTTAATCTATTAAAGTGAAAATTAAATGGCTTAAATATGATTTTTTAAGATTAATCACTATAGAAGTCAGAAATGGATACTTCACGCATCATGCTATAGTTGATATAGTTTTATTTCTCTACTGTTTTATCATTTTTTTTTTTGTTTCGCAGGCGAGATGCAAGAAAAGCTCTTTTTCTTCAGCATGGAGTTTTTGATTCATCAATGGGGTGAGTCATGTTATCTCTATTTTGCTTGGTTCTAGGTTGACACCGTGATTAATTTACTTACATAAGTTCAAAGATTTACATAGCATATGTGTGTTTGAAAACTCATATTTGGAAGAACAATGTTTTGCTCGAATGTTTTGCTATAGTAGGTTGGGAATTTTTTATGTTGCGTACAGAGTTTTATTTAAGTCAATAGTTACATGAATCTTACTGTTAGTAGGATAGAAGACAACAACCAAAGCCTGTTTCCACTTGGTGCATGGTGGAGTTGGTGTTAGAACAACAACTCCGGTTCAAAAGAAAACTAATACAATTAGCGCAAACAAAATAGAGAGGCGGCGTTCCTGGATTCAGGCATATGTGTTTTCTGGGAGTCTTCATGTCCTGGTTATTGAGTGGAGATTAATTTTCAAAGAGGGATCAAACAAGGGGGCCCTTTGACTCCTTTCCTTTTTCTGTTAGTGATGGAAGGGTTGAATGCGGCGATCAGAAGCGCAGAAGCACTTAATCTTTACTCGTGGTTCAAGATAGGGGATTCTGGCTTAGTGGTCTCCCTTTTACAGCATGCCGATGACACTATTGTCCTTGGTGAAGCTAAGATTGAGAACCTTTGGACTGTTAAGACGACTCTCCGGTGCTTTGAGCTAGCTTCAGGTCTTCACGTTAACTTTGCCAAGAGCAGTATGACGAGTATCAGTGTTAGTAACTCTTTTCTGGTCTTTGCGGAGAGCTTCTTGCTCTGTAGAGTGGTATCTCTACCCTTTATTTAACCTTGGTCTTAGTGGGGGCAAATTCGCGCTGGAAGTCAGCCGGGGAAAGCCCTGATTGATCTCTATTGAGATATTGCCTTGATTTAGTTTCCTGTTATATAGATATTTTGTTTACATCTTTATGACATTAGTTTTGTTATCCCTATAATTAAGGGATCTTGATTGTGAACTTTTGAATTATAAACACACGAGGCTGAGGGTTTAATCTCATTTCCATCATTTCATTCAAGAATCTCATTTTCAATAGGCTAGGTGTGTGGAGTAGGTAAGCCTCGGAGGTAGGGCGGTCCTTATCAATTCAGTCCTTAATGTCATCTGTATCTTCTACCTATCCTTCATGAAGATGCCGGTTAAAGTGTGGAAAAGGATCGTCCGACTACAGAGGCGCTTCCTTTGGGATGGTTCCAAGGGGCTAGCGAAATCCCATGGGCTAGGTGGTCTGAGGTTTGCAAGCCGAAGAGTAGAGAAGGTCTTGGGGTTAGGGTTCTACGCCTCGTTAATATGGTTCTTTTGGGTAAATGGAAGTAGAGGTTAATTTTTAGGGGGCAAGCTCTGTTACGGGATATCCTCAATACTAGGTACGGGATCCGTTCGATCCTGTTTTATCTGGGTGGTCGTTCGGGTGGGTACGAAATGTCTCTCAGTGGTGGAAAGGTGTCTCGTTGCTAGGTTCTGGTTTGTATTTGATCGGCCACTGGTTCTCATATGGTGTGGTCAAGGTGGTCTGGAAGGGCTGGTCAACCTCTTTTTGGGACGACCACTAGTTGGCAGTGGCACCCTTGATGGTCCAATTCCGAAGGCTCTTTCAGGTTTTGGACCAGCAGGGAATTTTGATCGGCAACATGGGCCATTGGGTAGGGGGAGAGTGGGTCTAGGACCTTAGGTGGAGGAGACAGTTATTTGTTTGGGAGGAGATCTCGGTCAATGAGATCTTGCTCTCCCATGCCGAGGATTGCTGGAGGTGGAAGCATGACAGCAGTGGGTCCTTTTTGGTTAGTTCAGGATATACTGTAATCTCTGATTTTTCTCAGGTTGTTGATTCCCTTCTAAGGTAACACCAAAATTTGTTCAGACGGAGGGTTATTATTGACCGTAGAGGCATCAATTGTGTATTTTGAGGTTTTCTTGTAGAGTCGTCTTGCCATCTGTTTGTGACTTGTCATTTTGTTTTTCATGTGTGGTATAGTATTTTTAGTGGTTAGGGTGAGTTTTAGTCATGCCTCCAGATTCGGCTTTTCAGGTTCTGGGGGGAGGGGATAGGTCTAGGAACCTAATATAAGACTTTCCGATATTTTTTTTTACTACAGGACCGTTAGTATTGCTCAAACTTTTGCTATATGAATTGTCTAGTATATGGAAAAGATTATTTTGAATTATGTTGAATAATCTGTTTGTAGGATTTCAAAATTCTCCTTTTGAGACTGGAAAAGATTTTTCTTTTCCCAATTTAAATAATGTTGTCAAGATAATAACGATATTTAATTTTTCTTTTCGTTCAGTTGGGTATCTAATGGTGTTGTTGGATCTCCAGCTTTTGCAGCCTATGATCAAGGTTTGTTATTTTTGTCTGTGCTTCACCAACATTTTTGTTGTTGCAATGATTACATGTAGAGTTTTCTTTTATCTGCAGGGTATGATGTATATCTCGGAAACTTTCGTGGTTTGGTTTCAAGGGAACATGTCAACAAAAACATTTCATCGCGACAGTAAGTTCTCACATCAAATCTTGTAGTAACTGTTAACGAATTTTTTGGAAATTATGGAATGTAAAGAACAGAATATTTTTATTCATGTAATGCAGATATTGGCAGTACTCAATCAATGAACATGGTACCGAGGATATTCCCGCTATGATAGAGAAAATCCATCAAGTGAAAACTGCCGAATTGAAGCTTAGTAAACCTGATATTGAGGAGGAAACCGATGACGATCAGCTTTATAAGCTTTGTGCAATTTCACATAGTTTAGGAGGAGCTGCAATGATAATGTATGTTATTACACGAAGGATAGAAGAGAAGCCGCACAGACTTTCAAGATTGATTTTATTATCCCCGGCTGGTTTTCATGACGACTCTAACATAGTTTTTTCCGCGGCAGAAATTCTATTGACTTCTATGGCTCCGGTTTTGTCTCATGTTGTGCCTGCATTCTATATACCTACCCGATTTTTTCGCATGCTTGTCTTTAAGTTAGCTCGGGATCTTCATAACCTACCTGCGGTTGGAGGACTAGTTCAAACTCTAATGAGCTATGTTGTTGGCGGAGACAGCTCGAATTGGGTTGGAGTTTTAGGACTACCGCACTACAACATGAACGACATGCCAGGAGTATCTTTTCGTGTTGCCCTCCATCTTGCGCAGATTATGCGTGTTGGAAAGTTTAGAATGTTCGATTACGGGAACACATCTGCCAATAGAATGGCCTACGGTTCACCCGAGCCTTTGGACTTAGGTAAACACTACGGACTCATCGACATTCCTGTTGATCTTGTTGCCGGACATAAAGACAAAGTTATAAGACCTTCAATGGTAAAGAGACACTATAGATTGATGAAAAGTGCCGATGTAAATGTTTCGTATAATCAGTTTGAATATGCACATTTAGACTTCACATTCTCGCACCGCGAAGAACTCTTGTCGTATGTTATGTCCCGCTTGCTTCTTGTTGATCCGAATTCAAAGCATCAAGCGAATCAGAGTTGAAAAATCAGGGCAGAAAGGACAAGGTGTAGCTAACAAGTAGCTTGTACAAAAAGTTTATTCAGTCGTTGTCGAATTGGAAAGTTAGCCGAGTGGATCAACCGATATTTATTGGCTTGAACAACAGTTCCTCTCTACTCAGGTACTTTTCGCATTCGTTGCCGGAACCACTTTGCTTCATCCATTGTTGGATGGAGCACTGTTTGTATGTTTGATTATAGAGCTGTTATGTGTACTAGGGGTCATCTTTTCCTACAAACTTTTTTCTTTCTCATTTGTAGTAAAAGTGGACCTTGAAAATGTGTTACTTCTTGTTGTAACCTGTAAATAGTGTTCTGATTATCAGAACTGAACAAAGGCCAAGAGTGTAGTTTAATTTTGTCTCATGTATGTATTATGTATTGTGGTAGTTCACTAGACTCTTATGCATTGATTAGGGGCAATAATACTTCAAATATGTAATTCTATTTTCTCTTAGTTGAGAAAATGATTCTCTCAAGGTTTGATTATACGACATAAAATTTGCTTTGTAATGAATATGAGATTATCTAGATACCTTGCTCATATAGTCATACATGGAGTGTTTCATTTATGTTCTCAAATACATATTTTGCTCAAAATATAAAAACTGTTATAAATGTGTTTTTGGTTCATACAAGTATATTACTTTTGCTTTTAGTCCCTGCTAAAAAAAGATTTTAATCCTTGCAATTTTTTTTCTTTGCTTTTAGTCCTTGAAAATAAATTAACTTTAGAATTGATCCATGTAATAAGCTGTACCTTTGATTTTAGTCCCTCCAATACTGACTATATAAGGACTAAAATGAATATTTCATATAGATTACAATGACTGTTTCCAACATTAACAAATTTTACAGACACTTTAAAAAATAGAGTTTAAAAAAATAGAGCAAAAAATTATATATTTGCAAGTATTGGAAACAAAAAAACTTTTACAAGACTAAAAGTGAGTGGTATATTCACATGGACCAAAAACATATTTATATGAAACCAATATTGTTTAGATAAATGTCGCATGGTCCTCTAACTTCTGGTTCTCAATGAAGATCTTTTTTTGGAATATACGAGGCAATTTAGACTCTAGAATTGCTTTTAAAAAATTGTGATACACATCATCCTCATTTGATGTTTGTGGTGGAACCTTCTTCGGATTTGGGGGATATGTCAGTTTTCGAGGCTGAGTTGCTTGAATTCATTATATCGACGAAATTTGTTGTGCGTAATAACTGGTTGGAGACTCTTCTTGTGTCCTTTCTGCTTTTAGGAAGCCTTCTATGGTGCCTTGTCGTTAGCATAATCGATGGCATAACTGTTTTTCTTTTGGCCTTCGTATGGTTTCTTCTCATATTTTTTGTGAAGGGAAATGGTTGTGAAGTTAGCTCATCATGGTCATAGTGTGCATGATATTTTTTGTTGGGATGTTTTGCCTGCTTTTATCAGGGAGGACTTTTTTAGGGACTGATATGGGTTTCCCATTTATTGTTTCCCCTAATGTTATTTTTTCTTCTTTATCTGTTTATGTTGTTTTAGAGGGTTTCACTTTGCCTTTTTTTTTCTTCTAATATTTATGAGTGAGAGGTAAAGGATGGGAGTTTCTTGGAGTGCCGACCTAGTCGGGATGTCTACACTTCTCCTTGATGTTCTTCCCACTCTTAGTTCACCAAAAAAATAAATATTAAAGACCAAGAAAATTATGACTGATTAAGAAATTTTTACTTTTTTTCATACATATTACAATGATGAAGTTATATAATTGTTTAAAGACCAAGAAAATTATAACCGATTAAGATATTTTTACTTTTTTTTTCATACAGATTACAACGATGAAGTTAGATAACTGTTTAAAAACCAAGAAAATTGTAAGAAAAACTAATAGAAAAGACCACTTGGAGATTAATAAGTTGGATTAAAATATGATTTATGATATAACATTATGGCATAATTTGATACATGTAGCCGATCTCACTTAGTGGGATAAAGCTCGATTACAATGATAATCTAAACAAAAAGTTTTACTTTTCATGAATGCTGCCCAGAGATATATATTTACAATGATAATCTACATATTCCTAATCAAATTTTCTTAGAATTATTAAACATAGAAAAATTCCATCTCCTTGAAGGTATTCATTTGATTACACCAGCTTCATCACTTGAAAAAAGAAGACTTCTATTCTCTGATTATTATGCTTGTTCTATAAATATTGTTCCCTGTCATATATTGATTTAGTTAGATTATATATATTGAAAAAAGTAATGAAAATTTCACACATGTAGCTCAATATTCAAAAAACTATAAGGTTAGAAACTTTGGAATATTATACTCACCCCAGGGAATACTGTTCCAACAAAGATTGGTTCTTTTTCAGTTGGAGACAGTATTATTGATTGGAACTGTAGATCTACTTTAGCACACTGCAGGAAAACATCTAACATCAGAATAATTCACACATATTCAAGAAAAATGCATGTGACTAGATCATATAAATCATCATGTACATTTATAGGTATAAGATTGTTTATGGTTCGGTTTAGGAAGGAAAACCGAACTGAACTGTTATAACAGTTTGGTAAAACTGAACCAAACTGTTTACAGTTCATCTCTGAATCGAACTGGACTGGTATAAAGGCTAGGTCACTAGTTATGGTTCCGAATCAAACTGGAACTGTCTTTATGATAAACCGAAACTATACCTTTTCAATCTGAATTGAGTTTTGAAGTACTAAACTGTACTAAACTGCTATTATTAACCGATAATTAAGACGGTTGAAAAAAAATCGATAATATATATGTGTGTGACTCACCAAATATCTGGTTTTCAGGTGCTTGTATAGATCTAAATTGCTGTACTTCGCCACATGAAAGAAAAGATAATGTATTGGC
>Ga0099826_10001440_pt1 | contig 14264 bp, 7 predicted proteins | sample Mtrugardesep15_FD_76830 | JGI IMG/M metagenome (GOLD analysis project Ga0099826, IMG submission 76830) | Root nodule microbial communities of legume samples collected from California, USA - M. trunc garden sep15 | ecosystem: Host-associated > Plants > Roots > Nodule | place: USA: California... | reverse complement strand
TTAAGAAAAACTTGAAACCCAAAGCTTAGTCTATGGTGTGGAAAGCCGAGAAGGATGACCATTATTCGGTTCAAATTTCATATATATTATGTATGAAAAACATTGCAGATACCTCTCATTTACGGCATCTAGGGCAGTGGACTAGAATTTGGAGACTCAAGGTCTCTCCTAAAGTGAAGAATCTTGTGTGATGAGTTTCTAGGGGATGTTTTCATACAAGAGACAATCTGAGCATCTGAGTCGTTCCATGTCTAGTGAATTGTGTGATGTGTAATAAATCTTAAGAATATAGTATTCATTTTTGGCTTGATTGTTCGTGTGAAGTGCATGTATGGAAAATTGTTAGTCTTTGGAATGATATCAATGATGCACTTCAACAACATTATAATATTGAGAAGGTGATTTTCCTTTTAATGCAGCCCTTCCATGCATTTCAAAATGAGCATTTTACAATTGAATTGTGGAGTCTATGGAAGAGAATAAATATGAAACTTTGGCCACATTTTGATGAGACAAGTAACCAGATAGAGGAGTGTGTCATTCATCTACTAGAAGACTAGATATTGGCTAATGCGATGAGGCATCCTAGACATTGTCGTACAAATTGTAATACCAACACATGTACAATGACTCAACAGGGGTCGAATAGTGATTTCGTTCATGTGTGGGTGAAATCGGCTCTAGGGTAAAAAAAATAAATGGAAGACTCTTTGGTTCTCGCCATTGTGGTTATTGGATGTGGGGAAGTATTGAGGCTTTATCATGCCATCTTGTGGGTATCAGATCGTCAATTGAACAACATGAATTTTTGTATTGATTTAAAGGAAGTGGTGGATTATTTGAAGCAAGGCAACAATGATATATGGATTTGGAAGAATTGTGTATGGTTGTAAACAAAATTGTAATTTATTTTTTCAAAACTCTAATGTCAAGTGTAGTCGAAGGCAAACCAATGGGGTCGCTCGCGCTTTACCAAAGGTATCCCCATATTTAGCTACCTCTCATATTTTTCATCTCAATGTATTGTCATGTATTTGAGATTTGATTGCTAATGAAATACTATAAGTATGTTCCTTTTAAAAAATATTATCTTTCATTTTTAATCTTTCAACGCAATATCACATTTAACTTATAGGATTAAATTTATAGATTTTTTTTTTTAAAGTAAACTACTTGAAGAAGCGAAAAAAATTGTATGAATTTAGAGACCATAAAACAGTAATCGGTCACCCGTGCATTGCACGGGTTAGCACACTAGTAATCTACAATATAAACATTTCAAACGTGTTATATTCAAGTAGTACACATGTGATACCTCAAAGAAATAATTTTCTAAAAATCATTAATACTATATAAAATAGCCACATCTAATTGTCATTCAGATATCTTCCAATTAAATTACAGCTTTGTGCATAATGACACGTGAGACGATCACACACAAATTACACCTTTCTCCAAAAATAGTTAACTAATTGCATTCAAATTCAAATTATATCATATCACAAAATATCATCTGTATTCAATTGTCATTAAAACAATAAACAACTTCATATTTTGACCAACACTAATTAAAATAGTATCTTTAAATTTCATTTCTTCTTGAAATTGAGATTAAATCAAAATTAGCAACAATCAATATATGAACTGTACGACATATTCCATACGAAAATTCACGGACGCGTGAAATCCAACATTACACACGCGCAGTAGTTTTTTCATTTTATTATATTATTTGGGTTTGTCTATCCTGTGCAATATTGCATATGTTAAGGATACTAAAACAAACAACTTTTTATTGAAAACCACAATTATTTTTTTAAAAAATATATATTTAATATAAAATACACAAGTTCCAATATACATTTACCACTTTAAACTTCTTAACATATGCAAATTTGCACATGTTAGAAAAACCCATATTATTTTATAAACAGTAAATTAAATATAGAATAACATAAACTCTTATCAGACCCACAATCACGCAGACCTCTCCCGCCGCTAACCGTTTCTATTTTCCCCTTTCCCGCCGCTTACATTTTCCTTTCCCTCTTTCTCCCAAATCACAAACCCTTATCAGACCCATAGAGTTTGATCTCAAATTACAGAATCTGCTCATCATACTTACACTATCTATGTTTCTGCTTACCATCACAGTTGCCACTGATTCATAGTTACAAGTAAGTATTTGTGTATTTATTGTTTTCCTATATCAAAAGCAGAAGAAATCATTTTACCAATTAATTGGTATTCCATTGTTTACATTAGTAGATTAATATATGTTTTTTTTTTAACTTGTTGCATTAGTGCAAGAACAATTTGAGTCTTGTGATGAACCAGAAATAAATGTAGAACAAAAAGAAGTTAATGATTGTTTAGAAACAAACGATGCTTGTGATGAAGAAACACCACCTAGGATTGGGTTAAGATTTGGGTTCGAAAAATGGAGATGATGGAAAAAAATATTTTACTTTAGATGCAACAAGAAATTAGGGCCTCAAAGAAGAGGAGGTTAGAAGTCAATGATCAAGCTGGGATTAATGTAAGCAGAAACTTTTCGATCATTAGTTGTTGAATCAAAAGGATATGAGAACCTTACTTTTGGAGAGAAAGATTGCAGAAACTACATAGACAAAGTAAGGCGGCTAAGACTTGGGACAGGAGATGCTGAAGCAATACAAAAGTATTTTGTGAGAATGCAAACGAAAATAGCCAATTTTATTATGTAATGGATGTGGATGATGAAAAGCAATTGCGGAATGTGTTTTGGGGAGATGCAAGATGCAGGGCTGCATATGAATATTTTGGCGAAGTCATAACTTTTGACCCCACTTACTTAACAAATAAATATGACATGCCTTTTGTTCCTTTTGTTGGAGTAAATCATCATGGTCAGTCTATGTTGTTGGGTTGTGCTCTATTGTCAAACGAGGATACAAAAACTTTTACTTGGTTGTTCACAACTTGGTTGGAATGTATGCATGGATCTGCACCAAATGCCATAATTACGGATCAAGACAGAGCGATGAAGAATGCAATTGAGATTGTCTTTCCAAAGGCTCGTCACCGGTGGTGCTTATGGCATATAATGAAAAAGATTCCAGAAAAGTTTGGTAGACACTCTGATTATGATTCTATCAAAACACTTTTGCACGATATTGTTTATGATTTTTTTCGCAAAAGTGATATTACGATGAGGTGGGAAAATATGACTGAGCATCATAAACTACAAAATAATTAATGGTTGAAAAGGTTATTTGATGAGCGACATCGTTGGGTTCCGGTATATGTGAAGGACATATTTTGGGCTGGAATGTCAACTACACAACGAAGTGAAAATATGAACTCATTTTTTGATGGATATGTAAGCTCAAAGACATAATTGAAGCAATTTGTTGAGCAATATGATAATGCATTGAAAGATAAAATTGAAAAAGAGAGCATAGCTGATTTTGGTTCATTTAATAGAGAAACTGCTTGTGTAAGTCTTTTTGGATTTGAGTCTCAATTCCAAAAAGCATTTACCAATGCAAAGTTCAAAGAGTTCCAACTGGAAATTGCTTCTATGATGTACTGCAATGCATGTTTCAAAAAATTGGAGGGTTTGGATTCAAAAAGGAAGATTTCTAAAGTTGATCAAATTGTGAAGAAGCTTGCACAAAAGAAAACTAAAAAATGCAACCGGAAAACTAAACAATTTCAAGATGAAGAAAAGGTAATCATGAACTTTATAATATTTATTGATATTATATTATAAATGTAATAGTTGATATATGTCTAATTTATGATTTTATATGGCAGAGCACATCTAGAGTTCCAGAAATTGAACATGAAGTGGTATTCAGATCTCATCTTGGTGATGGAATTGACACACAAGAGAGCATTCAAGGAAATAAAGAGTATATCAGTGAAACAAACCAGGTGCATATATAGGATTCAGTCTTTTCTATTTCTATTTCAACATTCATATTGTACATGATTGACTGAATGGTATCTATTTTTTGTATGTATATATTTTAGTGTGAACAAAGTCATGAATGGCTGTATTACTATAACTAATTTAGCTCTCTTCAATCCAAATCAAGAACTTGTTGATGAAGTAAATCAGGTACCAAAATATAATTTATAGCTCTATATATATATTTTTTTTTTAACATTTTTGATATAGAAACAACTTCATTCATATAGTTGGAAAAGAGAATTCCTTTTGTGATTTTTTTTGTCTTGCAGGGACAACATCAAATGAATGATCAACCATTTTTGTCTTCCAGTAATTTCAGTTTTTTTTTATTGTAATTGTGTCACTATGTAAGACAACATGTGCTCGTTACACATGGGTGCAAGTTTAAATTTTATTGTTTCAGATTTTGGTATGCAGTTTTTCTCTGCTGTGTATTTTCTCAAATAACAGCAATTCCATTTTTTTTCTGATTCTAATTGTCTCAAATTTTGCAGTCAGTTCAATTATAAAGCCAAAGATTCAATAACACAAATCTGAAACACAAATAAATGAATTGGGGTTTCAAAACTTCCCACTCACATTCCATATTTCTAATAAACAATACAATTCTATATGACAAAGTAACAGCATTTTAGTACTCTCTCCAATACAATATAAATTACATTTGTCAATCAATTTGCATAACTATCAAACTACTGCACAAGAGATTTACATAGTAATTGGGATATTCAAATTACAATATCCTTAATTGTAGCCCTTAATTAATTGAAGTAAAATATATTAAATTACATTGCAAAGAAAAAAAAATGATCTGCTATAAAAATTCAAATAATTGAGGTTACTTGGGATTAACATTGAATATTTCAAGTTTTTTTTTTAAAAAAAAAAAACAAAAATAGTTTAAGTATTTTATTATTGGGCGCGGATTTAATCCCCGCTGTTAGCGTGAGAATCTCTTTAATGGGAATCTCTAAGGGCTACTACATATATAAGATTTAGTAACAATTCAAAATAGTAATAACTAAATCAAAAACAAATGTTACCATTTAGATCTTGTAACATTTGACAAAAGTTAGGTAAAACCCGTGTTACTAAATGATTTCAGTAACACTTGAGAGTATTACTTGTAACACTTAAAAACTGTTACTCATTTAGTAGCTAATTTGTAGCAAATTTATAGCCAATCTATAGCCATCAGATTGAGTTGCTATAGCAGCAGGTTCTGTTACATAAATGTTGCAAACTTGTAGCCAATCTATAGCTAACAGTTTTAGGTACAAGTTCAACAAATTCTGTTGCATAAATGTTATGAATAGTGAAGACTAGGTAGATCAATCAGTAAAACATTTATATATTTGATTTCAAAAGATTTCAACAAGCTAAAATTGATTGATAATGAAAAGAACAAATACATTACACATCTCTTCAGAAAACAAATACATCCTATATCATTGGAAATATGAAATGAGTAGCTACTACCCTAATTTACGCAAATCAAACAAGTTTAATTCAAATGACACAAATCGTATGTCAACTACAGTGAATCTCTGACCAGCAGCGTGTATAGAGCTTAGTGTGCATTTTAATGCTGGAACTAACAACAATTCATAGAAATAAATTAGCATGAGGTGGGAGGAATTGAGTACCTGGCAGTTTAGAGGGTGGGGCACAATTTTTTATACACAGGCCAATCAGTAATTCCCATGAAACAGGTGATGACATATTGCTTTTAAAGTTGTTTCCCATCAAATTAGTCAAAAATAGCAATTAACCTTAAAGTTGTTTCCTAATTATACAATTGACCTTGAAACTAATGTGCGATTCTAATCACAAAAAATAGCAATATTTACCATAAAAAATTGAAATTAACCTTAAATTATCAGCCGTAAAATAGAAGAGTAAATGTATGCATAAGTCAAATAAAACTCATTATAATTAAATAGTCCACCGAGCTATTCCTTTACTGCTACTGTCAAAATGATTAGTTGTTTTGCTTGCTTGGTGAGTTGCTTGAGGATAGCGGGAGCTTCCTCCGTTTTCTTTCAGTTGATAGAGTCTTAGATAGGCTCTGATCTAGGATTTGTCTTTTATGTTGTTGAGACTTTACTCATATGTTGTTGAGTTGCTTGAGGATAGCGGAAACTTTCTCCGTTTTCCTTCAAAGAAGCATAAGCACGAGTAGAATATGTTTTCTAAGAGCACAAGTTATAAGTGAACCAAATATATAAAGTTAGCAAGAGCCATACTTATTTACTAATATTACATTATTGACATATATTCTTCCGTATATAACATAAATGAAGTACTAGAAATTATTAAGCAGAATTCATCAATAGAGACTTTGTATCTTCATCAATGAAACTAATAGAGTCATCATTTTCAGATTCAGTTTCATTAGAGTTAACGTCAAGGTCTTCCTCAATCATTTCATTTGGATACAAAGAGGGCTTTGGAGGTATTTCAATATCTTCAATATCTCCTTCAAGCATCTCTATCACTTTGTTCATTGAAGGACGATCACATGGTTTCAATTGTATACACCATGATGCAATTATGAACATCTTCTTCACATTATAATTTTCCTCATCACTAATTTCATCCATTTCTATCTCTTTTTCTTCAACCAATTGATCATAAATCCAAATGGGAAAGAAAATTTGACTTGAACGATCAGCATGTCGATTTAAATTTCTTTTCTTACTTGCCATTTCCATCAAAAGCATTCCAAAACTATACACATCGGCTTTGTAGGATACTCCTCCAATATTTTTGTGGATTAATTCAGGAGCCATTTATCCTCTTGTTCCTCTGTATAAAGTTGCAGAGACAATGCTAATGTCGTTTGGATAAAGCTTTGCAAGACCAAAGTCTGAAACTTTGGGAATAAAGTTCTCATCAAGAAGGATGTTATGGGGCTTGATGTCAAAATGCAAAATTTGCATGTCGCATCCTTGATGCAAATAAGCAATACCACGAGCCACTCCAAGAGATATCTCGTACATTTTCTGATAACTTAGAGAGATAGACATAGTATCCTCTCTAGAGGAAATATATTTATCAAGAGAACCATTGGGCATGAATTCATAAACAAGAGCACGCTTTGATCCCTCAACACAAAACCCAATAAGTCGAACCACATTGGTGTGATGTATTCATCCTATCGTTGCGACTTCATTAATGAAATCCTGTCCATTACCCTTAGATTTACCCAACATCTTTATGGCCACAAATGTCCCACTGCGTAACTTTCCTTTAAAAACTGCTCCAAAGCCTCCTTCACCCAACTTGTCTCTAAAACTTCGAGTCATCTTCTTTATTTCTTTGTATGAATGCCTAATTGGCATCATAGTACTCCCTTGAAGAAAAACTTCAATATCTTCATACATTGATATATGTCTTCTCCGACAAGTATATATCAATAGCACAATGAAAACCAAAAGGCCCAGGACAAATCTTGCTAAAAATATTGGTAAAAGATATCTTCCTGTCACTCTTCCTGTCTCAATGCCAATTTTAGAATCTAAATTTTTCTGTGATAATTCAGAGCTCTTTGTTATGCCAAATATTCTTAGCACTCCTATCAAGGAAAATCAATTAATAGGGAAAACATTGTACAGTTTCTTTACAAACCAAGAGAAGAACTAATGCAAAGGTAAACAAAATGAAATTAAGACAATGAGCTTGTCACAACTCTTAACCATAAACACTTTAAACATTTATCTTTTCATATCATTATTTTTACAGCAGGATTTTTCATTATTAAAGCTTTAATATATGTGTACATCATACACTGTCTCATTTCTCTTTAGCTTTGTTTTCCTAGAAAGTAGGAGCGATATAATGTCCAAAAATTTAATAAATATTTTCCTATTACAAAAATGTGGTGAATTTTTCAAATAAATAAAAGTTTAGGCAAGTTAGGTTCTAGAATGTCACTAAGGTCTGAAAAAGTTACAAAGTTCAGAAAGTGTGGATAGTTGCTGATAGAGCTACTTACATATGCCACCAATGATATCCTCACATTGACAATATGATTCAATCTCAAGTGTGTTTAGATGAGAAAATGTTTTGAGGGAATTCAAATATTTTGAGGTGAATTCCATTGTTTGGATAATAATTTTAAGAAATTTTAAAATGATGCAAATTTATGAAGTATTTTATTCAAGTTAAATTTAGAGAATTTTAAATGACACCTAAAAGTTAAGAATTTTCAAAATTCTTCATTGTTATAATTTTTAAATTTTTGCATTTTGGTCCTCGATTGACCCTTGAAATTTTTCAAAAATTATAATTTGACTCCGCAATTTTTTTGAAATTTTCAAATTGACCCCTACTTTCAATTTTCAAATTTGGCCCAAAAAATTTAAGACTTATAAAAGTTGCCCAAAAATAATGACAATATTTTTTTTATCACTCCATCTAAACAAAAGTATTTAGAAATGAAAGTAATTTAATTGAATCATTTAAAATGTCTAGAATTCTTTAAAATTACCTAATTACCTCATCCAAACACACTTTTGTGAAATTTTGATCTCAACCCTGAATGTGTAACTAGTAGTCACAATAGTCCTCGATTGTGCAATTTGTTAGTCAAAACAACCTCTAACGTTAAAGTAGTCCCTCAATGTAGACATTAACTCTTTTTATATAGAGACTGATATGACAATAAGTACCTTAACACAAAGTCCAATAAGTTTCCCGGTTTAATTTGACCAACGATTTTTTATGTTTGTCTAGACCAGTATCAGCTATGGTTCTTGATTGAACCGTCTAATGTAGTTTAACAACATTGGATTGACATTACATTTAATAAAAACAAGATTTAAACAACTTAATTGATCTACAATTAATGACGTAGAAAATATTACATATATATACAAAAAATATAAAATATTACCTTTAATAATGCCAAGTATTATATCTGCAGTAAATTGTAGTCCTTTTGTCAACAATCAGAGGAGATAACTTACAAGGTTATAAGCTCATAAAAGAAAACATACAAGGCTATAATGTAGGAAGAAATTCTTTTATATGTCAAAGTGATAATCAAAATTAACTCATTTGAAAAAAGTCCATACGTTAATTTTAATATATTTCATTGACATATAAAATAATTTCATATTAATTTTAAAATTTATAGACATGATCTATGTCATAATAATTTTTAATCCAATAGTAAATTTTGTCATACAATATGAGGCAACTAATTTTCAAATGTATTGTATATTTAGATAGACCACTTTGTGTCATAATATTTGTGTGGTTAATATGATGCTGGATGATGTAGGGGGTGTAGTTTTAGATGGAGTTGGAAGCATATTATTTGATCGATCGCAGAGTGTTCTTTGTTGGGTGGTAACATTGTTTTCCACGCCATCTCTTTTAGTAGGTGTTCATGGAGAACTATTTATGATGGTCATTACTCTTTGTATTACTTTTGTGTGGATTGTATCGTTGAAGGTTTCTCTTTTCGTGGAGGTTATTTTGAAATAGGCTTTTTACAAAGGATAACCATGTTGGTTGTGGAAAAATTTCTTTAGAGTTACAATGCGTTAGTGAATGTGTATTACTAAAATCTTCTCAATGGTTATTTAGTGAGTATAATTTTTTTGGTGATGTGTGAAATTTAGTATTGGCTGGGTTGAATGTAGTAGTGAAATGCCAAATAGTATAATCAAACATGAACAATCTTTTACCAGGCTATGGGTCACTTGAAAGGTGCACATAGAGAAGTGATGTACACGATTTGGATGATTTTATTTTAGGTTATTTGGAAAAGCTCGAAATGCCTTTCTCTTCCGACATAAATTTTTTTACCAGGTTATGGGTTATTTGGGCGCTAGTGAGACCTTGATCTAGGGTTTCATGGTGACGGCCGTGTAGTAATTTTTTCTCCATTTAGATCATGCTTTCTCTTATGTTCTTCCAGTCTTTGTCAATCGGTTTACTGCCTGCTCCTCAATCGTTCTACTGTGTTGATTTTAACCTTACTGGTTTTGAATGTTAGTTTTTACCCCACTGTTTTTTCTCCCTAATCACCTTCACTATGTTGTTTTTGTTCTTTCTCCCCAAGATTGATTTAACCCCCAAATCCCCTTCACTCCCAAATTGCAACCATACCCCAATATCCTTCACTCGCAAATCGCCTTCAACTCACTTCGAGCAATTACCTACACCCCCAGATTGTTTGCAGCGATAATTGTAGTTTCCCTCGACATACTTCAAGATCACTGTTTGTGTTCCAACAGTGTGAGCGATTTCTCACCTATCATGGCTGGACCGACCTCCTCCGCATCCACCGCCTCAATGTCTCACTACTATGGTTGTTATCACAATCATTGACACTTTGTTTGGGCGCCCTCCTCGAAAATCACCATGGAAACACTTTTTTTGTACTACTCCATCATCGCTGGGTTTGTGACCTAATGTCCTCGTGGCTGCTATTTTAGTTTCTTTGTTTTGTTTATTTGCTTGTGTTTTGGTTTCTGTATTTTGCTTACAATTTGCACCATGAATGTTTGATGTATTGCTTGAGAAAGACTCGTTTCATAGGCATCTTAAGAAATGGGCTTAGGAGGCTTTCACCAAGTTCAGTATCCTCTCAACCTTGCAAAAGTTTTGTCAATATGTGGTAGAATCGGTCATCTTATGGACCCCTTATAGTCGATTTGAGCGAACACCTTCAAATATATTTTTCCGAAGTTGGATGAAATTAAAGACTATGGATCTCGAATTATTACTGACGTTTGGCTATATGTGGAAAATTTTAGTTTGGTTGCTACGATCTGTATTTTGGTTTGTTAACGCTCTATTGTCCTTTGAAAGTTCCACATGTATCTCTAGTGAGTATTTAGCTATTTTTATCACCAGTAGTGATCTTAAAATATGGATGGGGAATGCCCCCAACACAAAATCCTTTTGATTGTATCTCTCCTATTCTAGCATTTGAATGAATGAAGTTTTTTTATTGTAAAAAAAAAAAAAGATTTATTTTTGGATAAAATTTTAAAGGCTTATTTGATTCTTGGTCCCCTAATTAATTTCAAGTTTTCATTTTGGTCCCATAATTAATAAAACTTCTGTTTTGGTCCCTCACGTTTTCCTCCGTTTGGCAAATAAATTCATGACTGTTAACTTTAACTTCAAATGTCTATGGTGGATCAACCTTAAGAGTTGTACATCGTAGACCTTATTAATTTTGTTAATTTTAATTGTTTTATCTTTTGTTTTAAAGAAGAACCATTGGATTACGCATGTCTATTTTATCTTACGGTGAGTTAACAACAACTAACTTTATATTTTACACACACTCTATCTCTCCATTAAAATTTATGGTTTCTCGCCCTCTCTTCAATAACAAACAATTGTCAATTTATAGATTAAAAAGCAAAAAATATATATTCAAACTTCACATTAATCAAAATTTAACTCTATTGCAATTAGTCTTCTATTATTTATTCTTTTTTTAACATTCATGGAGTCTTTTGTTTTTCCATCACAAATTTTCTTGTAGTATGCACATTAAACTTTTAACAATGTTACTGCTTCTATTTATAGAAATTCAATTCTTCAATCAATCTTATCATAGAACTATTATTATAGAGAGTATAATTTATTTTTACTAAAGTTTAAATTTACACATAAAAAAAAGTTTGCTTAAAAAAAACAAATATACTAATTTTAGTTTTGTTACTAGTCGCTTATAGATGCTTGTTTGATGATGGATTCACAAAGTAAAGTGTTGGCAAAGAATTCCATTATTGCCAACAGCATGTGGAGGTCCACACACCTGTGATTTTTGTTATTATGGAGAGATGTGATCCTGAGAAATAAATGATTTCATTTCAATTATTATAACTAAACAAAAGTTGTAGGATATTAAGAAAGTATAATTTATTTTTGAAGAAGTTAAATTAGTCCATTTAAATTGGCATCGGAGAAATTGGCATCGGAGAAAAATAACATGAAGAATTTTTCAAGACAAAATTTTTCAATTTTTTAGGGATTTGTCAAAAGAGAATTTCTCCCAGAATTTTTCAATTTTTGGGGATTTATCTTTTTTTTAATATATAATAATAGCAGTAGAAAAATATCTTTATTATTAAAAGAAGAAGAAATAAAGAAACGATAATGATTTATAAAAACAAATAAAAATTATTTAAGAGATTACTCCTTACCTTGCACTACTATGAGCCACTTTGACAGTTGGTCTACAAAACAAACAAAAATAATATTAGCTCTGAATATTTTAGAATATAACAAAATGACAAAGGTGTAGAGCTATAGACAATGATGAAAAATGCAAATAAATTATGCAAAAGGTATGTACTTTTTATATTCATATGCTTATGGCATAAAAGAGTAGAATAAACTTATTTCTTTTATTTATGTCATAATACCTAATTAGTGATATCAAAAGCCTAATTGAGGATATTTTGTAAGTTGATTCTTTTTTATTTCTTGGATTGGTCCTTCAAATTTATTTTCCTCGAGTCGGTATTTTTTTACATTGTACTTGCATCGGTAGCCTTTAAGTAATGCTTCAGTTTCGTTGTCATCCTTTACGTTGCAGTTGATGTCAATGTAAACCACAAATTTCATTCCATAAATAAAGATAAATCACACTAGAGATGAATGATTTACTATTTTTGGTTAGTAAATTCTAACTATTTCCCTTGAATGAACACATTGCTACCAAAAGCGAGTATGTTTTTATGCGTGTTTTTTAGATTTAGAGAAGGAGAAAATGACAAATTGACGAGTTTTTGTGAATTTTCACAATAGTCAAATATTATGTGTTTTTTATTGAATTTTGTTAAAAAAGGTTAACGGTGGAAACATAATGCAACACAAAAACAATTCGAAAAACAAAAAATAAAATTAAAGGATCACTTTAGGTAAAAGATCAGACTTAAAAAGCACAAATGTCAATTTTCACGGATTAGAGGAGAATTTGTGCAAACCAACATGTGTACCAATTCACGGTTCACAGCTTGTCAAGAGAATATCTTTGACTATGATCATTACTTAATCAAAATCTGCTAATCAAACCCTATGAAAATTGATAATAGACAGACTAGCCTAACAAAAGAAAATACTTCTGATTTTCATAGTGTTTCACCATCGAATGGCCCACCATGAAATAACTTTAGTTTCTCCATTATTGTTATGATTATGAATGACCCAAGAAAAGTGGACTCAATAGGTGGTGTGTGTGATCGAATGAAGTTTCTGTGAAAGATATAAGAAAGGGAGAGGTATTGACAAATATGTTTTATGACGACAATTCGACGAACAAATTAGTCTTCTAATAAACCAATTTCATAGAAAAATGGTGGAAACGGGAAAGAAGCACAGTAGGAAGTTTCGATTTTTTTTATCTGACAGGAAATTTCATTTTGAAGTAATGAAATGGGCAGCAAGAGATATAAAATATGAGAAATTAGTGGTTTTTTTTTTTAATATATGAGAAATTAGTGATTACAGATTTAAATTCGTAGTTTATGATTTTATAATCTAGTTTAATATTTAATTTAAAAAGTTAACAATTTTGGGGTTGGTTTTAGACCTTTGAAATGTGTTATCTTTAGATGTTCAATTCTCTCGTGTCAATTAGATTAAGATTGAATTCCAAAAAAACTAAAAAGTTAACGAAATTTGAAAATACTAATAAAAGCGCTAAATTTCCCTTTTATCACATTAAATCTTGAACAATTTCTCACGTCTACTTTTGTTTGGTTTGCATGACTCCACACCATATAATTGCTTAAATATAGAAGAATTTTTATGGTGAATCAATGTTGGAATGACAATTGTTAGAGTTTGGTAGAGAAAATTGATAACTGATAAGTTAGTTGATAACTTGTGTCTACAGCGGCGAAACTCGCAAAAAATTTATGCAGGGACCAACTATAAAGAAGATTTTTTTTTAAAAAAACAAACATATTAAATTTAAAGATAAAATATATTTTTAGTTCCATAAGTTATAATTTTTTAGGTTTTAAAAAAAAAATTCAATTTTTGTCTCGGTGTTTTAAAATTTTACAAAAAAAATGTTTTTAGTCTTAAATTTAATCTCGAACAAAAAATTAAGGACTCAAATTAACAAATCTTAGGAACTTAACATAAAAATCACTATTTAGAAACGTTGGGCAAAATACATTTCAAGAACTCAATTTCATCAATAATTGTATGTTTAATAATAGATTAATAATGCATTTTCAAATGTAAATAAATAGGTTATTTGCAAGAAACTCATTGTACATTTAATTTGTCCATGACTATTGTCTTGATAATTTTTATTGTT
>Ga0099826_10001438_pt1 | contig 14274 bp, 5 predicted proteins | sample Mtrugardesep15_FD_76830 | JGI IMG/M metagenome (GOLD analysis project Ga0099826, IMG submission 76830) | Root nodule microbial communities of legume samples collected from California, USA - M. trunc garden sep15 | ecosystem: Host-associated > Plants > Roots > Nodule | place: USA: California... | reverse complement strand
CTTCTTGTACGGCTTCATTTGCAGTACACATTTCTTTATCCCCAATATCTGATCTTACTTTCTCTGTTCTCATCGGTAGCTTTCCTACATCAGAAGAAACTTGCAGCAAGGCATCCATTTCTCCAAATGTTTGCCTGGTATTAATCTCTTTAACTTTCGCTGTTTTGCATGCAAGTTTAGCTTCCTTTTTTTCCCTGGCTTTCAAATCGATACTATACTTCTGTTTGACATGATCAGGAAAGCCTTCTTTCTTTCTTCTCATTGATTCTTTTGCAACCTTTATTTTCATTTGAGCCTCTTCTATTGCCTTCCTTAAAGCAGCTACAGAAGCTGCTGCCGCTGAATTTGAGTCAACCGTGTCTTCTAGGTACGTCGGTGAATCAGCACCAGCAGCACTTTCATATGTGCCACTTTCAGATGCTTGGCATTTGGGTGCCGTTGATCTCGAAGTATCAACGTCATTATTATTATTATCCAAATTATCTGTCACAGTCTGTGAAGGAGGAACTTCGACTTCATGAACTGCATCACTTCCATTGCTAGTCTCGCATGCATCATAAAACATATCAACTGAGTCGGATCTATTTATAGCTTTCCCTCCATTGTTGGAAGACTGTTTCTTGACATTATTAGGTGAAGCATAGACAGATGGTTTATCACAACGTCCACCTTCTTTTATCCCCTCATCATAAAACATATCAACAGAATCGGATCTATTTATAGCTTTCCCTCCATTGTTGGAAGACTGTTTTTTGACATTATTAGATGAAGCATCAACAGATGATTTATCACGACGTCCACCTTCTTTTATCCCCTCATCAAAATGACTGCCAGAAAAAGCACCCTTTGCTGCTGGTATAGACCATTTAGCTCTACTCGTCTTTACTGAACTGACTTCTTCAATTAAACAAGTGTAAGCAGGGACAGCATGGAGTTGAGCTATATGTGTTGTCCCGTTTGTTCCATTTTCACTTCCTTGGTTAACTTTATGATATGACATATTGATCGTTTTGGCACCATTGGATGAAGGTGATATCACCGGGATTTCCTTTGAAGAATTAACACGATCCTCCCTGCAAGATTGTTCTCCACTTTTGACTTTGCTCCTATAGAATAACACATGTCAAGAACACCATTAAGGTCAATGTTTGTATTCTCAGCATCTCACAAGCTACAACCACTCAGGTCCGGTTTGGATAAACACTTTAATTTGCACTTTATATCATAGGCGCTTATCGTGATAAGCACTTTTATATAAGCTATTTCTATAACAAAAGTCAAAATAAAGTTAGATTATTTTTGTATAAGCTATAAGTTGTTTTCATAAGCTATCTTGCAGAACTTACGAAAGTAAGCTGAAAACAGCTTATGAACATGTCATAACCAATTTTTATAAGTTCTCTCAAATTATTTAACAAGTGTTTATGTCGGTAGATAAACTCAAATAAGTTAATCCAAACTGACCCTCCGATAATAATGCTACAAAATTGGTTAGTACAGTAAAGTAGCCCCCTTTTGGAGAGCTTTTGCTTAATTTTGTATAGAAAAGTGTGCAATTATAGCAGTAGATTCTCATTGATTCATGATTTACTTTTGAAACAAAAAAAAAATAAGTATAGAAAATAATAAAGAAAAAAGCACTTAACTAGTTAACTTCTCATTGAAGAAAATTCACATGACCGACAAATCAGTCAAAAGGAAAAAGGCAACAAAATCAAAGAACAAACATTCTCAATTTCATGCAAAACACGAAAACGCATGCAAATAAAACGATTCAAATTCCACAATAAAATGAACAAAACCCTAAAATACATTAACAAGTAAAACTCACCGTTTCGATGCTTTAGGCTTCGGAATCAGTTCCTCAAAAGGCACAGCAGTGTCTAGATTGTCGAAACCGCTGAAGACTTTCGAGTAATCGAGGTTTGAACGATGAAAATCTTCAACCATTCTCCTTTCCTTGAGCTCCGGAAGTTCGAGAATCGGAATCGAAGAAGAAGCATCTGAGCAACCGAAAACCTCGTTGTAATCGTCGAATTGAGAGAAGCTTGGAGTTTTTAGCTTGATTGGAGTAGCGAAAACGCCATCGTAAGCAGATCTTCCGGTGACGGAGAAGGTGTTGGAGTGCTTCTTTGTTAGTGTTGAGGTGGTGGCTCCGAACTCCATGACGGCGATGGCGACGGTGACGGCGAGATTCTTCTCTTTCTTCTTCGTTCGTGTTTTTTTACACTCTGCGAAAGTACGAAATGATTTTGCAGAGTGAGAAACGAAGAAGAGAAGAAGCACGAAACGTGATTCAGAGAAGAAAAAAAAGAGTGAAAGTGACTTTTCCAACGGAATGAGAGGGAAAAAAATAATAAAAATCCGCGGTATTAACCGTCACAGAAAGAAAACGCTATCAATGCGTGTGAGAGTTTGGAAACCGGCTATTCTGGTTATTTATTAGTAGCCGTTGGTTACTCTTAAGAGCTGTGGTAACCGGAACAAGTACCGGTGACCGGCTCAATCGGTTATTTTAAATAGAAATTGAACTATTTAAATTGGAAATCAAGGTTTAAATAAAAGGTTTAATAGCAGTTTTACCTTTTTAACTTTCACGAAGTTACGATTTTGATCCTAAAAAAAAGTCTACAAAAAACAAAAAAAAATAATAATATGTGATACCTCATTTGAGGTACCACGTCAGCGTAGATCGAGTTAAAATTGGTTTTGAGACATTAGGCCGTCCCTTAAGTTTTGCACTGACGGTCTTGTAGTTTTTTTAGAAGGCTACAGCTGCTATTAAACCTAAATAAAAACATACTTAGATAAAAGGAATAATACTTTCTTTTAATAAGATTCTCAAAAATATTTTTTAAAATAAGAGAGGTGCTTTTTTTTTTGCTTTTTGCTGTCGTTTTGCAAGGGAAAAGTACCATATAATAACGTCATTATTAGGGGGTAGTTTGGGTATGACACTTCGGGTATGAAGGGTTGGGATTAAAAATGTTATGGTTTGCGTGGTTTATTGTGTTGATGATGGATACAGCTGTCTAATGCCTACTCCTTTGGTCATCACCAACCAGTGCATGCATACAAACAAAACAAGGACATGTTGATGATACTTTTACTCGTTTCTTTTGTTGGTATCATCTTACCTGGCCCTCTTCAAATCAAATGGACGGTTAGATATTTCTTTATCCAATTTAATATCTTACAAAGTTACAATTACATGGTATGTTATGATAAGCACCAACAAGACTCTTTGAAATACGTCAAACATTTTGATTTATGGTTTGTTGTACATTTACATTCTATTCAAGTGTAAATAATGATTTATAACTTAAACAAAATAAAGTAATAAAAAAATTAAAGTAAAAATATGTTGCGCAAGAAAAAAATATTGTAAGAAAATAAATTGTTTAAGGTAAAAGACCGGATCATAAAAACAAACAAAAAATCCAAATTATTTTTCCTCTCAAGTATTCAATCTCAATCCTTAATCAATTTGTCTTCTTTTTTTAATTTTAAAATTTCTCTTTTTATATCGTGAGCATCTTGTTGTCTTGACAATATACATATGTCAAATGACAATGCAACAGAAACTAACTCAAAACAATCCTCTTAAAAATATTTTGTCTTTCATCGTTATGTTGTATATCTGATTTCGAAGGGGTTGTAGTGAACTTGATTAAGTTGACCTGTCAATCGGAATATGTCAGTTGATAGATTAGTTGGATCAAGTACAAAAGCACTTCTTTGAACATCTTTTCAGAAGATTCATCACTTTATGTTATTGTATTGTTTTAAGCTGGATAATTATTTTGTACCTTTTTTAAAAAAAATCATGTGTCATTCGCTATGAAAACCTACTAAAAATGAAACTTAAACATAGTCGGGTGTCATTCGAGTTGTATAATCTGAAAATATTAAGAGTGTTTTAAATTGTATAATCTGAAACCTCTCAGCCTAGGTGGATTGTGGCGTTTCACTTGAGGTTTGGACGTTTTGTGGTGTGTTTAATGTATTTTTGGTGAGCTGGAGCAATGAAAATGTTTCCTTTGACTGTAGTTATGATCTAGGATTGGCTTAAGGCTATAAATAGCAGTGCATGCTTCAACAATTTCATTTTCACTTCCATCTTTTCTTACTTTTTCTTAAATATTTTTTTAGTTTTTTAGGAGTGTTTATGGTATTATGGTAAATGTTGATCGTTCATAGAATCTCTGTAATTGTTTTGCAAATTATGCGGGAATTTTACAATGGTCAGCATAGACCTTTGACATCAATTACAACACAAAAAATATAATTCATGACGTTTCAGATTTTGGAATCTAATAATACCTATCTTGCTCAGATTTTAGAATCTGGACAAATGATATTTTTGAAAACTTTACAGAGCGCGAGAATAGCACAGGGGTGGAAAAAATAAAAGAAAAAAAAACCCAAAGATCGGAGCCCATTGGACTAACCAAAGCCTAAAAGCCCATAATTTCTAAAGTGTCTTGTTCACAAAGAAAAGAGTAAACAAAAGGAAAAGGAAGGTTGTTAGAGTAGTTTCGTGCTTAACAAAACTTGGCCGATCAGAAAATCAAAATCAAAATCAAAGATGTTCAGAAATCAATACGATACCGACGTAACAACATGGTCACCGGCGGGAAGACTCTTCCAGGTGGAATACGCCATGGAAGCAGTTAAGCAAGGTTCAGCAGCAATAGGTCTCCGATCCAAAACTCACGTGGTTCTCGCGTGTGTTAACAAAGCCAATTCCGAATTATCTTCTCATCAGAAGAAGATCTTTAAGGTTGACGATCATATCGGCGTTGCCATCGCCGGTCTCACCGCCGATGGCCGTGTTCTCTCTCGGTACATGAGATCTGAATGCATTAATTATAATTACACTTATGAATCGCCTCTTCCTGTTGGTCGTCTCGTTGTTCAGCTCGCCGATAAGGCTCAGGTTAGGTTACTCTCCGTTTTCCGTTTTTACCTCTGTTTGTTCGAATTATTCTAATTAGGGTTTTGAAATTATAGCTAGGGTTTAACTCAGTAATTTAATTAGGTTAAATTAAGTAATTTTAATGGATTGTATTTGAACAAATTGATGATTTGGTTTGTTACGCATGTCGATGTTAATATTGTCAGCAATATTTGAGATGATTTACTTTAGGATCTTAACTGAGTTAAAATGTCCGGAGTTCGAATCTGGACAACGAGAAACTAACATAACAATTAACATACTAACATTTAGAATCTATCAGAGAAAACTGTTAGGAAATATTGTGTATGATAGAGCATTTTGGCGTAATTTGATCCATGTAGCTGTGCCCACTTAGTGGGAAAAGGTTGTTGTTGTTGCTTTCTAACAATATTTTCAAATTGAGTAATGCTGGATATAGCGACAATATTAATCGCGAATTTGTCCCAAGCGATGCGATATTGCCCCATCAGTTTGCATTATTTTCACTTCTTCTCAAGTCTAAAATAAGACCACGACTATCTCACGTCACTTCATCGCTGATGATTGCATTTTGAAGTTGCTATAAGTGCTATGAAACTACATCTAGTTGGGTTGAACTGATTGTATATATAGCTTCATATTCTTGCAATAGATTTAGCAACTCGTTGGCTTAAAAATTAATCTAGAAAAACGGTGTGACGGTGTATTATTTTTTCTTTCTTAAGGGTGGGTCCTTTTTTCATTTTGGTAAAACACATGGTATGTGATCTTTTAGTTTTGTTAATAGTTGTTATATAGGAAAGAAACATAAGAAAAAGCGCATTCGTGATACGTTCGTGAGCATGCTTGTCGCGAGATATAGCACTGCTCTTTCAAATTTTTATTGGTTTGATTGACATTTGATTATGTTTTTTTCTTTGAAAATGTGAGGGAGAAGATGGAAGCTGACTAGTGAGAATGTATTTTAGGAAATATTAAAAACAATGTTGAGAAATTTTTCTGAATTTTTAAGATGTGTTTTCTAATGTTTATTTTATCCTTGAAAATAGAAAAAAGAAATACCAAAAGTAAAACATGTCATTAGCTTCCTTTCCACTTGGTCGTTTTTGTGGGGGAGGTACAGGAGTTGTCCAATCTGGGTATGCAAAATACCACGATACTTCTATAAACTCTTCTATGGACACAAGCACAAATGATAAATATTTGGGCACACTCACATCAAATGGAAAAATTTAAAACAAAAATAATTAGATCACATCAATCAACATCACTTAGTTTTATTTTCTTTGAATTTTTGCATTTGATGTGAGTGTGTCTATATATTTATCATTTGTAGTTGTATCTATAGAAGAGTTTCTCGTGTTTGGGATATGATTCTTCCTGATGGATTTTGTAATTATTTGAATGTCTTGAGAATTTGAGGTTTTTAGTTGGTTGAGTGTCTCTGTTAGTAATTGTTGTGTGTTTGATGTGTTTGCTGACTCTTGTTTTCTGAAAAGGACTTGTTGCTTGTTTGAAATGGTGGTAAGTTTGACAAAATCACGGTGATACTATGATTTTTTTAAGTTCCTAACGTAGTTTTTGCCAACTGTGATTTTGCCAAACCTGTTGCTAATCCAAACATACTCTTTTTTATGTTTGATTTTTGACACGGATGACATTGAAGGTCAAGTTTGGATTAGCATATGAAAGCCTCTCAATTAAAATACGGTTATGATTTTCACTTGTGAAATAATCTTTGTAACTCCACCGTGTTAGTTAAGAAGACCAACAAGAGAATTTTCTAAATAATTGAGATGTAGAAGCTAATTCCAACTTATACCCAGAAGTACATAAATGTTTGTGGAGAAGTTTGTTCCAACATAATAACATGCCTTTTGAGTTGTTATTTGGCATTACCTATTTCGTATACTTAATATGGAAGTAGAGAGATACTGTTATGCAGTATCTTTTCTTTCTTCACTTAGTTACATACTTTCTATTTTCTAAATTTTGCTCGTGTAAATGTTGTGTTTTCACTTAGTTTCATACTTTCTATTTTCTAAATTTTGCTCGTGTAAATGTTGCGTTGATAGTGAGACTGTTTGTTGATTAAGATATTTTATAATTCATTTGATAGAGATGGAGTTAAACTATGGTGTAGTTATTCAAATTAGGACTAATTTATGCATCCTAATAAATGTCAACGGAACGGTGTACTGAATTGTTGTTATCCATTATGGATGTTCTAGTGGTGGACCTCATAGTAATGGGAAAGTGAACTTTAATATCTTCTCTTTCATAATATCATTGAGTATATAATGTCATTCTGTGATGCATCTGGAACATCTTCTCTTCCAAGGTTTTGAGGAGGGAAACAGTGGCACATGATTTACTTAGCATTGTAGTGGTCTATTGACTCTATAGGTATTCAATAAATTGCTGCGACCTTTGTCTATACTGTTGCAAGAGGCTGTTGGTTCAATTTCTTATTGAAACTTCAACAACTCATAACAAGATCAAGGCATGCATAGAGATATCCTGAAGGGTGCTAATATTTTTGTCCAAAACTTCATGTTATGCATCTTATTGTTTAGTTATTATCTCATGTAAATCTGTGCTAAGGTGGCTGTTTTATGGTGTGAAGTGGAACACAAGTTACTGTTCTATTGAGTCAATTTAACTTGCTTGTAGAAGAACTGGCTGAATAGGGTTCAGTTAATCTTGTGATTTGAAGTAATCAAAGAAATAAGAAATCTGATTTGACTTTGCTCTTCTTATTGGGTCCTAATGATCTTTCAGTTGATAGAGTTGCAACATAAAGTGTAAACAACACTTTTGGAAGTGTAAACAACACTTTTGGAACTACCCCCTCCCCTCTTTTTGATGTTTTTGTATATAGTTATTAGTTACTATATGTGAATGTGATTATGTGATCTGTTTAATTTATTCAATAAACTAAAACATTTGGTTAGTTAATCAACATGGTCTGCATTAATTTTATGATTTATGTTTAAAATTGTGTTTTATTAATAGAAAGTTGGATGGGGTAGGTATGGGGGTAAATTTTGTGTTTGTATCTTATCTTGCATATTACATGGAAAAGAAAAAGGATTATCTGCAAAATTTATTAGAACTGAAATCTCTTGCTCACCAGTATTTTTGATGTAATTTTGAGTGGCAGGTTTGCACTCAGCGATCATGGAAGCGTCCTTATGGTGTTGGTCTTCTAGTAGCTGGATTAGATGAATCAGGGGCTCACCTCTATTACAACTGCCCTAGTGGAAACTATTTTGAGTATCAGGCATTTGCAATCGGTTCACGCTCACAAGCTGCAAAGACATATTTGGAACGTAAATTTAACAACTTCACAACCTCCTCCCGGGAAGACTTGATCAAAGACGCACTCATTGCAACTAGGGAGTCCTTGCAAGGTGAAAAGCTCAGGAGCTCCGTATGCACCATTGCTGTGGTTGGAGTCGGCGAGCCGTTCCACATTTTGGATCAGGAAACTGTTCAACAGTTGATTGATACTTTTGAGATTGTGAGGGAGGAAGAAGCTGCACCTGCTGAACCTGAAGCTGCACCTGAGCAGGATGCTGCCACAGATCAGGCTTCTGGTGCAGATCAAGGTGGTGCTGGAAACCAAGGTGGTTCTCCAATGGAGATTTGATAATTTAAGATCCAGTACTTGAGGTGTTAAAAACTGTTATTTGAAAATGAATAGGTTTCATGTTGACTGTGTCATGGGAGAAGATATCTCTTTGATGTATTTTCTTTGCTTAATCTTGTTTGTTTTTGAAATTCATCCATGGCTGATCATTGTGAACGTTTTAGTTTATAGACCTGAACCTACTATTTACAATTTTCTCTATGATACTATTTACTGAAATGTTGGATAAAAATGTTGAGTGAAGGGGTTGAGTCTAATGTGCTGGAAATATTTCTTAATATCAACAATCGGGTATCCTTTGGTACATTGTTATATTAGCATTGTTGATTTGAATTGATTCGAGGTAGGATTCACTAGCTATTTGAAGCGAGTCTTTAAAGAGGATGAGAGAACAAAATTATGGGTGTTTAAGTTGTGAATGTTCATTTCTTGTCTGTTAGTTTTCCTGTGCATGGTCTGTAAGAGTCATTAAGATTGCGGTGAGGAGTTTCAGCAGTCTGTATTAGGACATGCTTAACTTTTATTGTTACTATTGCAGGCTATTTTTAAAAATAAAAAACTAAAATGAAATGAAATTCGAGTTCAATTAGCAAATACCATTGTAATTCGTAACCTTAAGGGTGTGTTTGGATTGAAGGTTTAGGAGGGGAAGGGAGGGGATGATTTACTTTTCTTTTTTATGGATTGAGGGTTTAGGAGGGGAAAGGAGGGGAGGATTTACTTCTCTTTTTTAAATTATGGACTATATAACATGTTTTTCTAAAATACATTAAATGTGATTGAAGTAGTATATGATTGTTTATCAGGTTAATATGTTAACTTTTTAAAAAACATTTCAGTGTCCGTAATTTAAAAATGAAAACTAAACCCTCCCCTCCCTTCCCCTCCTAAACCCTCCATCCAAACACACTCTAAGTTAATCAAGTTAGCTCATGAAAAATTAAAACTTATGAGACGATTATAATAACAATGTTAAAACTTGTATAATAAACTCATACAACTCAGGTAATTGGCTCAATCAACAACTCAGTCAACTCAGATAATTTGCTCAATTAATAGCAAAATTGAAGCAACCATGAACTTGGTGGTGTTTTACATTTAGCAGTAATTGCAAATCCTACTGTAATCAAACTCATATATTGTGTACTTGTAAGTTTCCATGAAAATGTCTAAACTTCCAAGATTGGATTGGAACAACAAATGGCATTTGATTTAATGGTAAAGAGATGACTTGTAAAGGAAGAATGCAAAGGAGGAACACATTTCTATGAATTAGACTTATCTTTCACTTCACCCAGAGAACGAATAACAGACCCACCACTGCATGCACATTCTTAAAGTGATTAACCTTTGACTACCACATACAAAAATAGGTCCCCTGCACTTGTAGCATCAATTGCCTCCGCTTCTCCTATCGCCGGAATGTGTACAATCTGACAATTAAAATAAGCGTGTAAACCATTTAATCACTATAGACATGCTAGTACACTATGGACTCGAACTCTCTACAGTCATAAGAGCGTGCAATCAAAGTCAAGAAGTCTCGGTTGTTCGATGAAAATCAGACAACTTATGTTTTATCTTCATCATATTAGTTTTAATATACATCTCGAAATATGAGTTTTCGTCCAATTATTATACAATAACCAAGATTTGTGGATGTTGTGAATCCAATAAACACAGATCATCGATTCATGGTAGGGCTCATATTTGAGAACGTTCACTAGTATGATCAACAATCTAATCATATTAGGAAGCAAGATCTTCAAAACAAAGTCTTACGAGCTTACTTGTCAAAAAAAAAAAAGTCCTACGAGCTTAAATCAAACCTATTATTAGGTCTAGTCAATCGAGGTTTCCGTCTTGAACAATGATACAAAGATTAGAAACTTCAAATTGTACCACTTGGCTAATGAATACGCCTACGGTACACCAAACTAATTATACACCTTACAAGAAAAATTGAATATCGAGTGTGATATACTATAATCTGTGATATTTCCACATTTCTGTTGTTTTATATGCACTGGTGCTAATTTTCATTGTCCATGATTCGAATATTTCAGAGTATTTAGCCAACATCAACTTCCCTGTTTTAAATTTTGTGCAACTGCATCTTATACTAATATAGGACCTAATGTTACTGCAGCCTATTGACAGTATTTGGCCAGAAAATCGATATTCACGCGTTAAAAAAAATGTATAAATGAAGGAGAAAAAACATTTTTACAAAAGTACAATTATTACGTGTTGGTCTATCAATCATTACCATAAATGCATAGTAGAAATGTTGAATTGAAAATTATGCAAGTAATATTAATTAGAGGGTAGAGTTGCAAAAAGTAATTAATGTTGCATCTAAAATTAAAAAGATCAATTATTTGGGACAAATTTTTTATTCAAATAGATCAATTATTTTGGGATGGAGTATATCATTTGATTACTAAATCCATTGTTTATGCATATTATTTGACACATTATATATTAAAATCAATCAACACAAAATATTCTTAAACAGACTATATTTATTTGTTTTTTTTGAACAAAGACTAGATTTATTTGTTGTGAATTGATTTGGGTCAGTTCCCACCTTTCACCTTATTATAAAGCAATCGATTCAAGTAACTAATGACCAAAATAATATCTGGAACATAAATATCATGATTAAACAAACATTCATGTGAAACTCACATGCATTGGATACATCAAAACTAAAGATCCACATACACGATCCTTCAGGGAATTTTCCTTTTCCAGAGCAGATAGCAACTACAAATATTGTGGAGCTATTGATCTGGGACATGTTTGTTATTATTGGGAAGAAAAAACAATCCCTCTTCCATGAATTTGAACAAAACAAGTATATTGCTTGATGTCATTTCAAGTTTTGAATTGAAAGCTGCTTTTCTTTAAAGATCTCATTGTGTGGAAACCTTTGTTTGTTTAGGTAGGACATTATCTGGAAGAATGAGCTCTGGAGGGATCTCACGAACAACGCCCAGCATTGAGTCATACTCCTCGTCTTTACGCGCAAACTTCTTTCGGAGCACCTTCTCAAACTCAATTTCATCAAAAGGCTTAGCATTTTCAGCTGCATGGACCTGTGCAAGGTTACTGTAATTGATGGCTGACTGGGAGATAAATGATATCTCATCAGCAGTGAGTTTCCTCAGGAACTTGGCAGGATTGCCTGCCCAAACCTGCAAATATAGTCAATTTTGTGGTTACACTTACAGATCATTGATGATATACATTACAAGTATAAACAGCATTCAAGAATAGCTGCGTAGTTTTTGTGCAACTACGAGTCAAATATGCAATCTATACAAAATTAGAAACAACATTAAGGAGGACTGACTTATCACTTAATGATAAATATTAATGTGCAAAGGTTGTCGTATTTGAAACAAGAGAAGTGCTTATTGTTACAAACCCCTCTTCCGCGAACCAGTTTACAAAGGCAGCAATGAAGGTGTAGTGGAATAATATAACAACAAACAACAATAGGTAATAATAAGTTACACAATACAGCATGCATGGTCTACTTTTGTTGTTTCACACACCCACAAATAACAATCACATAGCCTTTTCTTCACCAGAGGCAGTCACCAACATGGATCGATCAACACCATAACTTCATACCATGTACTCAATGATTAGATCTACAGTTTTAATAGTTTCCCTCTGCCTTTAGCTATAGGATATTTGTTAGGAAATAAGTAGTAAGAAAGAATAGGATGCTGAAATTTTATGGAATCTATGAGAGGAATCTCATCTTATTTCAGTTTGGATAATTGAAAACTTTGACCAGCTCGAGGAATTAAAGAATAGAATACAAACAAACCCACCTCTTCCTTAGCTTTCCCCAACATAATGGACTCCTTTATCTTCCCAGTTCTCACATGTTCTGTTAAGATGATAATAATCCCCATCGTTACTCCCTCAACCATCAACATTTGGCTATATTAATTTAAAATACAATCATACCCTATTCTTTATTGTTCCCACTCTCTCCGTCTCCTTTCTCGTGGACTTCTATTGTATACTTGGGTAACTGGTGGTCTAACATTTTCCTCCTTACCGGTGCTTCAACATATCTTTATACATATCCAGATCAAATAAGATTCAACCATATTTTCTACAGTGATAGCGACCTCAGATTTTTATCGAATTGGTGTATTTTTAAATTTAAGCCTGTTTTGTCTCACATACAATTTTGCAAAGATGGGTTCTTGACATCAAGCAATTTTCATTAAAACAAAAACCATTCCCACTTGATAAGGATAACATCTTCAGATCATAAAATAGTTCCAGTCTTGCAAACTGTCCATCCATGCTCTAAATTTTACATCTATGGCCAGTTATATGTTTTCGATGTAATTAACCATAGTATGATGATTTCTGGATATATTCTTACAAACATAGAAGTCTTTCACAAACAGATAATCCCATTGTATTCTTGCTCGACACTGTTCCCACTCTCCCTCTCATTGCTCATGCGCTTTTACCTCCTATTGTATACTTGGCCAACTGATGGCCCAACAATATCTCGTATTAGTGCTTCAACATGTCTTTTCCATTAAAACCAAAGTCACATAAGATGACATTCAGCCATCTTCTCTACAGTTAGAACTACTTCAATTCTCTCTCGAATGTTTATTATTCTAATCCTATTTTGTTTCACATACCATTTTACAAAGACAGTTTTTTGACATCAAGCCTTTTCGATGAAGAACACTAACTTATGCCCACATATTAAGGATAACATCTTAAGCCTTGCAATCTGTCCATGAAGCTCTAAATTTACATGAGTCTATAAAGGTTTTCAATCTAATTAACCATAATATGATCATTTCCAAATATACTTAGAAACTTCGAGACTTTTAGAAGGGTAAATTAAAACTAAAAATATATATTTTATTGAGTATGAATCTTATAAGGAAACGCACAAATATACATACGTGATATACTTACTATGGGACAAAGTCATCTCCTGTTTATATCTTTATTGTAGATTATGAATTTGATAAATCTAACCATTGATTTGTATCATACGATACAAGATAACCATGTATTCCAAAATTCAAATAAATCTATTTCAGTTTTTGTAAAATAAATCAAACATTCGTATGAAAGTAATGTTATAAAATATAATATATTATACATCCAAAATAAAGGTTTCTAAAAGTATAATTTGGGTTTTAAATCTTATGAAATTGAATACACTTGATCTACTAAATAAACTTCATTAAACAACTGAGTTTTGTTGAAATTATATTGAATAGATAAATTAAAGTAAATTGGGAATACTTTTTTATGGAGTATTTGGATTCACACACACAAATGCAAAATAAAATTTATAAATAAAAGAAGCCAAAATATAATACTAGAAAGAAAAATATCTAGTAGAATATTCCTAACTCATATTATATTGTATGGTTATAATTCCAACAAAATTATCCTAAAGCTATGTAAATAAATCAATAAAAACCAATTATATTTCACTCCTTTACCCAGATCTTTGATATTGTAAACATGTACACACACACACACATACCTCTCCGGATGGAATCCGTGAATTCTGTCTCACAAGGGCACCAGCAGCAACCATGGCATGTTTCTCAACAACAACACCATCCAGTAGTGTTGCACCCATACCAACAAAAGCCTCATCCTCAACAGT
>Ga0099826_10001437_pt1 | contig 14283 bp, 5 predicted proteins | sample Mtrugardesep15_FD_76830 | JGI IMG/M metagenome (GOLD analysis project Ga0099826, IMG submission 76830) | Root nodule microbial communities of legume samples collected from California, USA - M. trunc garden sep15 | ecosystem: Host-associated > Plants > Roots > Nodule | place: USA: California... | reverse complement strand
TCCGTAAGCTCTTCAATCTGTCCAAGGATGATGATGTCAGGAAGTATGTCAACACCTACCGTCGGACTTTCACAACCAAAGCAGGTAAAGTTTCTTCCTGGTTCTCTGTGAATAACTCGGTGAATAACACTGCTACTTAGCTTTGGTTTTGAAAATTAGTCTTGGAGAATATCCTATTTAGTATTTATCACTTGTAATATATTGTCTCCAATATCTAAGTTGGAATTTTTCAAAATAACTTGCTATTATAATATAGGGCGAATCTGGTCGGTGAAACTTTACTGTTAAACTTTAAACTTGCTCCGCGACTTATGTATTGTTAACATCATATATTAGAAATTATGCAATTCAGTTGCCCATTGCATAGATGAGTTTGTGGAGCAAGATGGTACTTTTGGAATAGTGTGTTTCCCTTGCCATCAAAGTTGAAAGAAGTTAATACACACTGTTAAGAAGCTGACTTCTATCCCTTCCCACTCAACTTAAAACCCTTGTTTTGTAGATTAATTATGCAATGTTATGGTTAGAAGTGGAGGATGGAGGATGATAGAACAAAGTGTCATATCAAGTAATTCTATGATAGAACAAAGTGACCTATCAAGTAATTCTATGATAGAACAAAGTGACTGCTGTTTTAAATGTCATTAGTTGGTTAACATTAGGAAGTTAGTTTAGTAATCTCGGAGTGGATGCAAGAGGTTATATATATTTATATTTATATTAATTAGTAGTTGTTTTGAGAGGAAGGTTTCGGGTTTCTCGATAACCTGACAGATTGCTAAATAGATGAAGTGGGATATTCCTGTTACTGTCGATAGAAACTAGAAAAAAAATTTAGATACAACAACTGAATTGCAACAGGGATAACCCTCTGATTCTATTTTTGAATCTCAGGTTATTCGAAAAACATTAAATCTCCCAAAACAATTGCAAATTGACAAAACAGACTTCTCTTGCATACAATCTGCTATTGATAGACTACTCAACTAATATTAGCAGTAGAATATTCTTTATGACCATAATAACTATGGATCTGTAATTTGTAATGGTTTCTAGTCAACAAGTAACACGTATCTGATTGTGCAGGGAAAAAGGTGAGCAAAGCCCCAAAGATACAGCGTCTGGTCACTCCTTTGACTCTTCAAAGAAAGAGGGCAAGAATTGCTGATAAGAAGAAAAGAATTGCCAAAGCAAAATCAGAGGCAGCAGATTACCAAAAACTTCTTGCCTCCAGATTAAAGGAGCAGAGGGAACGCCGCAGTGAGAGTTTGGCTAAGAAGAGATCAAGGCTCTCCACCGCTAAGCAAGGTGTTGCAGCATAGAATGCTTGCAGAGATGAAGTTGATGCTTCACCTGAGTTTTTGTAGTATTATTTTATGATGATGCTTTTGTTATGATATTTTGCAATTAAACAATGTTGTTTTAATACTTTTTTGTCTTCAATGGATTAATAGAATTTACTTTTACCTTGATGGATTGAGTGGCTTCTTGATCTCTTCTTACCGGTGCATCTGTTTCCGCACCTTGTGTGTACTTGCTGTGTTTCATGTATGATGTTTTCGCAATTCAGCAATTTTGTTTTAATACTCGTTTGTCTGTTCGATTGAGTGGTCTCATGGTATATAGTTGGTATCTATTGACTGTTGCGGTTCTTTACACACACCCTGTTGCATACATACTGTGTTTGTAGGCAGGGCTCATACCCTTGTCGCACACTTGGATTGCCATTTTGATTTTCTCAACGTACACTCACAATTAAACCGAGTCATTTTTCACATTGAAAACAACTTGAATGTGATGTTGAACTTTAATCGGTGAACTAAGTGGAGCTGTTCTTGCACACACAACACAACGAAGTTGGTTCATAATTAAGTTCGCAAACGTTTAAAGTTTTTGAGAACCAAGAAATAGGTTTATCATTATTACCTTCCGTGTCTTCAGTAAAACAGTTTTTGATAAACTTTTAAAAAGCGCTGCTCGTGCTGATTGATCTTATCACATCTATGAAGGTGTACACATCTATTGGGTATCTAACTAACATTTTTCTTTTTAGATTGCTGCTTAATAAAATCTCATATCAAGCTTTGAAAACAAAGCTACACGATTGTGACCATCTTATGGGGGTAGTACGATCTAAATCTTTTAGCATTAGGTTGGCTCGGTCTTGATTTATGATTTAAGAACTTAGAGTGTGCTCACTCTCAAAGACAAATCAAATTTAATATTTTCCTTTTTCTTAAAGATCGACACATGCTTCAAGTGCTCATTGATGACATATGACGGAATAGATCTAGAACACACCCACACGACTTGTAGCATGACATTTGTATAAAATTTACAATTTTCATTGCTCTCACAATTATCTATGCCAACCAAAAAATGAATAGTAGAACATTTTTGAAGAAGCATGAATAGAAGAATATTATGCAAAAATACACATGGAGAGCAAGAGAAGATAAGTTAGGATTACATGGGACAAGGATGTCCACAAGTTTCATTTCACGTCACCACAAAAAACTATCTACCAGCATTGAAACACGTGGCAGATGTCCAAGCAAACGTGGCAAACTAAGTACACATGGCAACCCAACATGTTTGCCACCTTTTACTTCTAACATGCAGTCCTCGTATAACGGTGACAAACCGTTCACTTTATAAACCGATCAAATTTCATGACCAAAATAGAAAGAACACACACATTGTGATCAAACACATTCAAATCAAATAAAGAAAGAAACATGGCAGCAATGTTCATCACTAGAAACGCAATCTTCCGCTTCTCAAAGGCATTCCCTAACGTACCTTCACTCTCCCTTCCTAAACCCTCCAGAGTCTTCATTGCTTCTGCTTCCAACCAATCAGACGTAAGTTAACTTCATCATTTATTTCAGTACACACTCACATTGGTCACGGTATAACTGCAGCAATTTGAATGGCAATAATAGCAATTTGAAATTGTTATGTTGCAACTTATTTTAATGTTCAATATTAATCTAAACAAGGTTTCAATATATATATATATATATATATATATATATTACTCTTAGACAAAATAAATGAAAAATATAGATTAGTACGAGAAAAGATTTATTGTTGTCATCATCAAAATAAATATGTTATCATTTGACATATAGTTCAATTTAATTAGTTTAATGTATTAAGAATATCGATACTTATAGACCACATGTTTTTTTGGAATATGTTTTTGTTTTACTAAACAAAAACTTAAATCAAATTGGGCCTATGTTCTCTTGTCAAAAAAAAAAGGTAATATATATGTTCTTTTTAGCTCATCCCTATTTATTAATTTTTTGGATAATTATTTTTTCAGTGGAGAAATGCAGCAGAAGGACCAAGAAAACCTTCAACCAATTGGGCCTATGACCATTCTTCATCAAAGACAAAACGTGATGCTGAAATAGCTGACAGAGCAAGAGAAACAATGAGTGAAGGTGTAGATTCTGAGGACATCAAACAATACGCACGTGATGCAAATGAAAACATCAAACAATATGCACGTGATGCAAATGAGAAGACAAAAGATGCTGCAGGTTCAATGTGGGATAAAGCCAAAGAAGGAACAAACAGAGCTGCAGAGAAGGCAGAGAATGCTGGAGAGAAAGCTAGAGACTATGCTTATGATGCAAAAGATAGAACCAATGAAGCAGCAGGTACTATGTGGGATAAAGCTAGAGAAGGAACAAATAGGGCTGCAGAGAAGGCTGAGAGTGCTGGAGAGAAGGCTAGAGATTATGCTTATGATGCAAAGGAGAGAACAAAGGATGCTGCAGAGAATGCTGGAGAGAGTATAAGAGATTATGCTTATGATGCAAAGGACAGAACCAAGGAAGCTGCAGAGAATGCTGGGGAGAAAGCAAGAGATTATGCTTATGATGCAAAGGAAAGAACCAAGGAAGGAGCGAGTTACATGGCTGATAAGACAAAGGAAGGAGCTGAGAAAACGGCGGAGAAGACGGGGGAGGTTGCTGGGTCGGCGACTGAGGCTTTGAAGAGTGCTGGGGAAATGGCGAAGAAGACGGCCCAAGGAGCGTGGGAGACGGCGAAGGATGCGACACAAAAGATCAAGGAGACTGTTGTTGGAAAGGATGATGATGATGATGATCGTGGTAGTGGTGGTGCTGGTGTAGTAGTAGATGATGATGGTGTTCATGAATTGGGGATGCAGAGGAAGGGTTATGGTCAGACTCAGAGCAAGGATTATTGAAAACAGTTTTAATTAATTAGGATAATAATATGATCTGGTGTATGTATGTACGTATGTTTATCAAATTTCAAAGTGCAGGTATGTTTGTTCACATGGCTTGCTTAAACCCCTCAAGAAATTGCTTGTTTGGTACTTTTAAATAATATAATAATGAGTACCAGTAGTATAAGTTCATTATTTTGGTATGAAATTCTTGAACAAGAGGAAATCCCCTACATTTTTATGATCAAAATAGAAGAGTTTAGAAACATACGGTCCTTTCAACAGCATGTGAGTAATATATATTTTATGGGGCTCTTCAAATAAGATATACCTTAAATTTCTCATATTTTCATAAAAACTTTCATTGAAAGTTATGATTCGATTGAATGTTTACTCATAAAAATTGTTGATCTGGGGTTTCAATATGCTTGATTGAGCAATTTGAGTGATTTATTGAACAATCATCATATGGGGAGACTCTAAACTATATTATTGGCTCGATAATGGTTTCTTATGATATTGAAATTAGTGAATCTCTAGCTAGACCCTCACATGCAGAGCTTCTATAATGGTCTATGTAAGACAATACAGTAATCTTAACACAATCTAGAGTAGGGTAAAAACCAATGAATTTATGTCCCTCCAAAATCTAATAGACAATAACACCAAAGTGAACATTTCCATTATCATGGTGTAGGTCTATAGGATAGGATTAGAGAGGAGCTTCATTGTTCTTAATACATTTCGGATAAGAAATAAGATGTGTTGTGATATAACTTCAAATTTAATGATTGTGTTTTTGAAAAAATATGACATGATTTGGAGAAATTATGGTACGACTTTGTGATTTTGAAAAAATGGGTGTTACGGAAAAACGATTTGGAAAATTGTGGCACGGTTATGAAAAAACGATTTGGAAAAATGGTATTGTGTATGAATTGAAATCGTGGTGCGATTTGGACAAATTATAACGTGATTTGTTTGAGATCAAAATACCATATAACATCTATTTACCCATTTATTGAAAGAGCTAGAGAATTTTATGGAAACCAAATAAGAGAATTTTTATGGAACTTAGAATCTAAAAGTTGAGTGTCTTTGGATGAGATTAAATGATTCAAGAGTTGAATTTTGGAGAACCGATAAGGGGCTTTTGGAAAAGAATTAGTGCCTTTTGGAGGAGAGATTCATGAGGTTAAGAAACACATAAGAGAAGAGTCATTTGTGAGCAACTTGGACGAATCTTAGGAGACCAAAAGAAAAGATCTTAAAAAAAATCAAAGTTGATTCCTTTTGAGTTAGATTCTAGAGTTGAAAACAATTGGGTTGTTAAATCATTGAGTTTTTTGGTTACATGAAGAGATTCGGAAAAATGTAGAAATTAATGTTTTTGGAGAGTTTGTTGAAGCTAATTTTTTGCAACTCTTTTATATAATTTTGAAAAGAAACTCATTCACGGTAGATTTAACTGAGTTAGCAAATCTTGATATTGTTTTTTATTCTTCACTCTTTTTATCTTGTTATTCTTTAGTTCGATTGTGATTTTGTTTTACACTTGCTTGCTTGTTTAGATCTAAATCTGTCATTGTTATTTGTGGTTATTTTAGTCATCAGTTGTCATTGATATTTGTTTCATATATTTAAGTTTATTGTTGTGATTTCGAGTTTTCGAATATGCAATATAATGAAATAAGGTAAATGAAACCTTAAAATCCATTAAATATAAATAAAATATTCAAAACCACTAGCTCCAATTACGAGATTTTTGAGGTAAATTATAATTACGAGAGTTGTCACCTTGTTTTATTTCATGTCGGCACAGTTCAAAAATATAAAACAAAAATCACGTCGGCATATTTCCACAAAAAGAAAAATAACGTCGGCACAAATAAACGGTACTGCTAAGAAACATCCAAACAAACGTGAAAAGGGTAAGAATAAGTGGCACCCCCAACTGTTTGCCACGTGTTACTTCTAACATGAGGTCCTAGGTTAACGGTAACGAATCATCCCATCTATAAACCAATCAAGTTTCAGTTCATTCGAAAGAGAACACACACAACACAACAGTATCATCAAACAAAACACAAACTTGAAAAACTTAAGAACCATGGCATCAATGTTGACAAGTAACACACTCTTCCAAACCTCAAACTCATTCCCTAATGTCCCTTCACTCGCCCTTGCTAAACCCTCCAGGGTTTTCTTAACATCCAATCATTCCGACGTAAGTTAACTTCGATTTTGTATCTAGAGTAAATTTATTTTGGTCCTTCGTAATAAGATTTAAACGAGTCTTTGAAATTTTCATATTAAAGACAAATTAGCCTCTAATTTATTATAATAGAATGACTAATTTTCATTTGTTAGAAAAATGTTAAGTAACAAAAATAAATCCTCCTTCTTACTCGTATCTATATCTATATATGAATGAGATAATATTATTGATATCTATATGATTCCGATGTATAGTTAAAATAAATAAAAAGAAATAGTTAAATTGTTTTGCGCACAAAAATAATATGGTTAAAGGGAGTACAAACAATGACTTTCCTCACTGACATAAACAAAAATACATTTTTTTTTAGGATTAAATATGTTTTTAGTCTTTATAAATATATTAGTTTTTCATTTTATTATATTTAAGGTTAAAGGGAGTACACATAACCTTGTGGATAAAAAAATATCGTTGAGAGGGATACTTCATTAAATTAGTCATCTAAAAAGCGAGAGTGTTGAGTTTGATGTAAATTAGTCATCTAAAATATTTCACCCCAATAACATAACATAGTTAAAAAAAAGAGGACTATACATTTTCTCTTTATGCTAGTATATAATTTTAATTTCTCACAATCATTGTATATTTATTTTTGATGTTTTCTTTTTCAGTGGAGAAATGCATCAGAAGGAACAAAAAACACTTCCCTCAGTTGGTCCTATACTTCTTCTAAGACAAGAAGATATGCAGATGGAACAGCTGACAAAGCCAGAGAAACGGTTGGCGCAGGCATAGACGACATCAAACAATTCGGACAAGATGCAAATGAAAAGACAAAGGACGCTGCGAGTTCAATTGCGGATAAAGCAAAAGAAGACACAGACAAGACTGTTGAGGCAGTAGGGAGTGCTGGAGAGAAGGCAAAAGATTATGCTTATGATGCAAATGACAAAACCAACGAAGCAATAGGTTCTGTTACTGATAAGGCAAAAGAAGGATTTGAGGCAGCAACGAAGAACACGAACGAGGCTGCTGGGTCAGCGACAGAGGCTTTGAAGAATGCAGGAGAGCAGGCGAAGGAGGCGGTAACAGGAGCGTTGGATGCGGCCAAGGATGCCGTGGCTGGGAAGGAGTAAGGGATATTAATGTAAAAAATGATGAATTAAGGCTTTAATCAATCAGTAAAATATTATGATCCTGTGAATGTATGTTTCTCAACTTTCATAATATAGATATGTTTGTTAACATTTGCTGCATATTTCCCTCAAGAAATTGATTGTTTTGTACTCTTTTGACAACAACAATAATAATAACCAATATCATCATACATGTGTACCGAGTTTGGAGATAATTTTAGTTAAATGAAAAGCTATCTCATCAAAGTGTGTGTGTGTATGTGTGGGGTGGGGGTTGGGGAGAGGGGATGCAACGGTGTTTCCTCCTCTTCCAACCATCGTAAATGTTTGAAGAGATAAGAGAATCAATAAATAATTTACACAAACGGCACTAAATAATTTAGAGTGGACTTGAAGACGGATGTTTTAAAATTGCTCTAACACGATGAAGGATCGATGTTGCTCAACAAAATGGGTCGTGTACCTAATTCCAACGCTTAAGCCAATGAGGGTTTTAGGAGAGTCTATTGGTTCAACCGAATGAAAAATATACCTTTCACCTGGCATTTGGGTCTCTTATATATATATATATGTGTGTGTGTGTGTGTGTGTGTGTGTGTGTGTGTGTTAGTTATATGTTTAATGGATTCTAGGTTCAAAATGGCTATGCAGTTATGACATATCCAGCATGAATCACATATCGTGTGTCTGATTGTTACTGAGGGCCATGATTTGATCGGGAGATTTTGGTTCTTTGTGTTATTGAACAACGTGTGGTTTGTATCACTAAAGGTGGACATTTGTGGATCGATATGTGTTTTTCGTTTAAATTGAGTCTTGACCAATCTATAACGCTAAGATTAAAGTAGTCTTGTTGAAAAAATTGGATATAGAATTATTATAAAGTGATAAACAACAAGAAGCATTATATCAAATTAAACAAATCTAAATAACATAAGTTCACCACCATAGGTAGATTACCCGATGCGGTAGATCTCATGGCTAATACTTTTTAGGATACATCAGTTACTTTTTGCTAGCGTCTTAGAAACAATGAAAATTCCAATAGTCTCTTCAAGATGTGAGACATTGTTATGATCATGAAGAAAACCATGTACACTATATTTTTCAATATCTTTAATAAGTGTAACTACTAATCTTGTGGGACAGTTGGTACTTTTTTGCACTTTTGATGCCATTATTTTCTTACACCATATCCATTTTCAACACATAAATATACCTAATCGGTGCTTCTAAACAATCTAAGAAATTGTTTTCTCTGCCATTCATGGAATTGATTCAGGTGAAGCCATATAGCCTTCTACTTTCTTGGTAGTTGGATTAGGGTGATGCAACCATTTTAGTTGCTTGTGGAAGGAAGTGAAGTATTTTTTTTAAACAACAATATATATTGTAAAATGAATTAAACCCAACAGGTCCAACTCAACAAAATAACAAGGAGTCAAAAAGGGTCGTAGAATCTCTTCTATCCAATTCCCTTTGTGTGGAATTGAGAGTACTATATTTGATATGAGATATATATTGGCTCATACAAATCAAAAAAGGTCAAACATTCTCTAAGTGAGGAAATGAAAAAGCAACGTAACACTTTGGTTTTGCGCAACCCTAGCATCATATTCTCACAATTACTTTCTAGGAGAAATCTTCGACAATAGATATCACTTGAAAAACGTAATCCCATTACCGAATGCTCTCTGCAACCAATATATATTTTTAGCTTTGATTTATTTGAATGCTAGCTTGGAATGGAACATGATGGCTAGGGACTTAGGGTAAATAAGGTGAATTCTTTAAACAGGTCTTGGGTTTGACTCCGAAAGTTCCATTGAAATGATGTAAATGAAAATAACTTTGTAAGTGCTCTTTAAACCGAAAGTCTTTTTTGCCTTGGATTGCGGTACCATTCCCTTGTCCTATTTTTTTTTTCACAAAAAAAAATTGTATTATTTTTTTAGGTGATGAGTTGAAGAAAGTTGGTACTTATTAGACACTAATACTATAAAATGAACAATATGCATCATTGGAATCTATTTAAACACGCTAATAGAGAAGGAAAAAAACATTGTGTTTAAGAACCAAGTTTCGGATTCGCCAATGAAATGGTCTTTAGACTGGTCAACGAATCTTCGTGAGAAATGGTTCAATATGGGCAGTCAAACGAGAACGAAATGATGTCACGTACAAACCAAAAAGTTAATTGTTTAGTCATGATTTTGTTTGTCATGTTCTAACATTTTTATCTGTTCTGAATATTTATAAAATCATTTAATTATATGTTTTTCCATTTTCTGACATTTTTATTTTTTCCATTTTTCTTCCTATTGAAATAACGACGGAAATTAGAGATGAAAAAATAAAATTGGTCGCGACAATAAAACCATTTAAAAATGCATACACACAAATGAAGGGTTTATGGTTCGAACCTCAATTACGACATTCGAACTAGTAATTTTGACATTTTTAATTGATCTGAAATTTTGGACAAAATATATTATATTAGTAATACTCTCTCAGTTTCAAAATACACGTCGCAGTTAACCACTTCACACTTGCCAATGCACAATTTTGATTGTTAATATCTTTAATTATCTAAAGTAAAAAATTAAAAAAAAAAATATTTTAAAAATATTAGTCGAGACAAATCAAACAACATCTTACATGCTAACATTTGTGTTTGTATATTAGTATAAAAAGTATGGTCAAAATAAGTCATATGAATAGTACACATGGCAAAAATGCGACATGTATTTTAAAATGGAACATTGGCACTCATATGATACTTGACTACTAAAATTATAATGAACTATTTATTATATTAAACATAAAATTAATGGTTAGTATGATATTAATTATGTATTGTATACCTTGTTAAAAAAAAAAATCATGTCATGTATAGATTAACACTCATGATATGATAGTAAAATGCTAAACTTTGTACCAAAAAAAAGAAGCTAAAATTGGGTTTATGTGTCCAACCTTAACCGATAAAAATATCAAAATTGGGTCAAATATTGTGATCAGTGTTTGAATTTTGATTTCTTTATTTATGTGTGTAAGTTCTTAACTAGCTATTATCATTTTGCCTACCTATAAAAAAGAGCGATAAAAATGAAAGAATAAAATGACATGTATTGCATTAAAAAAATTGGCATTGTTAAATGATAAATTAATGGTCAATATAATATTAACTATGTCTTATATATATTAGAACTCATATGATAATAGTCTCTCAAAATTGAAAGATTTTTTTTCCTGACTTAAATTAAAAAAATTATCTATATTAAATTAAAGTAAATGGTTAATATAGTACTTAATTACTTTAAAATTAAAATTACTCTCCTATATTAAATTAAAAATTAATGAATAATATAATACTAATTACACCCTCTGGTCACTATTATAAAAAAAATCAATTTTTTTTTTTTTTATAAAAGTGACCGGATGATGTATGTCTAAGTTATTAAAAATTAAGGTAAATGCTAACGTGTGTCTTGAAGATACAAGTTAATGAGTCAAAAGTATAAATATTGTTGTAATTAATGCATTTGAATTTAATATTTTTTTTGCTTTTAATTAATTGAATGCACAGAATTTAAGAAAAAAAATTATACTTTTGAGTTGTTTAACATATGTTTTAAGGACACAAGTTAGTATGATCCAAAATTAATATAACCTTAAGGTACATGATTTAAACTCAGCAAAGGACATTTAAATTAAATACCCATTAATGTAATCTTTTTTAAAATAATTTATAATTCCTATTTTTTGTGAAAAAGAAAACGTTACTAATTAATAATAATAGACCCCAGTCTTAAAGGTTAATAAAAAATTATATTATATTAATTGTTAATATAATATTAATGTTTTCTTGACTAAACTAATAAGTGATGTGTCAGGTCAATATTATAGATTAAATACATCAATTATTTAATAAACCTAAAGAGTGATTTTTTGCTTACTATAATAACTGAAGTGTGTATGTCTAATACTACCTCCGTCCCTAATTATAAGACTTTTTTGAGTAAAAAGATTGTTCCTTTTTATAAGACCATTTTGTTATTTTCAACTACATTAATTATGTTTTTACCAACATACTCTTATTTATTTTACACATTTTTTTCAATCAAACAATAAATACTTTGTTGAATATATAAACCATATCTCTCTTAAAGGATATAATTGTAAAAACAATAGTAATTGAAAACAATTTTAATATTATAATCAACTTTCCTAATTTCCGTAATTTTATTACAATAGTCATATAATTAAGGTTAGGTGGTATAAGTTATTAATAGTTCCTGATTTAAACTCCACTTCGTACATTTATAAAATGAGTATTTATGTCATCGTTATTAACATAATTTATAATTCCTCAATTTTTTGAAAAAGAAAACTTTACTAATTAATAATAATAGACCCCAAAGTTAAAGGTTAAGAAATTTATAATATTAAATTAATAAAAAATATTCCCCTTTACTATACTAAAACTAATTGTTAACATAATACTAATGTCTTGATTCATCTAAAAAAAATATAATACTAATGTTTTCTTGACTAAATTAAAAAAGAACAAATATTCTCCTGTATTAAATTAAAAATTAATAAATGACTAAAAAGGTATAAGTACCATGAATTATGATCAATTATGATAAAGTGACGAAAAAGTAAGAGAGAGAATGAATCCCTCTTTCTTTTTCCTCGCTTTATAACCGTTGATCATAATTCAATATAAGAGTAAATAAAATTACATTTAAATTAAATATATAATTATACATGACTCAGAAAAAAAACAAGTTTAATTAGAGCCGTTTGATATAATGATTAAACATCTTACATTGATTCTAATAGGGTCCCACCATTTCTTTGACCAGTGCCACCTCATTGTGGTCCTTCCTCTACTCTACAATGTTTTACTGTACATTTCTCTTCATTTAATCTTTAGCACTAACACTTGTTCACGTTCTCTCTTGGTTGAAATCTTGGTCAGCATAACTGAAACTGATAGGGAAAATTTTAATTCATGTATGTGAAACTATAGTCTCAAGTGTTGTTTTTGTTTCTTTGTTTCCTTATAGGATTTCTTCTCTTTTTTTTCTTTGTTTCCTTATAGGAGTTTCAAAAAAATCTCACAAATTCATAATTTTTTCCTCTCAGTCAAATATTCCAAATATGAAACCATTCACATTTTTGGATTCTTGTTGATCATCTTTTTTTCCATTCCTTTAAATTAATTAATCCATCCAAAAACATTTAATGAAGAATAATTAAGATTTTAAAAATCAATTAAGATTCCCCCCCAAAAAAAAATCAATATGTGTTGAACATATTGAAATTAATACCAATATTGATGTAGAGATATATATTCTCATAATTTCATAGATGGAAAAAATTAAATCTTTAGTTGATTTTATTATTATTTTTTTAATTAAAAATTTGGGTAGGTTCATGCAAAGGCCGTTGTTTTGGTCAATGTAGATTTTCATATTTATTTTGCAGAGACACGTAGACAAATTTCTTAATTGAGACTCAAAAATGAAACTTTTCCCTTAATAGTTGCATGGTAAGAAAAACCAGAAACCAAAGAATAGCAATAGCAACCGGTTTTTGTTTTCTTGTTTTTAACATTATAAATACAACACGCATCTGTTGAGAAAACGCACACACAAATAAAAACTGAGAGATGGAGCAAGAAGGTGGTGATGGTGGACGAAGAGGTGAGATGAGTAAGCATGTCCAAGCTCATCCTCAACCTCAACCTCAACCTCAGAAGTGTCCTAGGTGTGATTCATTCAACACAAAGTTCTGCTATTACAACAACTATAGCATCACTCAGCCTCGTTTCTTCTGCAAAACATGCAGAAGGTACTGGACTCAAGGTGGAACATTGAGAAATGTTCCTATTGGTGGTGGTTGTCGTAAGGGAAAGAAAGCCAAAACTACTTCATCCTCAACACCATCAAGTAATTCCTTAGGGAATTCTTCTCTTTCTCAGCCACAATCAACCGATCAGTTGACCATGGCTAAAGACTCTTCTTCTGTTTTTGCTTCTTTTTATCAAGGAGGTGTTGTTGGTTACATGTCGCCTTTTGCGGCATTTAATCACTCGTTGAATGCAAATCCATCAGCACACTCCTCATTGCACACTTTTGACCAGTCTCAGAATGTTGGTGTTGGTGTTGGTCTTGCTTCTTCTTCAAATGTGAGCCTTTTACAAGGTTTCAATGTTGCTGCTGCTGCTGCTCTTGTAAGCTCATCACAAGGACAGAATCGTCCACCGCCACAACAATTCTTTCAACTAGGTTGTAATGGAGGACCAATGTTTACCTCTGAACCACGAGGTTTGAATTTGATTCCTCCATCTAGCATGGTTAATGCTGCTACTTCTGCTGCTTATAATGGAAATTGGACTCAAAGCTTCAGCAGAGCCTCTGATCAATCTTTGTGGAGTACTATCAGCACCACTTCAATTAATGGTGGTGGAAATTCTGATAGGAATGGCGTTGGTGCTGGTGCTGGTGCTAGCGGTAGTGGTAGTGTTGGTGCTGGGGCCAGTGGTTCTGCTTCTCTGGCTCTAAATCAATGGCATGATCTGCCAGGGTTCAATCCTCCTGAGTGATCTTATTCATGTTGTTGCTGCACCTAGAAAATCCAGAGATGGAAAGCATGGCTCTAAGATATTAATCTATCTTGTTTCGTTTTTTTTTTAATATAAGGTCTAATAT
>Ga0099826_10001436_pt1 | contig 14287 bp, 4 predicted proteins | sample Mtrugardesep15_FD_76830 | JGI IMG/M metagenome (GOLD analysis project Ga0099826, IMG submission 76830) | Root nodule microbial communities of legume samples collected from California, USA - M. trunc garden sep15 | ecosystem: Host-associated > Plants > Roots > Nodule | place: USA: California... | reverse complement strand
CAACTTCATGACATTGATGCATTATCAAGGATGGTTGATCCTTCTCTAAATGGAGCTTACCCTGCCAAATCATTGTCAAATTTTGCAGACATTATTTCTAGATGTGTTCAGGTAAGCTATTCAGTCGGATCCGGATTCCATGTTGTAGGAGAACAAGACATTTACACGCAATAAACAATCTCTAGTGTTAATTTGAGACCAGATGACTCAGATTACACATAGCAAAATCAGTTTTCAATGACATCGGCATTGACTTAGATCTAACGGTTCAGATTAAAATCTGTTTGACGTTGTTGCAGCATGGAATCCGTTTCCCATGTGAACTTACAGTTTCGGTTTTGCATAGTTTACTGATTATGTCATGCAACTGATTTCCTCTTTTTGTATATAATACAATGCAGTCTGAGCCAGAATTTCGACCAGCGATGTCGGAGGTTGTCTTGTACTTGCTAAATATGATAAGGAGGGATTCTCAACAAAATGAATGAATCAAATGAAAGATGAAAATGGTAATGATATTTGGATATATGAATGAATTGCAAGAAGCTTTTACCTGCAAATTTCAAAATCTCAACTATTGAAGACGTGCATGTTACAACATCCTATAGGAGGGTTTGTTACTTCCAATGAAATACTAACCATTCAATATTCACATGCCATGTTCTGCAAGGAGGTTTATCCAATCAGCTTCAGAGAATTCTAGGCACCAACACCCTGTAGTTATTATATTTATATTTAATGTGTGATAATTTTCATGGTTCATTAAATCATGCCCCATGTTACCTTGGTAATTGACCCATTTATTTATTTGATGATTGTTCCATATTGTTGGTAATGGAATGTGATTCTGTAGCAAATTCTAGTTACTAGTATTTTATTATGTCCATTCTTGGTGATGAAATAAAATTTTGATAATCCTTGTACCAATTCACGTTCAAGCAGTCATCCATCCCAAAATAACTTAACCATTTGCAATAAAATATTAGTCCGAAAATAATTGACTCATTTCATTTTTTTTTTCTTTCAATAGAAGAGTAAATGTTGTGAATTTAACCAAATAGAAGAGTAAATGTTGAAAAGATAATGTTTCTATGATTCTATCACTTCTTGTGAGAAAATATTCTTAAAACAGGACCAAATCTAACAAATTGTCTTTAGCTTGTTTAATATTTTTTTTATGTCAATCCTCGAGTTTCTAGAAGGGTAAGTAAAGTTTGACATGATTAAGATGGTTTAAATTTTTTCTCTCTCCACAAATTGCTCCAAATATCTTGTTGCTATCTATATATGTCAATGAAATGTTGGTAGAAAACTAATTTAGAATGAGTTGAGATAGCATCTACATTCAACTCATAAATAAAGTTACCTAAAAAACTTCATAAATAAAGTTTATTAATTTTAAAAAATGTTAACCAAGTTAACCAATGATGTTTCTTGAAAAAATATTGTCAAAACCAAACCAAATCTAACCAACTACTATCTTTAAATAGAGTTGAGATTTGTCCCAAAGTCTATATCTCTACGTTTAAAATGTGCGAGTTCATACCACTAAGTTATTTGATAAAAAAGAGTTGAGATTTGTCCGGTTTATCTAATCTATTTCATGTCCATCTATGATATATAAATACAACTAATAGATTATTGAGTTAAAAAAGGTATATAACAATTTGTTTTATTTTAATAAAAACTATTTTAGAATGAAAAAGTAAGAGAAAAAGAGCTGCACCGTGAATTGATACGATAGTAACTAACATAACGACATGCATGAAATATTTTCGCCCATCCGTTCGTGATTTCTCCTTTCTCTTCAGTTCTTTTTTCATTCTTTCCGAAGCCAAACAAATCTCTTCTTTCCTTCCTTCTTTTTCGATCTTTAATTTTCATTCTTCAAAATCAAAATTCCTGCACTATCCATTTTTTTCTTCTCTCTTCTTGATCTCCGTCATTTTGATCACGATCTAATCCCATGACAATGAGTAACTTCGATACCAATCCCTTCGCGGAAGAAGAAGTTAATCCTTTCGCAGTAAGTTATTTCATATCACATTTTCTCCCATTATGTCTTTTGCATTGTATATGATTAATCGTCGTATATTTCACATAATTGATGAATTAATATTCATAATGTTTCTAATTAAATAGAAACATACACGACATGTTTATGTTTCCTTTATAGTTGCGTGTATATTTTCTATTTAATTAGCGACATGTTTAATAAAATTTATTGTTTTTAGCTATCTTTCATAATTAAGTTCCATTATTCTCTTAAATATCTAATTATATTTGATTGGATTTGATGCATGGTAAAACGATCGGTGAATGAAAATTAATCTCGTTTCATGATTAGGGTATTCTAAAATTTATGGATTATTATGAAGCTCGACTTTTCCTTTAGAAGCTCCATCCTAATTTTATTTCTATTTTTGCTTGCGGAATAATTAATTCAAACTTGGTTAGTGCCATTAAATCAATTGAATTCCATATAAAATTTTGCATTTTCGTTAATAATATTAGGATGGATCTACTAGAGGAAAAGCTTCAGGGCAATCAAATTATGGTGGAGGGGCATTCTACACTACTGTAAGCTCCACTGCTTATCCCACTTCTATAATTTGTATATATCAGCTTAAGCTTAACAACTTTTTATATAATCATTGTTTTAAAACTTTTATTTGGAATTTGAGGAATTGTGTTGCATAGTTAATTTATATAATCCACTACAAAAATTGAAGTTTTTATTTGTTTACACTTGGTATGTGTTTGAATGAGCCGTGAGTTTGGCAAAATTATGGTGTCATCGTGATTTTGTTGAAGTTCTAAAGTGTAGTTTTTGCCATAATCATGGTGGCTTATTGTAATTCTGTCAATCTCACCGTGAATTCAAACATATATTAGATCGTGATATCTCATTTTTCATTCATGATTAACTTTATACATTTTTTACCACTTAATTTTGCAGAACCCGGGAAGTGTTTCCTCTGTAACCTCGTCAAGACTAACACCCCTTCCTCATGAGCCTCACGATCGTGGGGTGACTGTTGACATTCCTCTTGAACTCCCAAAGGTAGAGACTGGATTATCAAATTGTTGAAGTAAATGTCAAAATTAGGATGCCAAAGTATTGTTGCTCACAAAGATTTAATTTTATCTTTTTTTAACTTTAGGACCTCAAAGCAAAGGAGAAAGAACTTCAAGCTAGAGAGGCTGAATTGAAAAGAAGGGAGCAGGTGATTCATCTTGATCCCTTGTTTGATTGCTTTGAACCACAATTCACTTTTATGTTAGTAACTTGTTTTCTAAGCTTCAGTATAATACTCCTTCCGTTTCAAAATGAGTGTCGTTTTAGCAAAAAAAATTGTTTCAAAATGAATGTCACTTTACATTTTTAATACAACTTTAATTTTTCTCTCTCAACTTTACCCTCAATAAATACTCCAAATTTTCTCTCGCACAATTTTCAATGCAACTTTAAGTTTGTCTTTTTCTTGGGCAGTTTAGTAAAAGTGTTATGTCTAATGATTATTTCATTCAATTCCTTAATTTGTGTGCAATTGGCAAAAACGATACTCATTTTAAAACGGAGGGAGTATGTTATTATTTTATGTAGCTGCCTATAAATAATAATGATTCTATCAATTATAAGTAAATAAATAATAGGGACCTCATTAGTAGCAAGAGTGTATTATATTTTTTCTTCAATACATGATCACTTGTCTTCTTTCTTCATTGCAAAATATGAAGTAATTACACAAACACAAACACCAGACATGACACCGACACTAACACATCGACTCCAGTAATAATTTAAGAAAATGAATTAATTGAATGTAATCACATTTGTTGGTATTGGACACCGACACATGTAAGACACCAGACATGTGTTTCATCATAGAAGTATCGGTGCTACAATATCACTATGTACTTACGGGTAACACTTTAGTTCAGTTTTTAGTTTATGACGACTATAATAGGCAGTCATATCATACCTTCAATTCCAAATCAGTTCATTTTGTTGATGCCATTTGAGTTATCTTGGCCATTGTGTGTATAACCTATTGTATCAATTAGGCAACTCATGATCTAGTGATGTTTTGCAGGAGCTACAAAGAAAGGAAAGTGCTATAAAAAAAGGTATTTTAAGTTCATCTATACTTATAGGAGCCAACAGGAATAATGCCTTCATTTTAGTGGTTTCATTTTTGTTTTGCAGCTGGAATAGTTATAGAGGAAAATAATTGGCCACCTTTTTTCCCTCTCATTCATCATGACATTGGAAATGAAATACCAATACATCTTCAAACGATACAGTATGTTGCGTTTACAACATGGTTAGGTACGTTGAAGCCCTTCTTTTTGTTCTAAGGTTGTGTTTAAGTGATAACTAATTCTTTGTTTTCTGACATTTGGTCGAAAAGGCGGTTTGATATTCTTCTTGTATTCATATATATGCTTAAAACCATAATTGGAATTACAAATAATTTGAAACTTCAATCCTTTTGCTTCATGAGCCTTATAGTTTAGTATTTTTGGCATAAGCTATAATTTTTGTATGCTAGTAAATAAAATGCATACGCACTTTAGGATTTTAAGTTCTTTCTTTTTTAACTATTTAAAAACATTGCTTCCTTTTTTCTTTCTGGTGTAAGATTCTAAAAGAAAAAAAAATTAAAGTGTGGAATAGTTATGTACATTAGCAGTTTACTATCAGAAAAAGAATAGGCATTTCTATGCAAACACCTGCATCGGTTCTAAATATAAGCACTGTTTCTCAGTTTCTGCAAAATTAGGAAGCAACGATTATCTCGTTGATGGAAGTTTCAAGACATTTATTATATTGCTGAAAGAAAAAATTATATATTTTATGCTAAATGGAGTTTCATTTTGATAAGTATTTTTCTCATTAAATTCGTTGTTGTTCAATTGACTTGTAAATGTAATTTGCTTCTTATCATATATAAATATTGTTTTCTTTAGCTTCATGTTGATTGTTTTCAGTAAGCAAAAGAATTTTCTAAAGAAATGAGACTAAACTTCATTGCAAGTTGTACTAAAGAATAGCCAAATGAAAAGTATATATACAAGTTAGATGAACATGATAACCACACAGCACAGCGCAGCACGAAAACAGACACGCCAAAAACACCGGCCTGTTCCATGAATATAATAAGTCATACCAAAGACTCTTTTTCTGAATAATCTATATCATCAGCCGAAACAATTACAAATGCTGCTGCATCTTGTCCATCGTATACTAAAACCTGTTCTGCTGCACCAGCATTAAAACTAAATACTCTGCATGCCCTTCCGTTGAACCTTACAGTATCGGCCAAGTTTGCTTCGATAAACTTCATAACAATGTTAAAGACTTCTAAAATTCATGTATTATTTTGTAACTTTAAACAAAATGAGAGATGTGTCTTACATTCTTTTCTTCTCAAGGAATAAAATTACAAAATGTTACCTCCCCCTTTTTGCACAAGTTTATTGCTTAAAATTTTAAATATCCTTCTATGACAATTTTTCTTTAATTATCGAGTGTCTTAGTTTTGAACTTTGTAACAATCTGCAGGTTTGATTTTCTGTCTTTTATATAATATTGCGGCTGTTACAGTAGCTTGGCTCAAAGGAGAAGGTTTGTGTTATATCTTGGTAACTTATCATCCATTATAGTAGGCATGCATCCATCATACAATTTTTGTTTACCTTGTAGGTCTGTCTATATGGCTTCTTTCTATCATATACTTCATTTCCGGTGTACCAGGAGCCTATGTGATGTGGTATCGCCCTCTATATCGTGCTACAAGGTAGTTCGTTTACAATCCGAATGGATCTAATTTTACTGGTTTGTCATGTTTTTGTTCTATTATTCTATGCCATCTCCTGTTACAGGACGGACAGTGCTCTAAAGTTTGGCTGGTTTTTCTTATGCTACTCGGCAAGTTTTGTATTTATTTTTCATAGAAGTAACCATTCATTCTGTGTTTATTTTGCTAAGCGGTCTTATCTAATTTTTTTCTATTTTCTCTAAGCAGTTCCACATTATGTTTTGCGTTTTGGCCGCAATTGCACCTCCAATTATCTTCAAAGGAAAATCTCTCGCGTGAGTTTTCTTCTAATCTTTTCATTCATTTTATTTAACATGCCACTTGATGTCCTTCATCACTATATTTTCGCAGTAATTTTCTTTCTAACTGTGCTTTTCAATCAAGCTAATGGTTATGTTGTAACAGAGGTATACTGCCTGCAATTGAGATCATGACTTACAATCCAGTAGTTGGGGTATGTTCCAACTTCTAGTTCAGTTATTATTTTGTTTGCTTCTAATTTGCATCTGGCTTCTTGATAAGGAGTCATAAAAAAAAAATTGGATATCATGTCTTGTCAATCATTATACTCCGTCTCAAAATAATCTGTCGCATGTGCATTTTTTTCTTTTTTTCTGAACAAGCAAAAACGGATTATATAAACACTGCTAAAGCAATCTTTTCAGCACAAGGTGTGCCAAAAAGACTACTAAAAAAACCAACAGTTCACACAAAATACAACAAAAAGTTTAGTTAATGCCTAAACACGACAAAAGACTCAATCATCATAAATGTTCACCAAAAACAAAGACAGTTTCATTGGCTTTCAACCACCACAAAGAATAGTATTTAACTTTGTCTAGCGGCTGAACTAATGAACACTCCTTCTTATGGAATAATCTATTATTTCTTTCCATCCATAAGACCCAAACAGTGAGGAGCCAAACAAGCTGAAGAAAGGACCTGCGAGATTTCAAAACACCATGTGCATTTTTTTCTATAATTCAAAATAATTGTCATTTTAGAATACCAAGTTAACATTTATTAATTTTTCCACTTATGTGTCATTATTTATTGAATTTCACTTCACTTAACTACTCAACTAACTACAATTAATAAAGGTGTTTTAATAAAGGGAAATGCGAGGGTATTAGTTAAGGATATGAAAAAAGAAATTATATAGTAGTTAATACATTGAAATTGTGTAATTAATTGATAATAATGTCAAAAACAGCTACCTTTTATGATAATAAATTCATGTTATAGTATGCTTAACCAGTGCCCAAAAGCACCGGTTAGCAAGACCCTTTAATAAATTAAGCTAATTTTACCATTCAAATCAACCAAACTAATCATTTCTTCAAGAACCTCGCACAATCCAAGTGTGACAATTAAATTGAGACGGAACAAGTATTTTTAATCGATAGTAATTGTTGTAACATTTGTGGTGAATGGCAGATACTCTACTTTGTTGGTTTTGCTTTTTTCGCCATCGAAACACTACTGAGCATCTGGGTTATTCAGGTTTTTTTTTGTAATCCAACATAACATATTTATTCTCTTGAATCTACTCCTACATTCTTGTTTAATGGATGATTTATAATTGCAGCAAGTATACATGTACTTCCGCGGCAGCGGGAAGGCGGCACAAATGAAACGTGAAGCTGCAAGGGGGGCCATGATGACAGCTCTATGAGACTATGATAGGCTGAGATTAGCGATGGGTCAATTGTAGTCAGAGCAAAGTCATCAATGAATTGATCTTACTCATGAATTATTGACACTAGAAATTCAAACCCTTAAAAAGAGAAGTACATAGATTTTAAATCTTCACCACCAAACTTACCTTTTGGGGTTTTGTGTATAGTTTATTCTATCTTCGTATTTTCAATCAACCAAAGAAAAGAAGAAAATGTTTTTGGTTTCCTTTCTTTCACTTTCCATCATTTTTTTTAGGGGCCCTTTCCATCTTATTAAACAATTAAAAATCTTGTTTTTGTGAATTTAAATCAGTTGGTAACAATTGAAGTTTAAATTTTGAACACCTTATTTATTTACCTTAAAAAAAAGTGAACTTATAGTTAGTAATCTACTAAAAAACAATCAAAAATCTTCTTGTTGTTTACTCTTCTCTTTCTTTTCTTTGAAATTTTTCTTCTCTCAACCAAACCAAGTGGAAGGAGAGTAAAGGATATTACATATTAGGTACTCCCACCGTCTTTTTTAAGGAAAAAAATCTCATTTTCTTTGTCTCAAAATATAAGTAAAAAAGACCAACTTTTATGTCATTATTATGTTTTTTCAAACAAATCATCTTTTCTAATGTAAAATTAAATGCATGTTGCATTCAATTTGTTCCCCTTTTTATTTTCTCCATAATTTTTAACCAATAAAAATTATTTTTACATCTTTTTACAAAACTTATTCCAAAGAAAACACAAAAAATTATACCTCAAATAAGTAAGTATTAGTTTTCTTAATAAGTGTGAATTAATGTTTTTTTTTTATTAAAAAATACGGACGGAGTATAATTTTGATAAAGAATAAACTGTGTACTATACAGAGGCAGAGGGAACACAGATAAGCAAGTAGCAAATTGACCTAACCAACTGCCACCAAATTATTAATCAGGTCCTACACATCCCATATCACATTTATTAAACCCCCTCTTTTGACCTCCACGTGTCTCAAATTATGTCGTTCATCACCCCTCCAAAACATCTTGACGGTCCAAGATCCAAAAAGCACCCTTCAAAGAAGATCAACTTTAATCAATTGATAATGAGTTGACCTTTTCCCCTAAAAAATCTTAGTTTAAATTTCGTTGTCAGCCTTAAAACTTGTTAATAGAAATATTTTTAAATCTTGAGTTTATCCTCATTTCGATGAATTTTAGGAATCCAATTCATCTTATCTTTGTCGTATAAAAACAAGATTTAACTAAATAAATAGTTTCTATAAATATCTAAAAAAAATTAATCCTACAAAAAATCACATTTTTTAGTCTTGTATTATTTGTCTTTAGCATTTTTAGAGAAAAAAAATGCTGACCAATTTCTTTTACAAGGTCCAAAAATGCTAATTGAAATTTTAAAAGAAATAAAAATACCGACATAAAATTTACAAAGACAAGTATGATATTTTTTACAAAAATTTAAAACAAAATTTTAGATATTTATAAGATGATTTAATGTTAACCCTACGGTTAAAATGAAATGTATCCGCACATACTTCTTTTTTGTCAAGTAGTCTAACGATGGAAGCTCGTGCATTTTAAATGTAAAGAAATGAGGTGTTTGGAATTTAAATTTTGATTTCTGCATATATTATACAATGTCTCTACCAACTAAGCTAACTTTAAGGGAACGTATCTGCACACACTTTATGCCACGGAAAAGAAAAGGTCATCACATTCATATCTTCATTACTAAAAAAGTTCATCAACATTATGACCCTCAACTAACTTATTGCCAGCTTCACTTTCAACTTTATATTTATACACACATCACCACTTCTCATATCATATATCACATTTTTTCAACTAACAAGTAGAAAGCTACGCTACATTGAGAGAAGGAAAGGAAGAAGAAGAGAAGAATGGTGTTCTTTTGTTTTCTGGTGGATCAAACTAAGGAGATGCAGAAGAGCAAGCCAGCGGCGGGGACGTGTTCGCGGTGCGGAGGTGGTGCAAGTGTGGCGGACATGAAGACAGCCACAAGGTTTTGCTATGTCCCATTTTATGTGAAATCTTGGAAAGCCATTGTTTGCACCTTTTGTGGAGCTACTCTTCGTTCTTACCATGACTAATATACTACTATAGTTACTAGGTATTATTATTAGTACTAGATTAATAAGATTAATGATTATTATTATTAGATAAGTGTAGTAGCTACTAGCTACTTGCTGCTTTTTAATTTGTACTAACACATGGATATTGAATTCAATTATCCATGATCATGAAAATGAGATCTTTATGTTCCAACTTCCAACTCTTTCTGTTTTTTTTTTTAATTTCTTTCTTTTTTCTCACTTTTCTCAAGTTGGAGGTTGGAACTACTTTTCTACAATTTTAGGTCATATGTACTTGGTTTTGGTAAATCAATTCAAATAACATATATTTATCTTGTGCAATTTCTTCTCTCTTTCTTTTGTGACTAAAGTGCAATTTCTTCTTAAAATATGTTTTTTTATGCTTCTCATTAAATAAATAGACCAAGTCCTAAACTAAAAAGCTTAGTATGGTTTTAGGCCTCGAATTAAAAATATAACTAAATATTTTTGCACTTAAGCTCAAGCATCCACTCCCTCTCTTGGTCTTGGTCTTGAAGGAAAAAATAAAGAAACTAAGGATCAAATATAGTAACGATTACATTGAAGTGTAACTTAAGATTAAGAAGAGGATCTAAAGTTTGTTAGAAAATCCGTCATAATAGTGATTTCTTTATAAATATGAGATATTTACCCAATCCAATCACTTGCTTGTCCTTTTTCTTTTTAGAGAGATTTATTTATTTTTTTTTAGAAATTTTTTGAGAGATTTCTTTATGGTGTTGTAGTTATGATTTACACATATTTTAATTTTTAATTTAAGATCTAATGTGTATTAAAACATTTAACTGATCATTAATTATATTTATAGTTCAATGTGGTCGTCGACTAAACTTTTCTTTCTTCTTTGACATCAACAAGATATACAAATAGTTAAAAGTTTTTTTAACGAGTGTTCATGAATATTTTTTAAGCATTTTAAATTAAAAAATTATTCTTTAAAAAAATTAAATATTTCAATTTTTGATACGTTAATTATACAAATTTTCATAAAAAAAATCATTTAAATTATTACAAGAGTACACCAAAAACTTATATTTGAATTTTCAAGGGCTCGAGAGTTTTAATGGAAAAACACGGTATAGGGACAGTGGCATGAGTATAAATTTATCTGTTTTTGGCATTTATTCATTTGCCCAGTCAGGGACCATCAAAGGGAAGGATGGGACCTAAATCATTTTGATAAAATAATATTTACTTTCTTTTAAAATTCACTATTTGTAAAAAACTGGTAAGGATCCATTTTTTTTTACCTTTTTCAAGGTTTGTATTAGAATTCCTATAAATAATTTTGATGACAAAAAATGTGTATCTAATATTTGTATGACAATCTCTCAAAAAAAGTGTGTAACAAGTGTATATAGAGTGTAGACAATTGTTTATTTTCACATAGGAAGCAATGATCTAACATAATTTGCTGGTATATTGAATATTTATAGACAATTGTTTACTACTTATTTTTCAAAACTCTCATTATGAGGTTAATTGACGGCAAACCAAAGGGTCGTTTATGAATAACCACCGATTATTAGTTGATTTATCATCTTCTATTTGTATTTTGATTGATATTTTGATTGATAATCAAATGTTATAAGTTTTTTATCTTATAAAAATGTATAAATAAAATGTACTACTTCCGTCTCACAATAATAGTCTCTTTAATATTATTTTTTTAAATAATTGTCTCTTTAGAATATCAATGCAACATTTATTTTTTTTCATTATTATACCCTTATTTATTGAATTTCATTCAACTTAACTACTCAATTAACTGCAATTAATACGTGTATTTTAATAAATGATATTAATTTTACCATTGAAATCAACACAATCAATCATTTCATTAATAATCGTGCACAAACTTTAAACAACTATAATTTAGAGACGGAGGAAGTATCAAACAAGGAACTAAAAAATAGTCCAAAAGTCAACTTTAATCGTTTTTGATATAAAAAAAATTGACAAACGTTTTTGATAAATTTTGATAACATGGTATACTATCCCTTTTAATTTTCTTTGACAATTTTTTATTTTAAATAAATGTACTATTTTACTAAAATTAGTAAGTGTTCATCGTTTTGTCTTTTCAAAAGGTCCATATTAGATTTACCCTTGTAATTTGTAAATAGTTTAAAAGAAATGTTAACGAGTGTTCTTAGTGCACTCTTTAACAACTTTTAAATAGTAAGTTTTTATTGAAATTGATTTATTCAATGTATTGAAAATTGAACTATTTAACTTTTTCTATAAACACTTTCTTAATTAAGGACAATCTTTATAATAAAACCATAGTTTTAATAAAAGAGAAAGAGTAATTATATTTGTACAACTAATATGTGACAACACTCTTTTTCTCTCTTCTTATTGGTCAAAAACAATAGAAAGAGAGAGAGAAAATGAAGAGAGAGTAAAAACAAAATCTTAGTATTAGATAGAGTTGTCCAAAAGTTGTCACAAAATGGTTGTACAAATATCATTTCTCAAAGAAAAATTATATTTGAAGTTTGAACAACTATTTTGTAACAACTTTTTTGGCAATTTTATATCTCATACTCATATGATGTACTTATTTTCTCTCTTTCTTTTTATCTCTCTATTGATTTTTGATCAATAAGAAGATAGAAAAACAAAATTGTCTCAAAAATTATCATCAAATAGTTGTTCAAATATAACTACTCTTAATAAAATTAATGTCTAATTTTATTGACAATTTTCCAATATATTTTCTCATATTGACAATTCTTGTTTTTTTTTTTTTATATCAAATCTATATGATATTAGTTATGTTTTATTGTTCATGTATCAACAAATTTAAACGACTACTCTATTTGTCCTATTTTAAAAGTCACATTTTATTATTTTACACAAATGAAAGACAAACTATAAATATCAACGATGGATTGAACGTTTACGTGATAAGATATTTAAACCGTTTAAGTAAACGATTTTATATTCAATCATATGTGTATTGAGAAAGTTTATATAAAAGAAGAGAATTAACTTTGTATACTCCATAGATTTCTCAACGAAAATTGGTGACTGATTAACGGCAGTCAAGATTTTATAAAATAAATATCCAATATATTTTCTATCGTCATAAATAAAAAGTGAAAAATTGTAAATGAACACACCTAGTACTGTAAATTAGACAGTAGTACAATGAAATGTGATACTCATAGTACCGGCACAGACTTTATACAGCTATAGCATGGGGGGATTTCCAGCAAATATTCAACCCCCTACTTCATGTTCAACTTGACAATGTCATATTGTCACAATGGCAATTTAATGTCCGACAAAAATTAGAAAGATAAAAACACGTCCATGTTAGAGTAATTACCCCTCCTTTTGGGGAAGCTGTATGCGCTCACCACCGGTTGCTTGAAAACATATAGGGTGTGTAAACTATTTCATTCGATTTAAACATGTAAACAACATTAAAATACACGTTTAAATCAGAAAGCAGAAGCAAAATAAGGGAGCACTTACTTCCAGTCATTGCTGGGTTAAAAGAGCTTACTGATGCCCTTGCTGCTGCTGTAACCAGACTGTTTCGCTATTCCAAACCTTTAGAGGAGCAGGTTCAGTGACTCTGAAACAGTGATACGATTCTGACTTTATAGTGTCTTGCCCATCACAAGGTCTACAGAACGTGTAACACAATTTGAGGAGCCTTAAACTGAATATGGGATAAGTGTAGAGAATAGATGGATCAGATCAGAAAGATTTTTCCCTTAAAAATAGTATTCCACAACAATCAATTTTGACTCAATATTGGCTTAGGTGGAAGAACAAAAATAGGAAAAATATCTAACAGGGTGTGTATGATCCGTTCACGTGTTTGATTTTAAATTTGTTTTCGGATTGGACAAATTGAAGGTAAATGATTGGATAAAAATTAAAAATTATCGAATACAAATTGTTTAAAATATCAAAATAACATTTTATCCATCAAATACTTTTAAAAGACAAAAAAAAGAAATTAAGTATAATGGAAAAGAAGAAAAAGAATAAAATTAATGGAAAATGTGGTAAATTATTATTAGTGCTTGTTAGAGGAGTGTGTTGCGCCCTCCCTATTGACCATAACCACTCCCCAAACTCATGCATTCATACATACGGTGCATCCTCTCCAAAATGTTGAACTATAACGGTCGCGTTATTAATGCTAACTTGTTGTTCACACATCTTTGAGTCATGTAATGTAACAATGTGTCTGTCCTTATTTAATAGATAAACCAAACCATGCACATGTGCATCGTACGTGTAAGTTATATGTAAAATAAAATAATATTAGAAAAAAAATTATTGTCATGAGTTTGATTACAATAAATGTATGGTAAATTATTTGTGTAAAAATTCATTATTAAAAATAACAACAATCACATAAATAATTTGAAATCTTTCAACATAGTATATATAAGTCTTTGTTTGATCTCATACATTTATAAAATTGTTCAATGTTAAGAATTCTACAAATCTACAAAAATACAAATAAGCAATATAAAAAAAATTAATGGATACATAATCAGAACATTAACTCTTTAAAAGAAACCATATGTACACATCTATAATCATTCCAAAACTTCTAAATAATTTTTTATTTTACACCCATTAATTAATAATTATTTAATAATCGATATATATATATATAT
>Ga0099826_10001435_pt1 | contig 14288 bp, 7 predicted proteins | sample Mtrugardesep15_FD_76830 | JGI IMG/M metagenome (GOLD analysis project Ga0099826, IMG submission 76830) | Root nodule microbial communities of legume samples collected from California, USA - M. trunc garden sep15 | ecosystem: Host-associated > Plants > Roots > Nodule | place: USA: California... | reverse complement strand
TATATCAAAATTATAGATATAGGTATTGATAATAGATATTTTGAATATGTGATTGTGATGGAAAACTCTATGTGGTTAATTGGAATTGGTAGGAAAATTCTATTTTGGAATGATAATTGGTTTGGAGAACCTCTTAATTGAATCTCTGAATTTAACCCGTAATGAATTTTCAAGTTACCCAACATACGTGGAAGACTACATCAGGAACATCAATGGAGTATCCCTAAAGGAATTTTGATTCAACACCCAGACCTGAGATTACTTGCTAGCAAAGTTATTATCCCTAGTGAAGAATTTGAGGACAAGTTAATTTGGAAACACAATTCAAATGGTGAACTGAGTCTAAAAGATTCTTATGATTTCAAAAGACAAGTTGCAAACAAGGTTCAATGGGCTGCATACATTTGGAGTAATGATATTCCTCCATAAAACCTCAATCTGATTCCTTGTGTGCTAAGGAACAGATGGAAAAAGTGCCTCATCATTCTTCAACATATGAACTGTGTTATTACTTAAATCTTTAAAGAGGGGAATAAATGTGCTGATAAGCTTGCTTCAATAGATCTTAGCATTTAGGGTCTCATTATTTGGATGGAGGTTCCTGCCTTCCTTAATAGTATGTATGTTCAGGATAGACTTGGGTTACGCAATTTTAGGTTTGTTAACTTTTAGGAGGTTTTGGGTTATGTCCCCCCTCCCCATTTTCATCTTTCTATCTATAAGATTTTGAGGTAGTAGTCCTTTGTTGCTCCTCATTTTGGTTTTAAAAAAAATAAAATTGGAAGAGAAACGAATATTTTTAATTGAATATAAAATATTCAAGATACAGACTTTTTAATTGAAAATAAGATCATCTAGAAACCAATCTTTTTTATGAGAGGAGAAATAAATATTTCTATTGAAAATAAAATACTCTAAAAAAATATTTTTATGAGGGGAGAAACAAATCTTTTTAATTGAAAATACAATATTCTAGAATTTTCTTTTTTAGTTAAAATATTTTTTTAAGGGGAGAAACAAATATTTTTAATCGAAAATAAAATACTCTAGAGTCAATATTTTTAATTGAAAATAAGATATTCTAGAAATCATTTTTTTTAAAGAAGAAAGAAATATTTTTAATTGAATTAAAATACCCTAGAAACAAATTTGTTGATTGAAAATTTTCTTTTTTAGTTAAAATATTGGTTTAAGGGGAGAAACAAATATTTTTAATTGAAAATAAAATATTCTAGAGTCAATATTTGTTAATTGAAAATAAGGTATTCTAAAAACAAATATTTTTATTAGTGGATAAACAATTATTTTTAATTGAAAAAATATATTCTAGAAACAATTATTTTTATTTTCTTGAGGGGAGAAACATTTTTTTATTGAAAATAAAATATTCTAGAAACAAATTTTTTATTTGAGAAGACAATAATCTAGAAACAATTTTTTTTAATAAAAAGAATTTTTTTGAGAGGAAAAATTAATATATGAAAAAAAAAATTATAAGCAAGGAGAGAGGACAAACATCGAGAGGCAACATCAACATCCCAACTAGGTTGGTACCCCGAGAAACCTCCATCCTATGCCGCCAAGCTCTAAAGATTTTATTAAAAAAAGGGGAAAAAGTAATATATGGTATTGAAAATAAAGTATCTATAAAAGAAAATCATTTAAAATAACATATTCCATATCAGTGTTGAGTATAGTCATAAATCTCACCACCATACTAGTAGCAACACATTCTAACATTCTTTTTATCACACTCTTTAAATCAAAATTTATTTAAGGCCGACTTAATAAATTTATATAGACAATGTTATTATAAACTAATTAACAAAGATATAAACCCTCAATCATAAAGATATTGATTATGGATAAAAACTTGTATCCGTATTATTGATTGAATCATCCAAAAACTATGAAAAAAAAGACGAAAATAAGTGTTGGGAATAAAATATTATAGAAACTAATTTTTTAATTGTAAATATAATATTCTAGATATAAACTATTTTAATTGAAAATAAAATATTCTAGAAGAAAAAAAATTTAATGAAATTTTTTTTTAGAGGAGAAAGATTTTTTTTTATTCAAAGAAATATATTTTTAATTGAAAATAAAACATTCTTTAAACAAATTTTTTAATTTAAAATTTAAGGTTTCGAATTCATGGCATCATCAGCGAAGAAAATAATCCTGAAGTGTTCTGATGGGGAGACTTTTGAATCGAAGAGGCGGTGGCAGTGCAATCCCAGACGATCAAGCATTTGATCGACGATGACTGCGCCAGCGACACTTGAATCACATTAGCGAATGCAACTGGCAAGATCTTGGCTACAGTTATTGAGTATTGCAAGAAACATGTTGATGCTGCAAGTTTTGATGAGCTTGAGAAGTGGAACGCTGAATTTGTCAAGATTGATCAAAATACTCTCTTGAGTCTCATCATGGCTGCTAACTTATTAGACATCAAGACAACATCAAGGACAAGACAACGGAGGAGATTCGCAAGATTTTCAAAATTAAGAATAATTACACCCTCGAGGAAGAGGAGGAAGTTCGTCGCGAAAAAACTGGGCTTTTGAATGATTATAGAATGAATCTGTAGTCAATTTAGTCTATAGTGTCGTAGTCAATTTCTTTTTGTTATGCTTGGTTTTATTCAAGACAGAACTAAAATGTGTTTTTTAATGATTATGGAATAAAGTTTTATCAATTATTATAGTTTCAATCTCGGTCAAGGATCTGTCATGAACCTATTGAGTTGGAAATTCAATTACCCATCAATTAGATTTAAATATGCTTAATAAATTTATATAGACAGTGTTATCATGCAGTATTTCAAAGAGTTATAAACCTTCAGTCATAAAGAAATTGATTATGGATAAAAACAATATCAGTCCATCAAAAAGTATTATTGATTGAATCATTCAAATACTATGAAAAAAAACACTAAAACAAGTCTTGGGAATAATTGGACTATAGAGATTCCAAAATTTGGAATAAAGCCTAGAGAACTCAGTTCATCAGGAAGTTGTTTCTGATGGACTTGATTGATTCAAAAAAAAATTATAATTCCTCTGCCGAGATATGAAGTAACACGGTAATACATAATGTGAGAAGTTGGTTCTAAAAGAAATTGATTATTGGTTTTTGAATAATTCTTTTTCTACGGTTCTTTATTTTCTGTTGCATTTGATAGAATATTTGTTAGAATATTCTTGTATTTATGTTACGTAGTCAACACATGTATTTATGCTTTGTATCTTTTCTATTCATAGGATAGTCAACACCTTCCTAATCTATTCTCCTAGAGTTAATCAAATCATTGATGTATAGATATTAGGCTTCCTAATTGGTCGCACATGACCATTGTATTTATAACTAATACTGATGAATGAGAAAGGAAAGCAAAACAATTACTTTCATGGTATACAGAGACCTAGGTTTCTTTCTAACACCTTCCTCCTGCACATAGTAGCCGCAGGCTTCTCAACCCTCTCTTCTCTCTTTCTTTTTCTCCCATCTGCAGCCATGACATCCATTCCTCCGCCTCCCTCCTCTTCACCAAAGAACCCTTTCCATCCGGCTCTCGCCGTAACCAACATCAAGAACCACATCCCCATTGTTCTTGAGATGGAAAACGTTCAATTTGGTACCTGGGTTGAACTTTTCAAAATCCATGCCCGCTCTCATAAGGTCATTCATCACATCATTCCTCCAGAATCTGGCAAGGAAAAGAAAACACCTGAAACTGATGATGAGATAGAACTATGGGCCACCCTCGATGCAACAGTTCTACAGTGGATTTATTCCACTATCTCCAGCGACCTTTTTGCTACTATCATTGAACCAGACTCAACTGCCATGGAGGCCTGGAATCGATTGAACAATATTTTCCAGGACAATCAAAATTCTCGTGCGGTCACTCTTGAGCAGGAGTTTTCCGCCACTCGCATGGAGGATTTTCCCACCTGTTCCGCCTACTGTCAGCGACTCAAGATGCTTTCCGATCAATTAAAGAACGTTTGAGCTCTTGTCTCTAATCAACGACTTGTTCTTCAACTTGTTTCCGGTCTCACTGATGCATATAAAGGGGTTGGAACACTGATTCGTCAGAGAAACCTTCTTCCCCAATTTTATCAGGTCTGTTCCATGCGTACCCTTGAAGAAGCCGACTTAATCAAAATGGCGGCCACCGGAGCACAAGCTGCCATGGTTGTGACACAACCAAAGGACCTTGTTGAACCCTCCTCTTACAATGACAATCGCGGCAGCAAGAGAAACAACAACCGCAATTCTGTCAACAAAAACCGCAACAGTTACGGCAGAAACGGAGGGTGTGGCCAACGTGGTGGCGAATGTGGCGGTAACCAATAGTCCCAACAAGCCAACACCTCACCTTGGCATCCTCCTACCTCTCCCTGGTAGCAATATCAATGGGGTTGGATGCCACCACCATTGGCACTCCCTCCTTGCCCATATCCAACTTCTCAATGGGCTCGTTCGAGTGGTCCTCCAAAGCAACCAAGGATATTGGGTCAACGCCCTCAGGCCTATGCAGCGACATCTTCTCTGGCACCTACAGATATTGAAGCCGCCACGCACACCATGTCACTCAATTCCCCCGATGGTCAGTGGTATATGGATACCGGAGCAACTTCTCATATGACGGCATCACAAGGTAATCTCTCGTCTTATTATAATATGAGCAATTGAAATCAAAATATTATTGTTGGTAGTGGACAACGAATTTCAATTCATGGTTATCGACAATCAACCCTTTCTACACCTACACAACCTTTAAAACTACAAAAAGTCTTACATGCCCCGCAAATTATTAAAAATTTAATTTCTGTGTGACATCTCACTACTGACAATAATGTTTCTATTACTTTTGACCCTTTTGGATTCTCTGTGAATGACTTTCAGACGGGGATGCCACTAATGAGATGTGATAGTATTGGGGATCTTTATCCCATTACCAACAGTAATCCAGTCTCCCATCCATCCACTTTTGCAGCTCTTACTTCCAATTTATGGCACAGTCGCTTGGGGCATCTGGGTTCCTTTGTTTTGAATTCTCTTAGCAAAAATAAGTTCATTGATTGTAACAATTTAAATTCATCTTTTGTTTGTGACTCTTGTTTTTTTGGAAAACATGTTAAATTGCCATTTTATGCTTCTCAATCTCATACTTTGATGCCTTTTGATATTATGCACAACGACTTATGGACCTCTCCTATTTTAAGCTCTGCTGGGCACAAATATTATGTCTTATTCTTGGATGATTACTCTAATTTTTTGTGGACTTTCCATGTTAGCAAAAAATCACAGGTCTACTATATTTTTTCATCCTTGAGTTCTCTCATTAAAACTCAATTTTCTAAAAGCATTAAATGTTTTTAGTGTGACAATGGACGCGAATTTGACAATGAGCTTTTTAAAAATTATTGCAATGCCAACGGCCTTATTTTTCGTTTCTCTTGTCCGCATACTTCATCTCAGAATGGTAAAGCGGAATGAAAAATGCGCACTATAAATATCATGATTCGCACTCTCCTTGATCACTCTTCTATGCCCACTTCTTTTTGGCATCATGCTCTTCAAATGGAAACTTATTTGTTAAATACACTACCACATAAATCCTTGAGTCACAAGTCTCCTACTCAGATCTTATATCACCGTAATCCCACTTATACACACCTCCGGGTTTTTGGTTGTTTATGCTACCCTCTGTTTCCTTCTACAAGTATCCATAAATTGCAACCTCGATCTACCCCATGTGTTTTCTTAGGCTACCCGTCCAATCACAAAGGTTATAAATGTTATGATTTGTCAAACAGAAAAATAATAATTTCGCGGCATGTAATATTTGATGAAACACAGTTTCCTTTTGCTAAGCTACATTTACCCTCCCATACTACATACAATTTTTTAGATGATACTCTACATCCTTTTCGTGTACATCATTGGAAAAATCAATTTTTGCAGCCTCTAGCTACAACCCCAACTACTCCCCCAAACATCAGTCATGTTTCGCCCCTCGTTATCCAAACTGACCCACCTCCCACAAATAACCAGCCAGTCAACCAACCTGCCAGGACCATAACAACACGCAACATGCATGGAATTTCAAAACCAAAGCGCCAATTAAATCTTTCGGTTTTGGCCAACGACCTCTCACCCTCTCCCATTCCAAAAAATCCAAAATTAGCCTTGTCCGACCTGCATTGGAAATCGGCCATGCAAGAAGAATTTGATGCTCTTATTAAAAATAAGACGTGGGATTTGGTCCCTCGACCTTGTGATGTTAATATTATTCGCTCCATGTGGATTTTTCGTCATAAAAAGAAATCTAACGGTTCTTTTGAGTGTTATAAGGCTCGTCTTGTTGGTGATGGCAGGTCTCAAAAAGCTGGAGTGGATTGTGATGAAACATTCAGCCCTGTGGTAAAACCAACAACTATCCGAACAGTTCTCAGCATTACCTTATCAAACTTCTGGCCCATCCATCAGTCAGATGTCCATAATGCTTTTCTGCATGGTAAGCTTCATGAGACGGTCTATATGCATCAGCTCATGGGTTTCCGCGATCCCACTCATCCGGACTATGTATGTCTTCTGAAAAAATCTCTATACGGCCTCAAACAGGCTCTTTGGGCGTGGTACCAAAGATTTGCTGACTATGTCTCCACCATAGGATTCCATCACTGCAAATCTGACCATTCCTTGTTCATCTACTGCAAAGGCACATACATGGCATACATTCTTCTATATGTCGATGACATTATTCTCACCACGTCCACTGACGATCTTCGTAAATCAATTTTACGCTTAATCATGAATCTACAACTTGAGACTTATTAGCGAGTTTGTGTGAACATTGGTAATCTTGGAATTTTATAATTCGGTTATGTAATAGGAATGAAATATGAGATCAACATGCAATAAATGTTGGGGGTTGAAAGCGATATACATAAGGACTGCGAAAAACTTTCTTAGAGGCCAAGGCAATTATGTTCGTATTCCAAGAAAATTCAAACGGTTTCATGGTGTCATGTGAAGGAGGAGAAGGAAGTTCGTTGCAAAAAGGAATGGTGTAAGGACATAGGTTTTATTCGTGTGAAGGAGGAGAAGGCAGTTAGCCAATTATGTTATATATCAATTTGTTTGTAATTTCCTGAATTATCTGTATGCTCTTATTCGTCACAGGAACTCTTGTTGTCTAATTGGTCTGAAAGTATGTTAAAGGAAATTTTTTGGTTTCAACGATAGAGGCATACGAAGGTACATACATGTGATGAGATCTATCCTTTGGAGATTTTGTTTCTTTATTTTGAGAATATAGAACCGAATGTCAATGAGTGTTATAACGAAATGTTATGGAAGATTGCAATTTGTTGCTTTACGCGGCAGCGAAAACTTAAACCTTTTATGGTAGCAAAGTTAGAAAACTGAGCTGCATTCTGCCAACTTTCCCACATAAGTGTTATTTATAAATGCTGCTGCATTTTGTGATAGTAGATGAATGCTTGAGATGCAAGAATAAAGATAACAATTTGAATTACTGTCGATCAGAAGCTCTGAAGTCTTGGAACTCTAAATTCACTTGAATCATCAATTTGGTTTATCATCATATGATTATAGTGTCTTGGAACTCCCGACTTATGAGTTGGAATCCCCCTAAAGATTGAACAGTGAAATGTCGAGCTATCGACGTTAAATAAAGTTCTACGTGGGAGGCAACCCACAAGCTTTTGTTTAGTTTTTAAGTATTTAGTTAGTTATGTTCTTTCTTTTCTTTTGTTTTATTTCTTTACATTGAAGTCAATGTAGGTTTTAAGTGTGGGGAGGAATTACCAGCTTAATAGTTTAGATTTATTTGCCGAGTCTATGAATAATTGTGTTTGTTAAATAATGCAATGTCGAGTCAATAATGACTGTGTTTTTGCTTTTGTTGTTAGATTTCCCAATTCTTGCACCAATTTTTTGTTTTGTTTTTTGAAAGGCTTAGGATTTATAGTTCACTTAGAAAGTATATAGGTTTCAAAAGTAGAGAGGTTAAGAGTTAGAGATAATGGGAAAATTTCAACAAAATATGTATTATTCTCACACTTAGAGTCTCCCGACTATGGATTCTAATTAAGATAACCGTTGTGCCATAGTCTCAAATTTCTGTTTCTTAGTAGTCCTGAAGTAGTTTATCTATCCAGTCCGACACCATTTATAATCAAACATTAAGTAGGTTAGTCGATAATATAAGCGAGGAATAAATAAAGGGACCAGTAATGGTTAAACCTAGAAAAATCAATTAAAAAAGCATTTATGCGCAAAATGTGGAAATTCAAAGAAAAGATGTGTTAAAAGGCTAACCGGTTTTCATACCATGTGTTTCAAAATAATAGAGATACATACATAAGGGTCTTAATGTTATTGTCTTGAATGAAAGAAGATGAGCGGAATAAGGGCAAGAGACTAAGATACAACAACATGATTTGAATTTGTATGCTAGGAGGGGTACTTTTGTCCGCAATATGCGGTTCGTTTTGTTACAATACCCTTGGTGTTAATTCTAGTACCTAGAGAATTAACCTTTGACCGATTCAACTTTGGAACCACGTATGAGTATTTGAGATGTTTTTTTTCCCTTGAATCATTGAATCTTCATCTTCTTCCTTTAAATCTTCATCATTTCATTTGAATTTTCATCATCTTCCTTGAATCAAAAAAATTTCTACACAAATATATCTCAAAATATCATAAATCTATGTTCCCTCCTTCCCCCACCATCTTCTTGTACCACAAATTTAGCTTTAGGAGTCTAACAGTTTGTTGAAATAAGCATTGTGTTAATGTAATTGTATTATGAACTATTGATCAAATTCTTGAAAGAAAAAAAAATATTGATCAAATAATAAAATGTATTTAATTATTTATTATTTTATCTCATGGCTTTTTAGATTTAAGCCATTGCTTTTCATTTTCATTTATACCATTTTCATAATGTATGTCACTGTTTTGAAAAGCTGATTGAAAATATGGTTAAATAGGATTTGTCTTACATGTGCAATATTGCACATGTTAAAGTAACTAAAAGTGGCAATTTTTTATTGAAAAACAACAATTATTTATTAGTAGGTTATACATTTAATATAAAATGCACAAGTTCTAATACAAACTTACTATTTTAAACTTCTTAACATGTGCAAATTTGCATAAGATAGAAAAACCTATATAGTATATAAACCTCTAAAAAGAAGTTCACATTATATAAACCAAACGAATGTATTTTCAGAATATAGTAGGGCTTGTGAGAAGATATTATGGTGGGGAAAGAAATATCCCATGTATTATTACTAAGACAATCTACACTCCAGAGTTTAACAATAGACTTTTTGACGGTAATAACTCTCATATTCAATTTATCATTCGATCAATATCTACTATAGTTTTTTCTTTAAAAAAAAACTATAGATTTTATTATAAAAATACCATGTTTATTAAAAAAAATACCCTAGAAACAAATTTGTTAATTGAAAATAATATTTTTTTTTTGCTAAGCCAGGAGCAATGACAGACATAAAGGGGAAGCAATGATATTCCAACTATGTTGACACCTCGAAGAACCACCTTATTAAAAAAAAAAAGGAGAAAATATGTACAAGAGGGGAGACTATAACGGGTTTTTCTTCACCTGCTGCTTCTGCTTCTTAGATAAAACCGGTGTGAATGGTATCTCAGCTGCTTTTTCATCATATTCACGAATACGACGCCATAATTCCATGTTGTGTTGTATTATCGGACTGATGTGTGTGTCCTCATGCACAACTAAAACCATGCTACCATTTGCATATGGATCCATGACCTTTGTCACAATAGCTAGAGAGTCATTATGTTCTAGCCCCTTGAAATCAGGTAACAAATCTGTCTCAACATGGAATGGAGATTTTAGAGGGCTAGATTCCACGTCATCTTGTGCTACAAATTGCTGAACTAATGACTCCTCCTTAGCAGAAGCGGGGGAAACCAAGTCTACAGAAAAATCATGCACACCTACATGCGCAACTGAGGATGAAAGAAAAACAGTTGCATCGGGAACCCAAGGAACCACAACCACCTCCCGTTATTCGGGACTTGACTGTTCCACTATATCTGAATACAAGTCAACGTGTGCTACTTGAGCAACCTGATCCAAAATTGGACTAGTCGACAGAGCACCATGAGGAATATCATCGGTCACCTGTTGCACATCAAAGCTAAAGGAGTCTGAGGCTGAATCTATGGAGGTGTGTGCAGCCTGAGGGGTCTCTTCAAAAGCCTTAGAGGAACCAATACCTTCTGGATTTTCCCGTGGTTTCTACCCTTGCTTTTGTCTCTTCGAGTTAACTGGTTTTTTACCCTTGTAAACAAGATGCTCACCTTTGTCCTCTTTTCACGGATGTAAATCATCGATAAGATGTTTCATTATGGGGTGCAAAACTCTGGAAGACCCTCATAATAAATTGCTACGGGGAATGCGAAACCGTCCCGTTCAACAATAACTTCATAGAAAATATCCTTGGAAAGATCCAAATCCAATAGTACCCTGGCATAATGTCCAAATAGTTTATTCTTAGTAACGTTATCATTGAGCAACCCTAGTTTAGATACTTAGGTTGTGATAGGGCCTAATATTGATATTACTATCTTGATGCTTATATGTTGATATTTATATCTTGCATATTAATATATATATCTATTTAGGAAGTAATTAGTTAGTAACTAGACGAAAGATACTGAAAGCGAGATGATCCTAGTATTAAGTACTTAGGATGTGACAATACTAATATTGAGTAAAATTTGTCGAACCTAGGATGTAACTAGTTAGTAATTAAGGAAACTAGCGACTAAGAACTACTAAGTATTGAGTGAGTGTGCTACTAGTGTCCTAAGATTCATAGATGGGAAACCCATTTAGGAACATTGGCCTTCATTGCCTCTGGAAATTTAGGAATGTCAAAATAAAGCCTATGTTTCAATTACCTTTGAGGTAGTAAGATCTCACACATAAGGATCACCGTGTGACCAGTAGGTGCAACTAAACATTGGAGGGATAGACCAAAATCAACCAAGATAGTGTAGACCCCGGTCGAAATAATCATCATGTGATCAACATGTGCATCTTGACAACAGATTAGGTTAGAACGTCCCAACGGCCTCATCACTTGTATAGTCTACTTAAGATAAATAAACGCGACATGACTGTTATTTAATATCCAACAAATAAATAGGGGGGATTTAAAGAATCCTAACCGCTGCTTACTTTTCTGAAACCAAAAACAGGTAATTTGCTCTAGTGCTGACAGATAAAAATTGCAATCTCTAACTCTCAACTCTTTTTATTTTATACCGTCAAACTAAACTAAGTAACGCGAATTTCTTGGACGAAACGACAATCCCTGTGGATACGATTCTCTATGTCATCAATTTATTACTTTGTAAACGATTTGGTACACTTGCAAGAAACATTCGATGGTTATAGAGTATTGCAAGAAACATGTCGATGCTGCAAGTTCTGATGAACTTAGGAAGTGAGACGAGGATGAACAAAAATGTCATTAAATTCAAAAACTCGTTAATGTGAAAGCGCATAAATGATATTAAAATGTGTAAATTGTTTATTGAGAAGACGTGTCAATAATATTAATTGCAATAATTTATGTAATCGAAATGCACATAAATGACATTAAAATGACAAAAATTTGTATTAGAAAGCTGCATAAATAGAACTAAAAAGCTGAAATTTTGTAAGTGGAAAACCAATAAATAACATTAAAAAGCATGAAAAAGTCGCGTAAATGACATTAAACTGAAGAAGATTTTGTCAAAGGAATGCACATAAATAATATTAAAGTACAAAAATGTTTTAATGTAAGAGCGCATAAATGACAATAAAAGCATAAATTCTGGTATAGAAAGACGCATAAATGACATTAAAACTCATAATTTTTATAATGGGAAAACACATAAATGACATTAAAATGTGGAGTTTCTGTAAAGGGTAAACACATAAATGACATTAAAACGCACATATTTTTTAATTGGAAGACGCTTAAATGACATTAAAATGCGGAGATTCTATAATGGAAAACCGCATAAATCACATTAAAATTATACGAAATCCGTTAATGCGGATGACATTAAAATGGATAAACCTTATAATAAGAAAATTGACATTAAAATGACAAAGTTATGTAGCATAAAGCTGCATAAATGACATTAAAATGCAGAAATCATGTGAGGGGAAAACGTCTAAATGACATTAAAATGCAGGAAATTGTAACAGAAAGTAAATGACATTAAACTGAAGAAGTTTATGTAAAAGGAATGCAGAAAATTGACATAAAAAGATAAATATCCTTTAATGTAAAAACACATTAGATACATTAAAGAGCATAAATTCTAAAATGGAAAGCTACATAAATGACATTAAAATTCAGAAATTTTGTAATTTGAAAACTCGTAAATTATATTCAATGACAAAATTATGTAACAGATAGCTGAATAAGAAAAATTAAAACGAAGAAACGGGAAGACACATAAAATACATTAAACACATGTTCTGTAACGGAAAGACTTGTGAATGTCATTAAAATTCATAAATCCTTTAATGGGAAAACACATAAAATACATTAAACACATATTCGGTAACAGGAAGACTCATGAATGTCATTAAAATTCATAAATCCTTTAATGTGAAAACACATAAATGAGATTAAAAGGCATAACTTCTGTAATGGTAATGCGCATAAATGACATTAAAGTCATAAATTTCATAACATGAATGTGCATAAATTATTAGAATAAATACACCCTCTAGTCATTGTTATAAGAAAAAGATATGCATAGGTGCGGGCTTTATAAATAGCACTCACTCTCGCCTAAACCATTCAAACTCAGAGAAAAACACAAAAATTTAGGGTTTGGAAGTCATGGCAACATCATCCACAAAGAAGATCATCCTGAAGAGTTCTGATGGTGAGCTCTTTGAAATCGAAGAGGGGGTTGCAGTGCAATCTCAAACGATCAAGCATTTGATCGAGGATGAGTGTGCAAACGACACTGGAATCCCTATTTCAAATGTAACCGGCAAGATCTTGGCTCTTGTAATTAAGTATTGCAAGAAACATGTTGATGCTGCAAGCTTTGATGAGCTTGAGAAGTGGGACGCTGAATTTGTCAAGGTTGATCAAAATACTCTCTTGGATCTCATCTCGGCTGCTAACTATTTAGAGATCAAAAGTCTATTGGATCTTTCATGCAAGACTACAGCTGACAACATCAAGGACAAGACAATAGAGGAGATTCGCAAGATTTTCAACATTAAGAATGATTACACCCCAGAGGAAGAGGAGAAAGTTCGCCGCGACAATAGTTGGGCTTTTGAATGATTATAGAATGAATTTGTAGTCATTTTAGTCTCCAATGATGTATTCATGAAAGAACTGGAATGTGTTTTTTAATGATTATGGAATAAAATCTATTGTGTCAAATTCAATTACCCATTAATTAGATTTATATATGCTCAGTACTTGTTTATACCTGTTGAGTAGAAATTAGGTTTCCCCCAATCATAAATTTGATGTGTTTTTGAGTTCGATGCATACTTGGTTGGTAGACTGATATCAAACAGTTCATATTTTAATGCTGATTTTGATTTCTTTTTGAGTAAAAAATACAGCAGTTAATCCAAGTCTGTGTTAGTGTTGAGTCTGGCATGAATCTCATTCTTTTTATCAATATTCGAAATTTATTTAAATCCGATTTAATTTATTTAAACTATTTAACAAAGACATAAAACCTCAATCATAAAGATATTGATTATGGACAAAAAAAAAACTATATCAGTATTATTGATTGAATCATTCAAAAACTATGAAAAAAAGACGAAAACAAGTCTTAGGAATAATTGGACCATAGAGATTCCAAAATTTGGAGTAAAGCCTAGAACTCAGTCCATCAAGAACTAGTTTTTTATGGACTTGATTGTTCCAAAGAAAATTACAATTCCTCTGTCGAGATATGAAGTAACACCGTAATATTTATGTGAAAAATTAGTTCTAAAAGAAATTGATTACTGTATGTTGAATAATTCTTTTTCTATTCTGTTGTATTCACAACTGATTTTATTTTTATTTGTTATGCATATTTGATATTCGTTTTGGAATGAATATTGTAACAGTTTGTGGAATGTTGAAACAAATTATTTATCTTTTCATTTCCTTGTTTTTTTTTTTTTTCATTTAAAATTTTGGTTT
>Ga0099826_10001434_pt1 | contig 14294 bp, 4 predicted proteins | sample Mtrugardesep15_FD_76830 | JGI IMG/M metagenome (GOLD analysis project Ga0099826, IMG submission 76830) | Root nodule microbial communities of legume samples collected from California, USA - M. trunc garden sep15 | ecosystem: Host-associated > Plants > Roots > Nodule | place: USA: California... | reverse complement strand
CTGAGAAACTAAATTAATTAACAATCACTTTAATAGGATTAAGATTCCTAGGAATAATGTTCCAGGAAATGTTATTCCCAGGATTGTAAATTTAATCCTTGAAACAAACACACCCTTAAATTTGCCGGTAGATCAATTAACATATAATTCACCTTAAATTATTTAAGTTTTTTAGGTGATCTTATTAGAGATATGTTAAACATTAAATATAAGTATTTCTGAATAAACGTGACACATGAATAGTAAGAAAACGATCGTGAACGCTCTGCTAGGGTTTTCCTAGCAAGAGCGCCGCCCACCTCCAACCTTCAATTGGCTTGGAGAAATTCCTTGTAATTGGTACTGACACAATTGGTACTGTTGGATTCTTAATTGGAACCTGAATTAGCCATATTGTAATTTAAGGGTTGAATTCAAGTGGCACTTTGTTTTTTGTTTGGTCATTTTTTCATTCACGTTAATTCACTTCCATTCGGTTGTGGAGGGCTGAAATTCGGTTTGAGAGCTCAGCCATGGTCTTTGATTGGCAATCAGAACTTTCATCCTCCATAGCAGTGGTTTCTCCACCAAAAACCATTGTTCAACCTCCGACTTCGCATCAGAAACGTTCTTTTGCCCAAATTCGGGCACCTGCGGTTACTGATAGTGCACCATTGCCTCTCCCGACGATTAGAGGGGACAATTTGTCAATAAAAATTATAGAGGACGTGTACAACAGCGGGTTAGAAAAGTGTAAGCATCACATTCATGGAGACTATTTTTGAACAAGGGTGATAAGCCGTATACCGCTAAAGAGGTCACCGCTAAGCTTTCGACACAATGGAAAACAAAGGGTCCTTGGAATTAGATTTCCCTTGGTCGTGGATTTTACGAAGTCGAATTCACTTATGATGAGGATATTCGCACTTCCGTAGCAATCGGGATTGTTAATATGTAGTCGGGCCTGTTGCGGCTCTCTTGTTGGTCCAAGGACTTTAATAAGTACTCTCAGCGCCTCACTCATGTGTAGGTATGGATTCGGCTTCTAGACTTGTCACAGGAATATTGGTTAGATAGAACCTTAATGGAAAGACTTAATAGTAGTTTTAGCCCCCTAACTTTTCCAAAGTTGTGATTTTGGCCCCCTAAGAAACATGTGGCAGTTTTGGCCCCCAAGGTCAATTTTGACTCGGTCTACGCTGACGTGACTCCTAAGTGGCCCCCAACCCGCACAAAAAATTTACAACTTTCATCATCATCCTATACAACCAAAAGACAAATTCAGTACTATTTAAACAAACCATTCACACATCACATAATCATTGTTAAACAAATTTTTGGCAGAGGGCAGACATAGAAAGGCTTTCCTGGGTTATTGACAGTGCTTGCTTTTCTTACAACACAAATTCTAGGACACCAACATCGAAGCTCTCTCACATCATCATTTCTATTGTAGTTGAAGACTGACTATTGTAGTTGTTTTTACCCATATGCCCACCACCCATCATTTCTAAACACCAAATCTTCAACAATGACCACTGATTTTTGGGGAAGAACTTTGGCATCAATTCATGGAATTTTGTTTTGGGGATTTTGAACTCTAGGTGACAAATTATAACATTAAGGTTACAAATTTATGTATTTGGGGGAAGAAAGAGCGTTAATGAGAAACAGGAGAAAGAGCCGATGAGAATTTTGCAATTTTTTGAAAATCAATCAATTCGGTCCTTGGCAATTTTCTGAAAATCAATCAATTTGTTCCTTGACAATTTTATGTAAATCAATCAATTTGGTCCCTGCTTGTGTGGCATCTGACGTGGTAAGCCTTGTAAGAGGTTAACGGTACACGTCACCTTCATTAACAGACCAACTTAACGGAGAGACCGATTTGATTGGCATTTTGTAAATTCGGGGACTAAATAGATATTTCGCAAAATTCAAGGACGAATTTGGCTGATTGGTGAAAATTCAAAGACGAATTTGAGGTATTACTCGTTAAAACTATTATCCTATAATAGAGAGGACCGTAGCATAGATCTATAGTCAAATGTTTTCTGATACTCAAAATCCTCATATCAGAGACGAGTTTAGAGCATACGCATCTCTATGGAGGAACTTATGATATGAACATATTTAGTTAGAGCTTTCAGAAACAAGAGATAAATTTAGAAGAACATGTTTTTCTTAAAACACACTAGGATTTAAGTTGATTCAAGTTGTGGGAAAGATGTTACAATTCTTCTCCTTTTATAGCCAAGGAGGTACACTAAAAACAAAGATACAACTATTCATTCACATGTCACTTGACATGCATTATAACGAAGACATACTTACGATACTTTTGACTAAAATGTCACATTATTTTGCAGCAAACATTATGATATCAATTCAACAAAACTATTATCAAAAGAAAAAATATTATCTAAAATGTTCAAAAGCTAAAAAAAAATATTATTTTGGAAATTTTAGTTTTGAACATTCAGGAAAAAAAAATTAGACTTAAAATTTGGTATTTTCTTTTTTAGAAATATTTGAAACAAATATATTTAATGTTTTTCAGAAACTAAAAAATTTGAACTCTAATTTTTTTTTTTGTTTTCAAAATGTCGAAATGTATTTGGTGTTGATATTTGCAATATGAACTTGTTGTTTCGAAAATTTTGCAAGATGAGGCATAAGTTGCTCTTTCAAAAATTGTGGTTAATTTATCCAATATCAATGAAAAATAATTACATGAGTTCACATACTCTTTCAAAAAAATGTAAATTCCTCTACTGTTGAAAGAATCAATATGACAGTCTTTTTTTTTTAGGGGATCAGTCTCTTGTTTTTGTTGCACACAGTGAATGAAAGGTACATTTAGGGGCTTGGACTATGGTTATTAGAAAAAGGGCTTTGAGGCTTGCAAGCAAGGTCACATGGAATCAAATAAGGTGATTGCTTATCAACACCTTTGGTCTAAATTTATTAAAATACATTGCCGAAAGTTAGCTTCCAACGAAATCCGACATTTTCAAAGGGTTGGATTAGCAATCGCCTTCGAATAATTAGAAGAAAAATCGCAACAACATGCACAAAAGCAGTATCAGATGCTGGAAAGTTGTTGTAATTTGAACGCTGTTCAGTTCAGCGACGCTCTCAAATGCTTCCTTCTTATGAGTATCTCAGTGATTCTTTATCTCACTGTTTATTCTCCCAGACTGTCTCAATTCTCTATGCTATTAGAGACCACCTATAAGCAGAATATCAATTTATTTGAACTTTCCATTTCATTCAATCAGTATTAATTATATAATAGCAATCAAAACAGAAAAGACTTTGATGACTATAGAGTTTGATGATTAATAAGTTTTCAGGCTTGATCTTATATATGCACAAGCAATAATCATGTTCACCTCGCACAAAAGAAACATTTCTTAACTTACAAATTACAATCAGCATAATGTAGAACTCTTATGCAGAACTACAGCAAAAACATCCATAGTTTTCTGCACAAGTTTGGTTGCTAAAATGCAGAATATTCTGCAACACAATAGGCAAGAGCGGTAGAATACAAACTTTATGCTGAGTTATAACAAAAACTGGAGGATGCTTTTTTGATAATATTACCACAACGAGAATGCAATTTCCATACACTAATAGCACTAAATCTGCAACCTTGCTGTAGAACAATTTTCTGCATAACTAACCATTACATGCAATCATAGTACTTTAGATAACGTTTCATAAATACTCAAATTAGGTGCTATTCATATTTCTAGTTTTTCAAGTTGCTAGAAATGGAGGCTCATAAAAATGTGTATAAATCTCTACTACCGCACTCTTACAATAGAGAGTTGGGAATTCAAAATGCAAACTGGTTTGTGCAACACCTAACAATGTAATATGTTCAGGTAGCAACTAAGTTTCATCTCTTTAAAAGACTAAAAATGTGTTTTCAACTATGAAGCACTAACACAAGCACCCGGCACAACACGCACACGTCAACACAACACCCATAGTAATCTAAGTAAATGGCATAATTGTACACAATCACATGTCAATATCACAAAGCCCAATACTATTATACCAGACATATATATTTGAAATCCAATACTATTAATTCTGCCATTTTCATCAACAAAAGGATTAACAAGATCCCATTTGCTCGATACAATTAAAAGAAAAAAGACTAATGGATCTTAAACAGAGATAGTGACCCAATAACAAGATCCCCAGATCTAAGAACTTGTAAACTTAATAACAGCTTTGGTGCCATCAAAATCAACATGTTTAGCCAATTCTCCTGAAAGAACAAGCCAAAAATGTGAATATAGCTCTCTTCAGCTGCATTCCTATACTAGAGTTGAGAATTAGGAAAGCAAAACAGATGGTGCAACACATAAACAGAATTAGGTATGTTTGGTTGTGTGCCCACGTCCCTTGATATCGAAAATCTGGATTGACAAGGATAGATATGAAGGAAACGCCACACCAAACATACATTTCATCTCTTCAAAAACATAATAAAGCCTGCAAATATTCAAATAGTAAAAAGTGCTTGAATCTTGGTTGCTCTGGTCCAAACAAATAAAGCATAAACTTCCACAATTATATTATACAAAAAGGATCATTAATTCCACCATTTTCATTAACAAAAAGGTTCAACAAGATCCAATCAGTTCATTACAAATCAAAAACAGAAAAAGCTACAAAATAAAAAGACTAATGGTGCATAAACAGACACAGTGACCCATTAACAACCTATTGTAAACAAGATCTCAAATCTAAGAACTGGTAAACTTAGTCACAGCCTTGGTACCCTCAGAAACAGCATGCTTAGCCAACTCACCGGGCAGAACAAGCCTGACCGCGGTCTGAATTTCCCTTGAAGTGATAGTTGGCTTCTTGTTGTAACGAGCAAGTCTAGAAGATTCTTGAGCGAGTTTCTCGAAGATGTCGTTGATGAAACTGTTCATGATACCCATGGCTTTGCTTGAGATACCAATGTCTGGGTGAACTTGCTTCAGAACTTTGAAGATGTAGATCTTGTATGTCTCAACGCTCTTCTTGTTTCTCTTCTTCTTCTTGTCTCCGGCGGTGGAACCACCGTCCTTTGGAAGCTTCTTCCCGGCCTTTGGCTTCTTCTCCGCCGGAGCTTTCTCAGCGACGGTGGTCTTCTTCTCCTCTGCGGGTTTCTTCTCTGCTGGCTTCTTCTCTCCTTTTGGCGCCATTGAAAGGATTGAGAATTTGGAACTTAGAAAAAAGTTAGGGTTTCGATTTGGGAATTGGAAATGTAGAAAGAAAGTGTGTCTGAATACTGAATGGTGCGGTGGTTTAAATATAAGAAGGCTCTTGTGTTTCTATTGGCTAGTGAGGTTTCCCACGGATCGATGACGTGGATTACTTTCATCCGTTATTTTCATTCCCAACAACATTACAATGGACGGTCAAGATCGTGTTTTGAACTCTACAATGATGCGGATCGATGAGCTGGCTTTGGAACGCTTTTTCTATTCAATTTCCACTTTCCCGTAATTGATTTTCATTGCGCGCCTAAATGGACGGACATTTTCGGTGTTTTTTGTTTTTTTCTTTGTTTGGTTTAAGCCTAAGTACATTCCCACAATTACATGGTTAGGGAATATCTACATTCATGTTTATGTTTGTTATAAGATTGAAAACAAATTATTTTTCGGTATAAAAGTTCTAAGGAATAGAATAACATAATCTCCATAATTTTCATGAATTTATTCTAAAGTGAAAAAGTGGGAATGTGCATCCCATGAAAAAAATTATAGATTTTTTCAAAAAAATTATAAATACAATTTTATGAGGAATGTAAGATTATGTACCAAACACTTTAAATAAAAAAATACAAAGAATCAAATTTCAATTTTTATATTTCCAAAAAAATTATTCCTGAGAATAGTTTTTGATTTTGTGCAACAAACACCCCTTGATAAAAGGACTTTCTCACCTTTTTTTTTCTTTGAAATAGAGTGGTTTTTTAATCAAATAGAGTGGTAATAATTTTTTGAAAATATTTATTTTACATTTTATTTGTATACTTTTATTTTGAGAGATTGTTTTATATTTCCAGTAATTTTATAGTGTAATTAAGAACTCATTTTATTTAATAAAAAATTTATTCTTGTTTGATGAAAATTAAAAATTATTTATTTCAAACAATTAAAATTATAATAATGATTTTTGTTTTTTTTTAAGGAATATAATGATTTTTCTTAATCTTTTGGTTTTTAGGCAAACGAGACCTAAATAATTTGAGGTTGACCACGAAGTAAGTTAAGTCTAGCTAGTAACTGTTTTATTTAGAAATAGAACTCAAATTCTTTCGACCGATGTATTTTTTAGTGTAGCACATTAACCTCTTAAGATGAATAAATGGATAATCTGAGGTTCGGACTTTAGACCTTGCACATCACAACGCGCCTTTCAATATAGCTATGCTCGCATGGACGACATGTCTATTGTTCAATAATATAGGCGACCTAACCGCCATTCCTTGAAGTCTTTTTAATTGAAAAGGGCTAGACCCCAAAGCACATAAAATAGAAACCTCTAGGCCATAAAGGCGGGAATCGCGAGATGCTTATTGGGTGGAAACCTCCTCCGACAGATTGGGTTAAGGTGTACATGAATAGTCCGTGTAAAGAAAAGGAGAGAATAGGATGTGGAGGAGTTATTAGAGGCAGTGATGTTGAATGGTTAGGTGGTTTTGCTAAATACATTGGGCGTGGGAGTGCTTATTTGGGCGGAATTGTGGGGAGTGTCTGAGGGATTGAGGTATGCTTTAGGAGGTTGAGTTATAAAACAGTAGAGATACATGTGGGTTCTGTTGCATGACAGGATTCAAGAATGGACTATTCATTTGATGCCTATTCCATCTAAGAATCAAGTGGATAACATTTTTATTAAGCCCCCTCATCTTGGTAAATGATTGACATTCATTCTAATAAAACTTGAGGGAGGTTGTTGAATGTAATGATATAAGAGTCACACCCTAGTTCGCCAAATTAGTTTCAATTTGTCAAGTTCAATTAGATTTTGATACGATTTGTTGAGTTTGTTATCAATTAGTTAGTCCTTCTCTTGTATCATGTCCAATGTAAGCTAGTGAGTCATTGTAACAAGACATAGATTTGCCATTTTCAGTTTGAGAATAATCAATAAAATAGAGCATGCAGAGTTCAATTACCATTCAACACAGATCTATCAAATAAAGAGCGATTTTCAAAGAAACTCAAAAATTTGCAGGACTTTTTTATTAGAACTATGACAAGGATTCTTAACACTTTACACAGCAAGTTTGGGATTATACTGCAATTTTAATAGTTGTTGTTAAGTTCTATACATTTATACATAATCAAATTTTTCATCGATCAATCACTATTTCAAACAGGATTTTCATCTCATTGAAAACTAAACTCAACGAAACTGTAAGATACGTATACACATTTTTGAAAACCAATATCATTAAATCACCATTTTCATAAACAAACGGATCACCAAGATCCAATTACTTCATTACATTTTCAAAAGCAAAAAAACAAAAAACTAATTAAAATATTTAATTCTTCCTAAAATCAGATCTAAGCCTTCTTTGGAGACTTTCCAGCCTTAGTAGTCTTTGGTTCCTTGCCACCAGTGTTAGCCCTTTCAGTCTTCTTAGGCAACAGAATAGGGTTAATGTTCGGAAGAACGCCACCATGAGCGATGGTAACACCAGCAAGCAATTTACCAAGCTCTTCATCGTTCCTCACAGCCAACAACAAATGCCTTGGAATGATCCTATTCTTCTTGTTATCACGAGCAGCGTTTCCAGCCAATTCAAGAACCTCAGCAGCGAGATATTCAAGAACTGCAGCTAGGTAGACCGGAGCACCGGTGCCGACACGCTGAGCATAACGACCTTTCTTCAGGTATCGACCGATTCTTCCGACTGGGAATTGGAGTCCGGCTCTGATGGATCTTGTCACCGACTTCTTCCTTGGTCCTCCTCCCTTCCTTCCTCCGGCTCCTTTCTTTGTTGTCTTGGTGCTTGCGTCCATTTTGAACTGAGATTTTGAGAGAAGAAAATTTGAATGGGAAGAAGAACAAGTGTTTTGGATTGAGAATTTGATGAATGATTTGAGATTGTTCCGTGTGGTTTTATATACGAGAAAGGTCTCGTGTTTCTATTGGTTAGTAAGAATTGTTGCGGATCGATGATGTGGAATTCTTTTAATCCGTTAATTACAAGGACAATGGACGGTCAAGATCGGGTTTTGATTAAACGATAACGCGGATCGATGAGCTGGACATGAAACGCATTTGACGACTTTCTTTTTTTATTTCCTTGTTTTCGCGGTTTATAGTTTTGAAAATTGAAACTAAAATTTTGATTTTTGTTTCTTTTTATGGAAGGTTTGGAGTATCCACAATTAAGTTATTTATTTTTTAATATTTAAATAAATGGGTTTCGCACGCAAAGATCAATAATTTATAATTGGGTTAAATATATTTCTTATTTTTATAAATTTATCAACTTTTTGTTTTAGTTCTTCTAAAAAAAAATCTTCAACTTTTAATCCCTTAAAAAATTTCTTCCTAACTTTTGATCCATCATTTAAAATAAACTCATATGTAGAAATCATAGTTTTGAATAAAATTTTGTAGAACAATTCATAATATTATAAAAATCTCTCCAAAAAATATTAGAATTTTTTAACAAAACATTAATTTTTATATTTTTCATGGTTAAAAATTCATACTTAATTTTCATTTAGTTAAAAAATTCTAATTATTTTTGGTAAAAAATTTTACAATATTTTACACATTTCTGCACAATTTCATTAAAAATTTACTTAAAAATAAGGACTAAAAGTAGTGATTGAAAATTTTATAATGACTGAAATTTGAAGGAAAATTTTAGAGGGACTAAAACAAAAATTTAGAATATTTTTAGGGATCAAAAACATATTTAACCCTTTATAATTTTTTTTATAATAGTATTTAATAAACACTCAATCATTCTCATACCAATTTCTTAAAGATTAAATATGTTTTTGGTCCCTATAAATATACCAATTTTTTGTTTTAGTCCCTCTAAAAATTTCCTTCAACTTTTAGTCCCTTAAAAAATTTCCATCTTCACTTTTAGTCCCTCATTTAAAATAAACTCATATGTAGAATTCATATTTTTGAATAAAATTTTGCAAAAAACCTATAATATTACAAGAATCACTCCCAAAAAAAATATAATTTTTTAATTAAACATGAATTTTTATGCTTAAAAATTCATATTTAATTTAAGGTTTGTTAAAAAAATCAATTTTTTTTTGGAATAATTTTTACAATATTTTTCATATATCTGCACAATTTCATTGAAAAATACTAAAATTAATTTAAAAATAGGGACTAAAAGTAGTTATTGAAAATTTTATAGGGACTAAAAGTTAAAGGGAAATTTTAGAGCGACTAAAACGAAAAAGTTGGTATATTTATAGGGACTAAAAACATATTTAACTCATTTCTTAAACATGACTCACAAATTAACTATCAACAGCTTAATATCATTACATATTAATTTTTTAATATTCAAAAAGTGTGAGTCCCGCTTAAAAATGATTGTTTTAAGTGAGATTTTGGGTTCTATAGGACTCGGAAAAAAAAATCTCCTAAATATGAGTACTTAATATGTATCGAGTCTTAAAAGGTTAAGACTTTACCATTGATGATGGTCTTAGTTTTCAACCTAGCAAGTCTTTATCATACATTTTTTCTATATTTATATATTTTGTATTATTGCAAGTATATAAACAAGCATTATACATAAAAAATATATATATATAACGAAAAAAAATGGAAATACGTATCCAAACATTGAAAGTATCGCAATAGTTCAAAAATATCTTATATTTTGATGATAACAAAATAAAAGAATAATTGTTCACTAATAACTCATTTGAGTTGGTCTAAAAGTATTGGCTTATGACATTAAAATGTGCTCCTATTAAATATTGATGTGTCAAATATGACTATCTTTGATGCTAATTTTGATGAGCTAATTTAACTACTTTAATAAAAAAAAATCCACTAACTTTCTTAAAAAATATATATATATCCACTAGCAAATTGTTTAAGTGTGTAGATTAAATTCATTGAAATAAGAAAACCCTTACAAATTTGTGCAAAGAAAGTAAAGTTAGTAGATCATAAAATTTCATTTTAGCTTCTTAAAAAAAAAACTTACAAATAAAGTATAAATTATTGACTATAATAACATAAGCAATTGTGATAGGACGATAGTAGTTTAAGTGCTGGTTATTGAAAGAAACAAAAACGATATTAAAATAAATATTTCATTCAATATCTCAAAACTTGCTTGGACTCGATTCAACCACTGACAAAAAAAAAAACACTAGAGTTGGTCCCTTGCGTTTTCATTCATGCAAAAAAATATATCTCTCTCTTGATTTAATTCATTATCATAGAGGGACTAATTTGTCTTCTTATCAAAATGTCAAGGACTGATTTGTATCTTGTTATTATTATTATTATTTATCACGTGTTGAATTGAGTCGCGAGAAAACTGTGAGACTGAATTAAATCGCGAGAAAATTGTGAGGGTCAAATTGGGTCATTATTCGTGAATTTATTAACTAATGGACAATTAACTGTATTTATTGTGTGCTTATTGCCGAGTTGGGTAGCTCCAATTTTAACCCAGGTGGGGGCAACAATGTGGTGGAACGTGGCTTAGGATTTGCTAGGTTAGGTTGGTGGCTGCATCATGCTGATATGCTCACTCTAAGTTGAAAGTTGGCCAATGAGACCTAGGCGAAGGCTCAAGTCTCCTTGATCCTAGACCGGAGGACACCGCGTGAGGCTAACTTCACAAAGCAGCGATCACCTCCAGCTCATGACAATAGAGGTATAACAGGTGCATCACTTTCTAGTCCAATATGACTAGTAAGCCTAGCCACTTGAACCACAGCTTAAAAACAAAACAAAACAAAAAAATCGAACCCCTAAAAAAAATTGTGCTTATTAATGGTAGAGTGAGTTGCAACTTAGATTTATTAAGGAAGGTTCCACATGACACTCCTTGCAGCAGTTAAGAAACTCATAATTAGTGACCAAAGTTTGTTCCTCGGTGTTACCGCTTGAAAAAAAAAAACATTGTTGAGAGTTATTAGCCATAGTTCGACTAACTTTCAAGAACAACAACAGTGAGTAAAAATGGTTTACCATATTTGGATTATTAACATTGTTGTGAGATATTAGCCAATAGCTCAATTTTATCGCTTGTTAATGCATCATTGTATGTTTTGTATTAACTATTAAGTACACACTTGGATTGACGATGATTTTGATAAAATCATGTCATGTCATTGTGGTTTTAACAAAAGTTGCACCTTTGAATTGCAACAAAATCATGTTGTCATTGTGATTTCGTCAAAACATGTGTTTGTTTTGGCGTTTCCTCACCGCGACCATGCACTTAAGAGCTTATACCATGAAAATACATAAGCTACAAATTGTAGCCTTTGTGTAAACGCATTGTGATTTCAAACATGGAGTAAATAATTATTCAAATGATGACAAAATTATAATATATAAACTCATTATGATTTCAAACATAGATAAATTATTATTTAAAATAAAACAATATCAGAATATACCATTGTGGATTCAAACATGGATTAAATATTTATTCAAATTATGACAATATTATAATAGAATATATGTGAGAATTTTAAAAATTATTCATTAAATTTCATGTTATGGCATCTCTCGAACTCCACTTCTATTGGTTTCATTAAATCATAAGCAAACACCACATAGCTATTTGTTTCTTAAAGTTTAATTCCAACAAAGACGAAGGGGGATTCAAGGATTCCCTAGTCATCGTTAATAATTTGAATCACAACCCTAAACTTGCATTGGGCAAGGCAATTCAACCCTACAAGTTTATTTAATTTCATTTAACTTTCACTCTTTGAAATAAGTTTTATTAATTATTAAGTTGAACGACGATCCTTGTGAGGATCGATAAACTTATTACTTTTTACGATTTGGTGCACTTGTCAATTTCGTCCATCAACCTCAACGACTATCTTGCAATGAAAAATATGTGATAGTTATCCTCATGGGGTCATTACACGTGACATAGGCAAAAGGAGAATCAATACCTCTGCTTCTTAGACTTACATGCATAGGGAAACAGTCTTTACAGACTCTCCACACCAAGTTCTTGACTCTTGGAGGTACTTCCGGTCTCCATATACCACTTTAGTACCTGGGCTTCTGCAAACAGGAATCTTAATTGCAATACCCAGGCTTCCGCACATGGGAATCTTAATCTTAGTTATCTTTTAAAAAATGTGTTTGGTTGATATTTATCATATTTCATAGCTATTCGTAAAAATGGGGTATATGGAGGTACGTCCGGCCTCCATAAACCACTCCAGTACCCAGGATTCCGCAGATGAGAATCTTAATTGTAATACCCGGGCTTCCACAAATGGGAATCTTAATTTTAGTCACCTTTTAAAAAATATGTGTGGTTGATATTTATCATATTCCATCGCTATTCGTATGAATGTGGTATATGGATATCTTTATTTTTTAAATGTATATGGATATTTATATTTATTTGGTGATTACTTAAATTTTATTCTAGCTTTCATCATAATATTTTATTCCCACCAATTTCTTTGTGAAGAAAATTATGGGAAGATAAAAGTTCTTTTTATTCCTTTAATTGTTTTATACTCATAAAATCATTTTTTAACTTTGTAACAAACATATGAATTCAACTTTATAAGAGTCCTATTCCTAGAAATAGTTTTTACAACCATGAAACGAATATATCTATGGTATTTTCTCTCTTGTCGAGATTCAAACCATTAACTTTTAACTCCTTATTTTTCTTAATCTCCTAATAAACTCAACATGAGAATTTGTTGAATAGAAGTTACATAATTGGATACTATTATCCATACTGGAACCAAATTCGGTGATATCTCCCCTACCTTTGTTAAAATAATCAGATACTCTTTTCGAATCAACATTTATGAACTGAAGTTCATGGATCTATTGAATTACATGATAAGGTCTCAAAGCTTCCCCGACGTCAACCGAACACAATTGTGCAAACCACATGATTTTTGAGTTAACATGGTTTTCTCCAAGGTTGTTAATTCATTTTTTTTTACTATGATCTTAGTTTTTAAATAACAAAACTCAAAATGAGACTTTACTTTATTATCTTTTAAACAACCGTCTAAAAATGAACCTTAAGGGGGTGTTTGTTTGAGGGTTACAAAAATAATTTCGAGGAATCTAAGGTTGGAATTGAATATTCCTTTGTTTGGTAGATGAGAATAACACAAATATGCTAAGGAATATATTTTTCCCAGAAAAGCCTTTCACCCACGTTCTACCCATTTTTTCTCCTTTTTATTCCCATGAGATAGCTTGGGAAAGTTCTATTCCCAGTGAATGGAAACCCATGATCTACAACAAAATACCATCTCTACCCTTGTCATTCCCGCTAGTCTTTTTCTCTGATTCCCGCTAAACATTTTCACCCATGATATCCTGCATAAAAAGCAACCCACGATCTTTGTGTTCATCAACTGCTTGTCAATTGGGATTGATATTAATTCTCTGTTTTTTGTCTGCTGCTTGTTGCTTTGTCTCGACCAATTTTGTTCATTTTTTACGAGAAATTTAACTCAGTTTTGTTTCATATATTTTTTTTCACTATTTGGCAATTCTTTTGTTTTTTTCCCATCATGAATCGATGCAAAAAATGGTTAGAAACAACTTGTTTTTATTAACCCACCTTCTTCTAACTTTTCCCAAAATATGCTAATAACCATGAGCCTGAATTATTTGTTTAACATGTGTTCTGCTCTTGCAAGAACTTTATTACAACTTTCGAAAACTTGTTGCTAAGTTACGACTCTTTCATATAAGGTAGTTAATGAAATTGGTTTGAGGGTTTTCTCTAGAACCTTTCTTAAATGGTTATCTTTTGTGCAAATATAAGACAAAGTGTCTGCCAAAGTAAGTTGACAGAGAAACACACATATTGTATAAAAATTTTCGAGCAAACTTCAAGGAAATGAAACAAGTTTGTGTGCTCGTTATAAGGGGGATTGGTTGGAAAATGTCCCCGTAGAGAATTACTGTGATGAATAAATGGAAGAAGGAACGTAAATGCAATGAGAAGGAAGGTAATTTTCTTGATGACTGAAATGATAGTGCAATGTTTAGATTTTTAAAAGTTTTTACAATAGGGCTATTTAAGTAATTATAATGTT
>Ga0099826_10001432_pt1 | contig 14301 bp, 11 predicted proteins | sample Mtrugardesep15_FD_76830 | JGI IMG/M metagenome (GOLD analysis project Ga0099826, IMG submission 76830) | Root nodule microbial communities of legume samples collected from California, USA - M. trunc garden sep15 | ecosystem: Host-associated > Plants > Roots > Nodule | place: USA: California... | reverse complement strand
TTAAATCTTAGTAAGCTTCAGCTTTAGGGGTAGTGTTAGAACTTTATATTATTTAGTATGTTTTTCAAATTTTGTTTGACAAACTCACAATGCCTCTTGTTGATGCATCATGAGTTTGAATGTGTCAGTGTTAGATAATAAAGTATTGGACTTTGGTTATTGGGCCTTTATATTAGTAAGTTAGAGTCCATTACGTTTTATTATATACTCGCTTATAACTTTTTCTAATGTTAATCTATTTTCGTATTCCATGAAACCCTAGCCGTCTCTTTGTTATTCTCTATTGAAACCTTATATTGTTATCATGGTATCAAGAGCATGGTTTGATCCGCCCTGAACTATTCATAGCTTCTGCAGTTGAGTTCCCAAAAAAAAGTTGGGATTGTTGCCTGTCTGATTTGGTTTAGTTTCTAGAATTGGTCTTTTATAGTTTTTTGTCGTTCCTTCTCTTGATTGAAAGTACTCGATTGAAGAAAGAATTTTGTGCCTTCCGTCATTGATTTGTTCATGTTTTAGGTTGTACTTGGTTTCTTTGGCCAATTCGAATTGTTAATAGGATCCGTTGCATAGAAAGCTACTGCTGGTTGATTTGGTATTTGGTATCAAAATTGCAATAAGGGAACATATTTGGAAGTTATGATATATAGTAGTAATCACGTTAGAAATGTATTTGGTATATGCATGAGTTTGGGATTTTGTGATTCAACGTGGTGTGGTGTTTGATACTATTCTTGGTGCATCAATGGAGTTGATTATGATTTGCTTGGTAATTGATTATGTTCTTGTGGTTCTATGTTGATTTGACGTTCAAATTGTGGGTTAGTTGTGTGACTAAATTGGTTATATGTGTGCTATTAGATTTCTTGTCGGTTGGCTCCTCTCTATTTAGTCGTTGCTTCTCATTTGGTTGTCGGTCTCTCTTTTTTTTGTTTGAGTCTAGTTCCTTGTTTATTGGTTGTTTGAGTCTAGTTCCTTGTTTGTTGGTTGTTTGTGTCTTGTTCCCGGTCTCCTTTTGTTCTTTGGTTTGGTTTGTAGTTTGTGTTAGTTTAGTTTCGTTCGGTTTAGTTTGGTTCATTGTGGTTCGTATTGGATTGTCAATTTGTCTTTGCATGGTTCGTTTGGTTAAGTCCGGTTTGATTTTGATTCGCTTGGTTCAATTTGTTTGTTTGTTTGAGGGGCAAGTGCTCACAATTTGTTTGTTTGGCGAGTCAAAGGCTCACACTTTGGTTGTTTGTTGAGTCAAGTGCTCACTATAAGAAAAATAACACTTGGTCCCTGGTGCCTTTACCTCCTAACAGAAAAGCCATTGGGTGTAAATGGGTCTTTAGAGTCAAAGAAAATTCAGATGGTACTCTAAACAAATTTAAAGCCTGTTTAGTTGCTAAAGGGTTTCATCAAGTGCAAGGGTTTGACTTCACTGAGACTTTCTCACCTGTAATCAAACCCATCACTATTAGACTCATACTTACTATTGCCTTGTCCTACAAGTGGCCTATTCAACAATTGGACGTTAATAATGTTTTTCTCAATGGCATCCTTGAGGAAGAGGTTTACATGCAGCAACCTCAAGGGTTTGAAAACTCAGATTCTACCTTATTTTGTAAACTTCACAAGGCTTTATATGATCTCAAACAGACACCCAAACAGTGGTTTGAGAGACTAACTACTGCTCTCATTCATTTTGGTTTTCAGGCTAGTAAATGTGGTCCATCTTTGTTTACCTATGCTAAGCAAAAACAGGTTGTCTATCTTCTTGTTTACGTAGATGACATAATCATAACTGGCAGTTCTTCTTCCTTGGTTTCTGCTTTGGTTAAGCAACTAGATTATGTGTTTAGTCTCAAACAACTTGGTATGTTGGAATATTTTCTTGGTATTGAAGTTAAGCACCTTCCCAACAACTCTATACTGCTCACTCAAAGCAAGTATATTAAAGATTTACTAGCCAAAACCCATACGCTGGACTGCAACTCCATCAATACTCCCATGGTGTCTAGCTGCAAATTGACCAAAACTGGTTCAGACACCTTCTCAGATCCTTCTCTTTACAGATCTGTCGTTGGTTCTCTGCAATATGTCACTATAACCAGACCTTAGATAGCTTACTCTGTCAATAATGTCCAACCCTATTGAGTCTCATTGGGTTGTTGTCAAGAGAATTCTTAGATATTTGAAAGGCACTATCACCTTTGGACTACAGTTGCATCCTGCTCCAACTCACAAACCTCTCTCCCTACATGTTTTCTGTGATGCTTACTGGGCTGCTGACCCTGATGACAGAAGATCCACTTCTGGTGCTGTCATCTTCTTTGGTCCCAATCTCATTTCATGGTGGTCCAAGAAGCAGCCTGTTGTGGCCAGATCCAGCACAAAAGCTGAATACAGGGCTCTGGCACAGGCTACAACTGATGCTCTCTGGGTTCAGACATTGTTACAAGAGCTCACAGTCCCTTTCAGCAACCCCATTGTCTATTGTGATAACCAGTCAGCTGTTTTTCTTGCTCATAATCCTATTTTGCACACTAGAACAAAACATATGGAGATAGATCTCTTTTTTGTCAGAGAAAAGATCCTTGCCAAGCAACTCTCCATAGTTCATATTCCTTGTACAGATCAATGGGCAGACATTCTCACCAAACCTGTCTCTACATCAAAGTTTCTTCTAATGAGATTCAAACTCAATGTGACTTCACACCACACTGAGTTTGAGGAGGGAGTATAAGAAAAGTAATTAGTATATGCTTGTAATAGATAGGATAGATAACAATTAGCACTTGACAGCTATGAACAGTTGTCAAGTGACTGCCACCTGTTTGTTGTGTATCAGGTTAATCTGCTATAACAGGTAACCTTCAGTCTCATATATAAGACTGATTGTAACAACTTTCTATTCATTCAATGAAAACATAATTTCAGATCTAAAAGTTAGTTAGAGAATGTTCTTAGTTTCTCTGAGATTTTACACTCACAATTTGGTTGTTTGTTGACTTAATTGCTCACAATTTGATTGCTTGGTGAGTTACGTACTCACAATTTCGTTTCTTCTCCCCCTTTTGATTCTTCTGATTGATTGAATTGCACTTATTCCCCTATTGATTCTTCTGATTGATTTCATTTCTCGCCCTTTTGGTTCTTCTTATTGATTGGATTTCTCCCCCTTTGGTTCTTCTGATTGATTGTACTTCTCCCCCTTTTGGTTCTTCTGATTGATTGCACTTCTCCCCTTTTGGTTCTTCTGATTCATGGCAATTCTCCCCCCTTTTGATTCTTCTGATTGCACTTCTCCCACTTTTGATGATTCTTCTGATTGCACTTCTCCCACTTTTGATGATTCTTTGGTTGCTCCTTTATTGCTTCTTTTGTATGATTGCGGTTCTTTTGTTTGGATGGTTATCTCTTTGATTGGTTGATGGTGATAGTTTTTGCTGCTCTCTCTACGAAGATAACTCAATTTGGTTGCTGCTCTCCATTGGTTTTGCTAACAGCTGATTTGGTTTATTTCTTTGGGTTAATTTGTAACAAGCTTAAAGCTTAGTAAGCTTCAACTTGAGGGGTAGTTTTAGAACTTTATATTATTTAGTATGTTTTTCGTATTTTGTTTGACAAACTCACAATGCTTCTTGTTGACTCATTGTGAGTTTGAGGGTAATGTTAGATAATAAAGCATTGGACTTTGGTTATTGCGCCCTTATATTAGTAAGTTATAGTCCGTTACGTTTTATTATATATTCTCTTATAATTTTTTCTAATGTTAATCTATTTTCGTATTCAACGAAACCCTAACCGTCTCTTTGTTAGTCTCTTTGTTATTCTCTATTGAAACCTTATATTGTTATGAGGGGGATTCGTCTAAATTCTAATATATATAAATGAGATCAACCAATTGTCATGTAGTGAAATATAAAAAGAATAAAACTTACCTTACAATGCTATAGACACTATCAACAAAATTCCCTTAAAAAACATTTACTTTCATTAATAAATATTTTATTGACGACCAATTTTCATACGTTTGCCACACTTGATTACTTACAAGCAAAAATATGATAAATTCAATCAATTAAAATAGTTAATTCAATTCAAGTTGAAGATTGTGATTGATTTGTGTACTTGAATTAATCTCACTTTCGACAATAAATAAACTATTAACTATCTATTCAACGAATTAGCAACATTTCGTGCGTGTTTAATCAGGTGTTATCTGTGTATGAAAAAAATGAATGTTCATAAAACATTTTGTTATATCTATTAATGAAGTATGAATTAAATTGGTTTAAATGGAGTGTGACTTAAATTAGCTTTCTATCGTCCCAAACTATAAATGACTGTTGTTTTAATTGGTCAGGAGTACATTTATACACATAAAGAAAGATGAGTATAACTTTTTCTTTCTTTCCATCATGAAAGCTTTGTTGGTATCTAAGTCACTATTATAAGCAAAAATTCATCATTTATTATATAAATTTAGAAAGCTAATTTTTTCTCATAATAATTACCGATAAATTTAATTTATAAATAATTTTGTATGTTCCTATAAACCTTGTTTTGAGCATAGAGAACTTCCAAATCCAACTCTCCTAAACTTTTTTACAAGACTTACCCTAAGATAAATATAATCCGACAAACAATTATTTCAGAATCAAATATGGATTTTTTTTTTAAAATAATTTTTCCTTTTGTGTATTGTCAAATTTTTTAGATGGGAAAGTTTGTCAATTTTAAGTTTTTAACACACAAAATAAACGATTTCTATGGGCCGCATTAATTGTTGGATGGAGAAACCTGCCTTTTATATATATGAGACAAACATTTCGTATGGCTATTCTATGTCAATTGTTTACTGGCTTGCAATCCTTGCTTGTCATTATTTTATTCAAAAATAATTCCTCGTGCCCTGCATGGATACTTACAAGAACCATTTTTTTAATAAAACAATTTTAAAGAAAAATGTCTCAATCCAAAGCTAGTGATCTTATGATTCCAGGAACACTTACAAAATAATCTTATGTGCATAAGCTAAATAAAATGTTTATTGATGACATGTTGAGCCCAACACATTTTTATAAATCGACTTGTAAAGTAAAAAAACTATTTTTTTTTAAACAAAGTAAAAAACTATTACTCTTTATAAACTATAATCAAACATTATCTTTGTGATTTTGGTGGAAGATGGTGTGGAAACAAATCCATTGTTGTGGGTGTATGATAAAAGTGTGTTTTTTATTTGATCAAATGGTTAAAATTATCTTTCCTATGGTGGGAAAGTTTTAACATTTCCTATGTTAAATGCCACCTATAAATAATGGATGATATGATTCGACAAGCTATAATAAAGAAAAGAAGTGCAAATCAATAAACTTTAAATGGATCCGGTGAAAATTAACCACATGTTAAATGAACTCGTCAAATACGTTTGAACATAAGTATGAAATCTAACAGGAATACGTGGCAAATGATTGAGATTGCACCTTTTGCCAAATAAAATATTTGGTTGAATATAACACGTGGTAAGTGATATTCTGAATTAAAAATTTTGCTAGTAAAATATCATGGCATTCATATATGTTTTATGCATGTGGAAAACGAATAGAATTAAATTCACTTAGATTAGATATGCATAACATAATAACCCAAGTTTTAATTATCAATAGACATGAAATCAAATTATAAAATGATACGGTACATATTCAATCAAACTCGATCCTTAAAAAAAATCAATCAAAGTTGAGTGTGTTCATGTTGTTTTTATTCGGCTAAAGATTTCAAAAGTAAAATTAATTAATCCCTGTTTTCTTTTCATAGGTAAAATAAAACAAAACAATTTCACACCAAATAACAATAACTTTCCACTTTTCCCCTATTATGTCAGAGTTGTTTTTCTTTTTCGTACAAAGTCAGAGTTGTTTTTCCTATTTTAAATATTTTCAAATTGTTAAAATAAATAAAATTTAAAAAATATTGTGAATTATTTCTCGAAATAATGTGAATTATTTCTTTTTTTGAGAGAATGTGAATTATTTTTTGAAATATTATTATTGATAAAAAAATTGACAAAATATTGATAATTGTATTTATTTGCTCAATGGTTAATATGCATTATTCCTTACCAAGTAAGCTAAGCTCACGGGGACGAGATAATAGTTGGTTTATTACCGAAGAAGAATACCTTGGAAGATAATTCCTTTGAGATAGCGTATAACTCGTTTTAGTGGTCGATTGTTGCGTGAACTGAACAAGTTTGTTGAATTATGTATAAAAGAGGTGAACCATATTCTCAGTGTCTTAAAATTTTGGGTAGAGATTTTTATCGGATATCTGTATAAAATTATGCAAAATTACAAATGTTAATTTGATTTAGAAAGAAAGAAAAACAATTAATAAAATAACAATCGTATAAAAATATGGTGTTGGACAATTTTTGGTTTGTATATGTCCAAATGAAAGAGAAGATGAAAAATGAAGAGATCTGAGAATGAATAAGATAATCTGTCCATCTAATTAAAACTGTCAAAATGAAAAGAAAAAAAAAAGTGTAAGCAAAATTAAGATATTACTTTAAATGCCGGTGATGTTCTTGTTAATAATTTTTTTTTTGATGAGGTACATGTACATCAATTGTTTTTTGACATCATTGTTGCTAATAATTGAGATGTACTTGTGAATAAATTTATTATATTATTATTGCTCTAAGAAATCAACCATGACATTAATATATTATATTATATATCTACATACAAAAAGTTGAAAGAAAAAAAAGTCTGGCCCCATTGGCCTATTCTACCATATTTTAGTTCTTATATTTCCCCTATAAATAGCATGGTTATGAGTTCATCTTCCACACAAGTTTCTTCTTCTCTTAACTTCACTTATCTCAAACTTAAGTCAATCAAAATCATTCAAGATGTTTCCCATTTTCAAAAAGAAGCAAAAGATTAAGGGAACAGTGGTGTTGATGTGCAAGAATGCATTGGATTTAAATGAAATCAAAGCAGGCCCTTCAATTGGAGCTGGATTTGGCCTTCTTACAGACGTTGTTGGTGGTGTTATTGATGGTGCTACTGCTATCTTAGGCCGCAGTGTTGGTCTCCAGTTGATCAGTGCCACCAAAACTGACCGTAATAATCTTAATAATAATGCATATATAATCTCTTCCTCTATATTTTTTCATCATATACTCTTCTTACTCGTCAAATTCGTATTCGTTGCTAATATATATGTTTTTTAGTCTAATGACCGGATAGATGCACTTAACCATTAAAAAGATTTATACATTTATGCGTAGAGAAATGAGAAATTTTGAGTTTGAACTCGGATCCTAACGTATCAACGGTTTTTTATTGTGACTCATGGAATCATAAGCTAACTCATGATTTAAATTATTATTTTAGGAATGGGAAATGGGTTTGTTGGAGATCAGTTCTTTCTGGAGAAACGTGTTCCATTTTTACCAACGTTGGCAGCAAGACAGGATGCATTCAATGTTTTTTTTGAATGGGATAATGATTTTGGAATACCAGGAGCATTTTACATTAAAAATTATACACAAGCTGAGTTCTACCTTGTGAGTTTAACTCTTGAAGACATACCTGGTCATGATTCCATTACATTTCTTTGCAACTCATGGGTTTACAATGCGAAACAATATCGCAAGGACCGAATTTTCTTTGCCAATAAGGTAACTAAACTAAGCTATTATATTTTACAAGTACCAAACAGCTTTAACTTTATTATTTTTAACTTGGTATCAAAATAACTTTTAAGCTCAAAAAGAGTCGGGCCAAACGCACCCTATGATTGAAAGAAAAGTCATGTTATGTAATTATTTATGTTGCAGCCATACCTTCCACATGAAATGCCAGCTCCACTAGTTAGCTACAGACATGTAGAATTGGATACTTTAAGGGGAGATGGAAAAGGAAAGCGTGAGGAATCGGACAGAGTCTATGATTATGATGTTTACAATGATTTGGGAAATCCAGATAAGAGTCGAGACCTTGCTCGTCCGATTCTTGGAGGTTCTTCCAAGTTTCCCTATCCTCGTAGGGGAAGAACCGGCAGAAAACCGACCAAAACAGGTTAGTTAGTTAGTTAGTTACACTTTTTTAATCTCTACCTTAATTTCTCTAAACTTTTTATTAGTAATACATAATTGAAATTTTTTTACTACTGAATATATATTATTTATATGATGATTCATTATTAATTTACAGATTCCCTGAGTGAGAGACCAGCAACTGATACTAACTATGTCCCAAGAGATGAAGTGTTTGGTCACTTGAAGCAAGCTGACTTCCTTGGATTTGGATTGAAAGGTTTAAATCAAAATGTGATACCTAAATTTCGCAATTTTTTTGACTTCGACAAAGAGTTCGATAATTTCGAAGAAGTACGTTGCCTCTTTGAAGGAGGAGTTAAGCTACCTACAGATATCATCAGTGCTATTAGTCCCATAGCAATGGTGAAGGAAATCTTCCGAACTGATGGTGAAAATTTCCTCAAGTATCCACCTCCCCATGTCATTCAAGGTTTGCTAATCTAATGAAGTTGAATAAATTTTGCCTTTTGAGTAGCTCTTTTTGAATAATTACTTTACTCTCAAGTAATTAATTATTTCTAATTTTTTTTTATTTGAAATTTACAGCTGATAAATCTGCATGGATGACTGATGAAGAATTTGCAAGAGAAATGCTTGCTGGTGTAAATCCATGTGTGATTCAAAGACTTCAAGTAAGATAATACTAAAAGTAGCATGTAATTCTTAATTTTTAAATTTGTAATTCTTCCTCATATGACATTTTTTTTCATTGATTTATGAATGATAGGTGTTTCCACCACAAAGCAAGCTAGATCCCAATGTTTATGGAGATCAAACTAGTACAATAACAAAAGAACACTTGGAGAGTAACACGGATGGACTCACAGTAGAAAAGGTATATATATGTGTATTGTATCAAAGGAATGCACAAAAGATGTTTTGAAATAGTAGTGGTGATTCAAATTCAAATTATATATGTCTTCATTGATTTATCCTCTTCATGTTGATTGAATTTGTATTCATTTACTTGTGGAACAGGCAATTCAAGATGCGAGGTTATTCATTTTGGATTACCATGACGCGTTCATGTCATACTTGAAGTTTATAAATAAACCTGTTCCAAAGTCTTATGCCACTAGGACAATCCTATTCTTGAAAGATGATGGGACTTTGAAGCCACTGGCCATCGAACTAAGTTTGCCACATCCAGATGGCGAACGATATGGAGCTGTGAGTAAAGTGTTGTTGCCTCCAGAAGGACATGGTGTTCAAAGAACAATTTGGCAATTGGCCAAGGCTTATGTAGTTGTGAATGATGCCTGCTATCACCAACTTATGAGTCATTGGTTGAATACCCATTGCGCCATTGAGCCATTCATCATAGCTACTAATAGGTGTCTCAGTGTGGTTCATCCTATTCATAAGCTTCTACAGCCTCACTATCGTGACACAATGAACATCAATGCACTTGCTCGGAGTTCATTGATCAGTGGAGGTGGCATTATAGAGCAGGCATTTTTGCCAGGACCGTACGCTGTTGAGATGTCTTCTGCAGTTTACAAGGATTGGGTTTTTCCTGACCAAGCACTACCTGCTGATCTTATCAAGAGGTTAATTATAAATTCATATATATTTAACTATAATATTTTGTTTCGAATATGCGTTGAAATAAAATTTATGATTCTAAAATGACGTTTACCACTTACGAGTTTTACTTAAAAGTTTTATCATTTTACTTCATTTAGAGGAATGGCTGTTCCGGATGCTAGTGCACCCCATGGACTTCGCCTTGTGATAGAAGACTACCCTTTTGCTGTTGATGGATTAGAGATATGGGATGCTATTAAGGCATGGGTCAAAGACTATGTTAGCTTGTACTACAAGACAGACGTGGACATTCAAAGAGATTCCGAGCTCCAAGAGTTTTGGAAAGAAGTTGTAGAGATTGGTCATGGCGATCATAAAAATAAGCCTTGGTGGCCTAAGATGAATTCGATTGACGAGTTGGTGGAATCCTGCTCAATAGTCATATGGCTTGCTTCCGCCTTCCACGCAGCTGTCAATTTCGGACAATATCCTTACGGTGGTTTAATCTTGAACCGACCAACTATGACAAGGAGGTTAATTCCTGAAAAGGGAACCAAAGAATATGAAGAGATGGAGAAAGATGACCAAAGGGCTTATTTGAGAACAATCACACCAAAAACTGAGGCCCTCATTGACCTTACAGTGATAGAGATATTGTCAAGGCATGCTTCTGATGAAGTTTACTTAGGGAAAAGAGAGAATGATGAATGGACAGCTGATGAAAAGGCAAGAGTAGCCTTCAAAAGGTTTGCAAAGAAGATGGAAGACATCGAGAAAAAAATCGAAAGCAGAAACAAAGAACCAGATTTGCTTAACCGAACTGGCCCGGTTAAGATGCCCTACACTTTGCTTTTACCTTCCAGTGGAGAAGGCTTGACTTGCAGAGGAATTCCCAATAGTGTCTCTATCTAAGGATCTCTTTAAGCTACCCTACAAGTATTATTGCTGCAACTTTCAATAATATACATAGATGAGACTGTTCTTGTCTATGTACAAGTATCTTTTGTTTGTTGATCAAATGTTGTATTTTGGTGTTCTAGAGTCTGGTTTTCTTAACACATGCATAGATGAACATTAGTTTATTTATGCATGATTGTCCTGTTTGTGATCAAATAAATGTGATTTATCATAGTTAAGTATTTCCACTTAATTTTGCATCTTATCAATATCACCAATAAGTGAGATATATATCACCATGCAATCGTTAACAACAAGATAATCTCTATCTTGCTCCCATAATGTATATAGAATTTCAAGACAGTAAATTGAAGAGATGTAATGCAATTACATAAAATGTACTGTTGCATTAAGAATGAAAATGATACATAATGCAAAGAAAAACTAAGCATTATTAATCAAGATACATTCTTAATTAATGCATGCAAGCAAAAAGGTAAAATAGATATGAGCAACACAATGCATGTAGCAACATGAAATAAAGAAGTTGACAGGTTGATCTCGACTGCGATGATTGAATCTCGTCACACCTTTCTCATCCGTTCCGATCAGCTACATTCCTCCAATCACTTGTCTCCACAATTATTTTGGGGTCTGTTTGCCTAAGGTATGAAATGACAATATTCTTACAGTCTGATTGGCAAGACACCTTTTTTAGCTTATTGCTTATGTCTTCGCATGACTAAAAAAGAATCGTTTGATAGTCACTTTCTCATGAGTTTATAGCTTATTTTTATGATCCTATAATGCTACGCTTCTTAATTAGAAAGCTATGAAATTAATGAATCCCCAAGGAAAGACAGAGTCACCAAACACCTTAAAATGAAAATGGGAAGAATCAAAGAAGAACAAACCCCCGAGCAAGTTAATGTTTGATGTAGCAAAGAACATGAAGGGTGACATGTAAATCAAAATCAAAATTAAAGGTTTATAAACTTTTAAAAATAAGTTAATTTTGATGTATTTTATTGATATATAGGAGTAAAATGATTTCCAATAATTTTCAAGTAATGTCAAATTTTATATATAGACATGATAGGAGTGTGTTATAATATGTTTCAATCCAACAATCAATTTTTTAAACACATTATCCAGTAAAGAACTGTGGAATGCGTCAGATTTTTAATTTTCCATCCTTGGATGAAGTTAGAAGGGGGACTTGAAGTTAGAAGAGGGACTAGCAGAAGCCACGACCCTCAAACTTAAAAGAAAAATAAAAAATTATAGCAGTATATTTAAATATTTTTGGTATATGTATACTGTGAGCTTTGTATTGTATAATGGTCCTTCTTTTTGACTCAATATATTGGTCTTAAACACGTAAATTTTCGGGCTTAATTGCACTAGCACTTGACTAGACTCCTTAACAACGAAAAAAAAAGTGAGGTTTTGTCCGAAATTTACAAAAGAACTCTAATTAATCATTAACTAAACCCCAATATATGATTTCTCATTGCAATTTTGTTTAGAAAGATCAAATCACTGTCTACAACTTTGATTGCGCACTACCAATGATTCATTGATCACGATTACATTTCATCTTCATACGTTTGTATTTTTGTTGTTTCACATTTTCTTTCACCGTTATATATTCAAAACTCACTTTAATCTCTTCATTCACAGAGAAGCCTCATGGTAGGCCACACTAAGCTGTTCAAGCAAAACCTTATCTTTATCTCCAGCAAAAGAAGAAGCGGAGCAGCTGATTGTACTATGTTAAAACTGATTTTTGACCTTTTGGACTTACACATATATATTGTGGAGCCATGTGACGAGGATAATCGATCAATCAATGGCATATTTTGGAGGGTGGCTTTCCATTGGTTGCCTTACTCTTGTGATGATATAGACTCTGGCCATGTTTAGTCGTCTTCGATAATTAGCCACATGCAACACGAGCATGAAAAACTTGCATAATGATGAATGATCCAACAATTATTATCGAAAGTTAGGGGGGACAGACAGATTGTACACCCAATTTTTTTTAGCTAAAATGGTCGACTTATAAACCATAAATAATTAAGATCTTTCATTACATTTTTTAATATACTATTTTTTTTTGAAAGAATATACTATTATTATTATTATTTTAATTTTTATACTTTTGGATTAAGCTTATTAAACCTTGAATGGTTTGACCAGACTATAGTTGACTTAAGCTTTGCAATCTCAAACCAATCTACTTCAAGACTATGGAGAATGAATTAAATCAGTTTTTAATTGCTAATTACAGGTTCCACGCAATAGTTATGATCTTAACTCACAAAAAACAATTTTACGCGGCGCATTAATTGTAGGATGGAGAGACCTGCCTGATGTATATGAGGCACATGTCATGTGGCTAATCTCATCAATTCATCAACTATTTGGCATTGCTTGGGTGATAACGATCGTGTTATTATATTATTAAAAAATAATCCCTCGTGGAATGCATGGAGATACTTACAAGTTACAAAGATATAAAATGGGTTTTATACTCAAAGCTCCTTAGGAGAGAAAAATATCTATAGGAAAAAATATCAGAGGAAAATATTGTGGAAAAGAATTCATATTATTAATAACTAATACTGCTAAGACAAAAAGATAAAGAATTCTTTCTCTTTTTCTTTTCTCTCTTGTGAACCGTTAGAAAATATTTAATATTTTAAAAATATTAAATTGAACATGAAAAAATTAATAATTAATACCTAAAAAACTAACTATCAAAAAACCAAATAACAACAATTTGTCTTCCTATATGTCAGACTCTTAATTTTGTCTTCTGGCATTATTAGGTGAATGCAGTTTAATAAGATAATAGCCACAGAGAAATGTTGACCAAGCAGTCAGTGCTATGGCTGCAGCACTATATGTCCACAACAGAATAACTGAACTCTCTTCATTTCCTACATTAAAAAGCTGAGCCATAGTACCTAGATAATGTATCATTAATTTCTAATAATGATACATTAAATAACAATATTAGTATAGTATATTTTGTAAACCAAATCATTATGTGCGCAAACAAAAGTAATCTTTTAAGGTGTCATTAGATTAAACTTTGTTCGATAATAATTAGGAGACATATCATTTATGCCACACTCAAAATGTCGTCGAATATTTTTTTTCTTGATTTATATGATTCTATCCCGTGCCGAATCCTTATATCCGTGAAAGTTAAGCACATGCGTATGAACTCCTGAGCAAATGTGTTTGAACATGGTGTGAAGCATATTGTCAAACAAACAAAGAAAAACAGTGTGAAACCAACGAGGATGTGACTATTGATGGGATTGTACCTCTGCCAAACAATTGGTTGGTACTGGTTACTTGTTACTGTACTTGTTTGGACATAACAAGGTCAGTCAAGTAGGAAAATTGCCTTTGACACATTGTATAAGGCTGAGACACACGAGTAAAATACGTTTTTGTCCCCTTGACAGTTAACTGTCGAAGAATTTCAAACCGGCTGCAGTTAACTACTGAGGAAAACCTCGGCAGTTAACTGACGATGCATTCCTGCTACAAATCTGGCAGAAGCTCTCTCATCCATTGTTACTCTCATTTTACCAAAAAAATTTCAAATCTCTCTCAAAATCTCTCTAAAAAACCCAACCAAGTCCTACCAAATTTATTCAACAAAATCACAAGTAAGTAATCTTAATGCTATTAACTTACATTTTTGTTGTTTTAAATGTTTCTTTTTTAGTTTTTGAGTAGATTTAATTTATTTTAGTTTTTGA
>Ga0099826_10001430_pt1 | contig 14312 bp, 7 predicted proteins | sample Mtrugardesep15_FD_76830 | JGI IMG/M metagenome (GOLD analysis project Ga0099826, IMG submission 76830) | Root nodule microbial communities of legume samples collected from California, USA - M. trunc garden sep15 | ecosystem: Host-associated > Plants > Roots > Nodule | place: USA: California... | reverse complement strand
GGAACTTACTAAATGTACCAAGATACAAGTCCTTGTTTCCTGCAACCCTTCCAATTCGAGCCTGCCACCTTCCATGTTGATGGTGTCTGAAAATTGGAGACAAGAGGAAAAAGATAAATTGTTAGCCAATAATAGTCCAAGTGTTTAATTATAAAAACAAAAGCTGAAATTGCAGCAAATAATTCATTGAGAACTTTACTAATATTAATGAAAAAAGCACAACACTTTGGGCCATACCTTGTCACACCTCTATACACAGATGCACCTCTTGAAAATCCACTGCTCTTCCTGTCCAAGTGAAGCAAAAAGGACTATTCATTCCATATTGAATAAAATTGGTGAAAACAGAAGGCCAAAAGGAAGAAAAAAATTCACCATGTTCACATGGAAAATATTTAATGGTACCTTCTTAAATTGGCGACAAATTCTTGCCTAGTCATGTGCTTCATTTCTTCAAGTTCCTTATCATAAGTGCTTAACTGAGCATTTAAGAAAGTAGTAGATATAGAGTGATCACAGTTACTAACTATGTAATGTTTCAAACTGCATACATTAAATATACAAAATAAATATTTGACTTTTTCTATAAATTTTTTTTCCTTGTAGTGAATATTAGTAAACACTTTTTTTACAAAAGTGAACTGTTCAAGTCTCAGAAACCTTACAGGGAAATTTATGTGAGTTGTTGGACCCCAATACTTCAGTGCAGCTAAGTCATAAGCCTTTGCTGCTTTTTCTTCCTTATCATACCCACCTAATAATAATGTAAATATGTTATGCATTTAATTTATGTGTAACTATTTTTCCTAATCAAATCTAAAGAGTTACATTACAAATGCATTTTTAGGAGTGTGACTTACCAAGGTAAACTGTGAAAGATTTGAAGAAGCCATGAAAGGAGAAGAATCCAACAATTGCATGAAACAAACAGTTAGAATATTCTCTTTTAAAACAAGAGAGGAAAGAAAAGAAAGATTGAAAATAGAAAAGAGGTTAGAGGACTAGTTTGGTTCTTGAAAATAGTCACAAAACATGCTTCCTTAGTCAATGACAACATAAACCAAAAAACTAAAAAAGTTAAAAAAAAAACATTGAAACAAAATCAAAAGGTATGTCATGTTTCTCTCACCTTGCCTTCCTTTCCTTGTTTGCCCTTCTTTTCTGCAACTATTATCCCACAAATGTGCCTCATATCTCCCAGTCCATCTATGCCTAAACAAAATTAAAAATAAAAATTCAACAAAAAATTATGTATTAAATAGCAAATTGTCACAATACCAAACATTATCTTAAAAAAAAGTTGATATGAGGACAAAAAAAATGTAATAGAAAAAATAAAATGGTCACTATATTTGGCATATGTAACATTTAGCAAAAGAACTAGTGACCAATTTGTTCTTTTCTTCTCTAAATTTTTGTGGCAGTTTCAAAGTTAACATTTAGAATCTTGAATAAAACTATATAATAAACAAAAATGAAATTAATTAATCATAATACCTTGTAACACCACGGTACTGAGAAGTTCTTTGTCCAAAAGTATCAATAGATTTACGAGGAACAGGTTCTCTAGCATTAGATTTTGACAAAGACCTTTTCCTAGGATCTTCATTCACTTGAACATTAGAAATTGCACTACCAACACAACCAACACCATTTTGCACACTAGGACTCATAGTCAAATTAAGAGATTGAAAACCATCACTAGAAGTTGTTTTCCCCTCAGAAGAAAACTGAGTTTGTGTCATCCAAGATTTATACATGCTATTATCATGGATTAAAGCATGATGATTGTTGTTGTTGTTGTTATCATCATTATATGCATGAAAAGAGTGAATCAAAGATTGGTTTGTTAGATTCTCCCTTGCTTCAATCTCTGTATTATTATTGGTACAAAAACTTGGTGACACATTAACATTAATTTTAGACATAGTACTAGTAGTAGTACTATTCTGGTTTTGGTTTGAGTAACATCCTAAAAAATCTTCAAGTTTTGGTCCTTCTTCATTTGTATTTCCATCAGTTATTGCATTCTCATATCTCCATTCTGTCACACCAAAATTCCATATACAAATTTAATTACTAAATTATTAAAATAAAACAAAAAAAAAATAATGATTTTTTTTTCTTTAAATTTTTCATATCAAGAGTATAAAAGAAACATTTTTTAGCAACATGCAAATTGTTTTGAGCAAAATAAAAAATACCCTTTTGAGTACTAATAAGTAAGAACAAAAAAATGTTACTAGAACATGCAATGATATTAATATATACATATATATACCTTGAGATGTAAAAGAATCAGAAACACAAAGTGAACCATCAGAACGTAGAGGCATAATAGATAAATGATGAGGGTGAGGATGAGGATGAGGATGAGTAGGAACATAGTTTCTTCCTATTTCTGATCCTTCAGCTACATGGTTTTGGTTTTGGTTTTGGTTTTCTGTACCAAATTCTTCATCAATCCTCAAGTGTGGAGTAAGAGAAAATCCTAACCAGTTACTCATGTTTGTCTAAAGAAGATGTTTGGATTTTGTTTGTCTATGCTGGAGTTTGAGCTCAAACTTCAAAGCTAAGAATGGTTTGGTTTTGAAAGAGTTGAAAATTTTCCATTTAGTTTGTTTTGTTTTGTGTTGAGGGTATCTGAATCTTATTAAGATATCATAGTCATTAATAATCATATGAGTTTGATATATCGTGGGTCTTTTCTAGGCTAGGATTGTGAAATGAGTGTGAATGAAACTAGATATGTGTTTATATATATAAAATAAAATATGTTTTATATATTTTTTAATATTAATATATGTTGAGGAGGTTTAAACAAAAAGTTAGTGTTGTTGTGTCGTGTAATATTGTGAGGTTTGTAATGAAATGAGAGTGTTGGGTTTTGTGCCAGCTCTTTCATTTCTTTCTCAGATTTCTGCAGAGGTGGCCACGGCATGTAGTAGCAGTCTAATAACAAAATAAAATACTATAATCTTTAGTATTTATATTTCAAGAGAGAGAATAGATGCCAAAATCTCTCGTCTACTACTATTATTATGTATGAAACACGGACATTTATCATATTAAGCGTGTTTTGATGTCAAATAAGTGTCTTGTTTAACATCAACACATATAATTACGCTGAATTATGTAATTTTTTTAAATATTTAATGGTGTCAATGTGACAGTATCCATGTTGTGTTCGGTGTTAGTATTCATGTTTGATCAAGGAGAGGTTGATTTGATGCTATGTTACACTTCTTTTTGTATACCGTTGGATCTAGTTTTGGTCGGCAAATGCGATTTGATCAATGGTTAGGGTTGTATACCATTAAAAGATAGACAAATGATTATTGTACAATCATTTCTTAACAATTTTGTGACAAATTTATTTTTATTATTCACATTATGTTTTTACTTTATCTCTCAATTACTTTAGTTTTTATGTTAATATATATTTTTTTTTTGTATTTTTATGGTTGTGAAATAAGTTGTCTATTATACGGTGGTTGGTGGAATAGTATATGTTTTGAACTTGGACCTTAAAGAAGGCAACTGATTATTCAGATGATCTCACCTGATCTATGGACTATAAAGAAAAATATAATATTATATAAGAATAAGAATAAATAATGTACTGCTACTTTTAACAAATAATAAATAAGTTCTTGTAAATATACATAAATAAATGAAATCCTTTATGTTTAATCATTTTTTTAATTGATCATTCAATTTTCCAATTGGTCTTACTCATTTGCACCGTTAACTTTTAAATTATGCTCCTCTTACTCTGTTGTAATTTATGTTATTTTTGTGACTCTACTAACCTAATTTTTGTTCCATAACTAAAGATGAAAGACATTATAAATGCACATTCATCACATCTCACGTTAGAGATGAACAATCGATGTTTTGAGTTTGTGAATTTGAATGGTAAGACATTATCGCAGAAATATTAGGTACTAATGTTTTTGGATTTGAAAATTTAGATTTAAACAAGAAAAAACATTTAGAAGGAAAGGAATGTGATAAATCTAACATATCTACATGAGTTATCTCAATATTAATATGACATGCATATTTTTTATGGAACTTGTTAAAAAAGATGATAGATTAAACATAATATAAATAACCAATTTGAAAAGAAAAAAAATAAAAATAGTAAAACCCAATCCTGGAAAGGATTACTGATGAAATTTCACAAAATAAATAAGTTGATGCTAAATTCTTATTTAAATAACTATGCACATGAAATCCTTCTAAAGTGTAATTTTTGTTGTTGAGTTTAACGTAAGACGTTAAATTCTCACAACGAAAACAAATTGATGTTCAAATTTCAATTGTAAGAGGTGATTGAAAGTGTTTGAAAACACAAAAAAATGTGGTTTGTATTATGTTGACAATTTTAAAATTCTTTTATTTAAATCAAATTAAACAACATATCGAAACATTTAACTTCAATTAAAACAGTTAGACAAAGGTTGAAATTAAATGATAGTAAAGAACTTACGCAAAAGAGATGAAGAGTTATATAAAAGAAATGGACAGGTATCTAGTTTAGTCTTCCCTTTCGAAAGAGATTTTGCCATCTTCACTCCAAGCCCAAGGACTTAATCTATACTTTAGATTTAACTCAAATAAGATTTTGCTACTTAAAGATTATGGTTTCAACAAACCCTTTCAATATACTATTCTGACTTAACCTGCAAAGTCTATTTGTCTTCTCAAATTTACCGTCTCAACCGATCCTTTGAGGATTCACTCCAATAAAGTGAGAAATGAGTTTATAACAACAGGAAATAAGTTTGTATCGAAATTGATAAAAAAAAAAAAAACTAAGTTTAGGATTCAAACTCTCATAAAATGGATCATACAGTTCTATCCTATATCAATTGAGACATATGATGTTAACTTTCGCCACATGATATTTGATTGTTTGGTCTTAGTTAATTTACTCAAACTTTAGATTTGATGGTCATTCTTCTTATACATTCCAAGACAAGATAATTTGGTCATCAACAACTTGTTAAGCCTTTGACACTACTTCATCTTGAATAGTTTGACCTTTGTACCATTGAAGAAACGATAAGGTTGAACTTGTGACAAAATGTTCATATGTAGAGCCATTTGACACACTTGACGAGCACTATGTGTACGCATAGACAAATAATGATTTCAAAGATACTATTTCACAATCTTCGTACAATGTTACTTGAAATCTTTCCTTTAAATAACTTATTTTGTGAAAACCCATTGTTTTTAGATATATAAGATCCGGCTTTGTTGTTCGAATTTGGTTAGATTTTTTATTCGAAAATGTATATGTTCCGTTCACGAAAGTTTTCATGTGGGGAGGATTGCTCCTTAGACACCTATCAATTGCTCATATTTCATTATTATCTTATCGTTAGCTTTAAAACAATAGTTAACTACCGTTCAACACATTTTAAATTAATGAATCGATTTAAAAAGTTCCTGAAACGGTAACTAATTAACATTGGAGATATTTTGAGTAATTTAATGTTTTTGTGAGCAATTGATAAGTGCTTAAAGAGCAATTTCCCCATGTGGGTAGGACCAAAAACATAGCAGCCCGCATTATGGCCCAACATGCTTCTATAGATCCAAATAAGATTTCGACCTAAAAAAAGAATTCAAATAAGATTGAAAATTGCTATTCTCCTTTTGAATTTTGCTCATTCCCTTCCTGAATTTCTACTGTTAACCCCGACACCAACGATAGTTAACTCACATTGGAGTCAGCATAAGTTAACTGTCGCTGGTGCCCAACTTAAGTTAACTGTGATATCGAACAACAATTAACTGTTGTGTGGGGTTAATTATGGAAATTCAAGATGAAAATGAGTAAAAATAAAAAAGAGAAGAATAAATTTCAAGAAGATTCATATAGAAAAACCCTAATGTAATTTTAGCCATTTGGATACGATCTTCTCTTCTCAATACATTTGTTCTTCTAATAAACAAACTTATTTGTCACTATTGAGTTAAATGCTCAAACTCAGACTACAAATATCTCCACAATTGTTGCGCTAAAACTATTTAAACATTTATGCATTTCATTTGAAGAATTCACATTTTGCCTTAAGAAAAACGGCAAGGTATCTTAAGGCGGTGAAGTTCCTCCATAAAACAAATGTTTTTCCTTTTCTAAAAGTTAATGGAAATTTATTCTTCTTAAAATATCTTCAACAACATTTGATTATTATTTTTTATTTTTATTTTAAATCGGTTACATCAATTTTACAAGTTATTTAAATAATTTAACATTGAACAACAATTAGCTGTTGTTTTAAAGTGAACGACAATTAGTTATCGTTAGTAATAATCAAATTTGAGCAATTGATGGAGACCTAAAGAGCAACTATCAAAATCAAATATTTTAATTTAAACGTTTATGAGATGTAATAATGGTAACATGCAAAAATATTTATATATTCGTTCCTTTATCAACTTTTCTTTCTTTGAAAATTGTTTTTAGATTGAGTCAAAAATAAACATAGAATTGTTTCTAGAAAAAATGTTTGACCTAAATTAATTTGTAGCATTCGTGACCCAATTGAACCATTTGGTCCAATCAGCTACTAGTTGCAATTGCATTGCATGTATGTTTACTGGTTAGAGCAGTGGTGCCAATTGGTTCAGATTCACTGTAAAACAATGCAAGTTGTAAACCAAGCACAATACAAGTACAAGTTGTAACATATTCTGTATATATCTGTAATTTTAGTTGGTGTTTAATAATACTCCTTCTTTTTCATTCTTATTTAACATATTTTCTAAAATATTTTTGTAATTATATACTCCTTTACAAAATAACTATCGTTTTATCATATAAAAATGTTTTAAATAACTGTTATTTTTGTGTGATATTAATAATTATTTTTCTAATTCTATCCTAAATTAATATTATGTGAACTAAACCATTATTCCACTAAACATTTACAACAACGAGTAATAATCACCGGTTAATAAGGATAATTTATAAAAATATAACATTTGTTTAATTCATTTATAGATGTTTCTAATCAATGTCAAAAAAACCATTATTCCATTATTTTGGAATGCTTAAAGAGTGTCTCGGGTATACTCTTTAACAACCCATAAAAAAACTAATGTACTAGAAAAGAAAACTAGAATATTCAAGGGTGAAAACTTTGTGGTAATTTAGGAGGGAAACCTTAAAATCTCCGCAACAGCATTGCCAGCATGGCACCATAGTTCAGGTGAAAATTATATGCATATAATAACGTTAATTTTTCATTCCATATTCAAATTGTTGTTAAAGCACTATGCACACATGTGTCTGCTGCATTGCATTGCATTGAAGCCCATGCATATTGCAGACAGTTTTTGTGGACTTTGAAGATGAAATTAAATAAGTTGTGAGTTACTTCAATGTGGTTGAAATTTAGACCAATGTGAGTTACTTTGCTCATGCATTTCAATTCAATGAATCACATGCTCTCCAGTGACCACTATTTATTCATTCATTCATGAAAGACAACTTAGCTTAGGTGTTGAGAGAGTTATACACTTATACTGCTGCTACGGCCACTTGTTTGAATTTGGAATATTAAATTATTAAACTAAGGTTGACTTTGTGGTTTACCTTCAATAAATAAATCTAAGTAAACAAAAATAATAACAGTGAAATGATAGCAGAGACAGCAGAGTTCATATTGTATCTTAAAAAATGAAGTTTAAATCCTCTCAAAAGTAGTTGTAAAAAGTTTTTTTTTTATTTTTTGTGCAGTAAAATGATCTTTAATGCAACACCATTTTAATTCATAGTAATTTTTCATTTGTCAATTTTTTCAATTGTGTAGAAATATATATTTTTGAAGAAATTTGTTGTTCAAAAGTATACTTTTAAACATAAAATCAAGTGTTTACCACTAAGATGTAAATTTGTTCTAAACTTTTACTTATATTTAGTCTATCAGGTGATAAATAAGTGTTAAAAATTTCAATTGTAACTTAAAGAGACGAAGTTCAAATACCACGCGAGACATTCATTAAATGATTGTTAATATCGCCGTTACTAATAATAATAATTTCTCCTCCTCTATGTTTTTGAAATTTAATTTACTTATTTCATTTGTTTCAAGTATAATATTATTCTTGCTCAAAAAAAAAAAAAAGTAGCATATTATTCATGGTATGAGACAAAGACCATGGTTATGGGTTTCTAACAATGGAAGTTCGCAATACCTGGTTCATCACTCCAATTCATGGTGTACTATAATGTAATTTCATCATGTCTAGTTACAAAAGAACATAACCTCGTGCGAGTGGGTGGAGTATACGGAAATTTTACCATGCACCCATACCATTATACCTTCACAATCACTTCTTCTTCAATCGATACCGGAAGCCGAAATCCGGGAAACTTAATATCAAGTTTTGGAAAATTTGGAACTATATTTGATGGGGTGAATGGGTGTAATTTTTAATGGGTTAAAATTGGTATTTTTTATGATTTGTTGGATATGAGTAAAATTGTTGGGGTATATGGTAAAATTTCCGGAGTGTACTTAATAATCTCCTGTATTCGATGAAATCATGCTCATTGAAGTTGTAACTTACAACTTCACATCAACTACTTAATCAAATATAAGCAAAAAATTCAAATATATTAGATCAAAATTTAGATTAGATACATTTGATATTTTGCTTCTATTTAAGTCCGAAGTGAGTAGGACACAAATATATCAAGCTACGAAAGTTTTTTTTTGAAGAAATCAAGCTACGAAAGTTCTACGACTAAGATGTACAATTCAATAAAATTAGAAAATTGTTTTTCTGACATTAAATACTTTCTAATAACACAAGGAAGTTACAAAATTTCCCCCAGCTGCAATCAACTACCGCTGGTTCTAGCTGCAGTTAACTACAGCTGACTTTGCTGCACTTATTTTACACGTTTCGGTCGAAAAATCAAAATAAATCGAAATTCTACGAAACTTTACAGACTCTCATATGTATTTTTATAGAGCTGTCTGGAAAAAAACCAGTTCAAAATTCAATTTTTAGGTAGACGTTTTGATGTTTTGGTTTTTTGAGTTATTGACTCATTAAAAATTCATATTTAATCCAACCGTTATCTGAAAATTTATGTTGTCGAAAAATTCGATTTTTTTGTGGGAAATATTATTTTATGTCACATGTGTGCAAATAATAATGAAAAAATTCTACCTCTATATAACTTTTCCGGACGCACATTTGGAAAAATATTGCAATTTTACGCATTTCGGTAAAAAATTCAAAATAAATTGAAGATTAGTCGAAATACTACGTAAATTTGCAGATTTGTATTTTTATAGAGGTGTCTGCCAAAAAAACAGCTCAAAATTCAATTTCTAGGTTGATGTCTTGAGTTTTAGACGCGTTAAAAATTCATATTTGATCCGTCCTTTGTCGAAAAATTCAAATTTTTGTGATAGGCGTTATTTTTTGTCCTACACATGAGTGCAAAAAATCGTTAAAAAATTCAATCTCTAGGTCACATTTCCAGACTCGCACTTGGAAAAAAAAATTACGATTTTGCACGGTTCGATCGAAAAATCAAAATAAATCGAGACTTAGTCTGAATGCTACAAAACTTTACAGACACCTCTATAAAAATACATATAGAGGATGTGCAAAGTTCCATAGCATTCCGAATAAGTCTCGTTTTTTTTTTAAAAAAAAAAAATTTGACTGAAACGCGCAAAATCACAATTGATAAACCGAATTTAAGTGCAGATGAGCCAGCAGTAGTTAATTGCAGCTGAGAACCAGCGGTAGTTAATTGCTGTCGGATTTGTCAACGGTAGTTAACTACCGCTAGGGTAAATTCGTAACTTTCATGTGTTATTAGGAAGTTATTGAAGTCAAAAAAACAATTTTCACAAAATTATTGGTTGAAGCTATATACATCAACATGATATATTGATTAAAGAATGATTATCACTTCAACAAGCACACGAGTTTCTAAACCACCATTATCCATAACTAAATTGACATAATATATATTTCTCAAAAAAAAAAGGCATGAATAAAAACTACAAGTGTGGCACCAATATGTAAAGACACTCCTAAAATGAAGGCATTTCAAACCAACAGATTGTGAAGAACACCGTGTTAACTTTTGTTCCATTTCTACCTTGTCAAAATAAGTTTAGTAGAAATATTGTACTTGGACTGTATGCAATTGAAGTCTGAGTTTGTGCTAAAACGTGTGGCAACAACTAAAGAAAAAAAATATATTCACATTTTGCAATTAGCAGTCATATCGACAAGTAACTGTCATTTTAGTGTTAGCCCCATGCCATAGAACAAGCGTAGTTGACAACCAGTTTTCCATCAAAGCCAAAATTCTGAAAAATCAAAGTGGCCCATAAGAGAAAATAAAAACATAAGGAGATAATCAGAGATACGATACTCTAGTACGATAAATTGATTCTATGAGATAAACTAAGATACTCTAACATAAGATTAAAAGGGACAGAAATATGGGATCAGACTTGTTACATATGGGATGACTTAACGAGCATGACACATGCCTTACAAAACCAGCAAGTTTTCATGCTGGATGAGGGTAACTGGATATACAAAAAGAGACAACAGTCGGTGAGATGCTCAATTAGAGATATCCGGTGCTAGGGCCAAAGTAACCAGCTCTAACACAGGTTGAACAACAAAAGCAACCGTGGTTCGGTTCTATTACTGTTTCTGAAATTTAGGTTTCTTTCAAACTTACGAGACTAGTAATAAAGAGCTCATACTAGAAGTAATCTGAAAATGCAGAAAATGCTTGGTGGAGTATATAAGTGGCGTGGTACTACTCTCTTGACAACTAGCTTTTAAGGGAGGGTTCCCAAAGTGCTTGGATACTTATCACATTTCCTATGAGCTAATAGTTCCATTACTACTTCTATCTAGACACCTACTAATTACACATACTGATTGTCGTAGAGAAGCTCAACAACTACCATACTACTCTACCAATCCCCACCTCAAAAAATAAAATGTCATATACAATACTACAACATTGAAACTATAATTAACAAGCACCAAAATGCATCATAATATTCGCTAACAAAGAAAGAAAAGCCAAGCAAAGAGATAGCCACAAAAAAGCCTACACCTAAAATTTTTCCTCTATAGTTTTTTTACACAAAACAAAGATAACAAGAAGAATCATCACGACATGAAATATTAATAACTGCAAAACCAGGATCAGAAAAATGCATCATTTACATTCGATGTAAATATTAAAAACAACAGAAAAAAAAATCCAATAATTTCTTACATTATACAAATCAATGACCAGTTCATCAGGGTTCGGTGAAAAAGCACTGTTGACATATACAAACTGCAAAACGAGAAAACAAAAAATTGAGCATGCAGAGCCTTTAAAGAGCCAGATCGAGGTAGAGTAAATAGTTATTGTTTACCAATGACTCCCTGTGGAGCTGTCTGCGAAGAAAGTCTATCACTTTGGCAAATTTATCAGTTCCAGCTATCTGTCATGTCAAATATATATGTAAGTTTTTTACACTTCAAAATTAAGAATACTTGTTATCATAGAATAAGAGATTCAGTCAATTGTTTTCATGCCTTCCTTAATATAATGACTTTCAGAGTTCAGTTTAAAACTAATTTTTTTGTTTATGCACTCCAAACCAGCATTTTCTATATGTGAGAAAGTAAGTATATTTACCAACATAGCACAGGAAATCCTTACAGAAAAAAATCTGCACCCTTCTTTCCCCATAGTCAGCCTTTAAATTAGTGGGCAATCTCAATCAAAAGGTGCATATAAAATGAAATGCGGTGTGGCTTAAAGGTACAAAAAATAATGTCAAAAACTTGAGGATAAACTCTATAAAAATATTTTGCTCTAACAAGTTCGATAGAACCAATGGCCGCTATTGATTCAAATAAGTAGCTGCCAATCCTACCTAGTGGAGCATGGTTTTTAATTGTCTGTTTCATTGTAAATCGGTGCAGTTAACTATAAATACAACGTAAGTCTTTTCTTACTACATAGGGTTGGCTGCATGAATTGAACAAGACCATAATACTCGTGTGAATCATATCTAACGACAAAAAAAATAAACATAAACCCTAAACCTGAAACAGATAACATATGGTTGGCTGCATGAACTGAACAAGACCATAATACTCTGGTGAATCATGTCTAATGACAAAACAGAAAAACATAACTCTTTCTTAGATGTTTGGCCTGTAGTTTTTCTTAGACTTCTCAACCCCAATTATTGGACTACCCTCCACCTGATTAACTCTTCTTAGGGGCCTATACAGTTCTTCTCCACAAATGTTGTACCACCTAAAGTGAGATTCTATCACCCTTTCACATTTGGCATAGTTAACTCAACTTCAAATTTATTCATAACAACACTGAACTTCGTATGAGATAAAATTGTATTAACAAAGCAACGAGTAGCCAATATTTGAGAAATCTCCCTGGAGTGTTTATCCGTATAATTCCAAAGGTAGACAGAACATGAACTATGTATGAATAGAATTGGAAATTAACAGAAGTTAAAAAGTAAGAAACGTTGATGTACACCAACATTGACTGAGGGCGATGTATAATGATATTTCATATGCTTAATTTGTTCAACATGATTCCATTTATCCATTTAAGAAGCCGCATTAAGAAAAGGCATGACTGATTTCGCTACCACATCAAACCAATCCAAGCAAAAGCAAACATGAAGAACTTATAAAACCTAAAACTCCAAGGACTATGAACAGTCTCAATCCGCTTTGCCAAACTGGGTAATCCTCATCTACAGTCCTAAAAAAATATTATTGACACCCTCTAGAACTCAAAAGAATAAAAAAATAAAATCACCAAAACAAATTGCAATTCCATTCAATTCAATTAAAACCTTCTCACCTAAAAATAAAGAGAGAAAGTAATTATCCAGGTTACTAACTCACCTAAACCACGTTGAATTTGTCAAAGTTAATCCTACAACATTCAGTTTCGGAAGGAAATCCCAATTTCAACGGTGGCAACTCATGATAAACTCAAAGCTAAACTCACTAGAGTTGGTCTAATGTACACCATGATACCAAACATACTCTTATTTCTATAACAGAATATGTTCTCAGAAGATTTAAATGCAAGGTCAATATTTTTTTTTTTTTGAAATGACAAATTTTATTCTCGTTGAGTAAGTGCAAGACGCACTAACCACTCGCGGAAAGACCGGAAAATAAATACAACTTGATGCCGCATATGTACGGAACAACAAAAACCACCCCAAAAAACCTATATGGCAGCAAGCAATGAGGCTGAATTATACTTGCAAAGACCAAGCATACCCCGACATCACTCTCTAAGGCTGCCAGAACAGCCCAAACTCGGCCCCTGCCCAGCAGCAACACGCAGGCCAGCAGAAGATGAGAACAGCAGGAACCTAGCAGCACCAGAATCACACAAATGAACCTGCAGAGCGCAAAACACAAAGCAACAGCAATAACCAGCCGTCCCAAAACAACAGCACAGCAGTTCTGCTGTTCGCACCTACAGCTGCTGCCCCTACCTCCTCCCTTCTCTTCCGAGGCACAAGATGGGATTCCAACTCCACTCATAAAAGAGACACACCGGAATATGCGTCCTACTCAACATCCACCTCCAAGAAAGCACCTTAATCTCCTCTACTATTTCGTCCACCTCAAACATTAGTCCATTAAAAATCTTATCATTCCGCACTCTCCATAACACCCATAGCGTTGCAAGCCAAATAAACCAACGGCCCTTTTTAACGTTCTTATTTCTTTCCCACCAATGAACGAATAGATTAGGAGGGATAAGAAAAAAAACCCATCAAGCCACCTCATTACATTCAACCACACTTTACTTGCCAAATCACAATGGAGAAATAGGTGTATGGTGGACTCATCACGTCTATCACTTTACTTGCAAGCTCAGTATTAAAAAAGCAACCTTGTTTTATAAGCAAAATATTAATTCATTTCCAAACACTCAATTGAATCCCGTTAGTTGACGGTGGGATTAGTCACCATATTAGTCGGTCATTGGCCCAGATACCAAATTTCCCAAAAAAATGATTAATTTGCACATCCAATTTATTAAAAAAAGCATACACACAATTCAGATTTAAGCACAATCCTCACACCCAGAAGCTTAAATTTCAAAGATTAGCAAAAGGGGTGTTTAAATTAACGATTTTTAATGCGAATTGTGAAGAAATAAAAAAGACCCATTAATTAAAAAGGAAAAGTACCTTGAATTTGGATTGTTTGAGAATAGGAGCATCACCGGT
>Ga0099826_10001429_pt1 | contig 14320 bp, 9 predicted proteins | sample Mtrugardesep15_FD_76830 | JGI IMG/M metagenome (GOLD analysis project Ga0099826, IMG submission 76830) | Root nodule microbial communities of legume samples collected from California, USA - M. trunc garden sep15 | ecosystem: Host-associated > Plants > Roots > Nodule | place: USA: California... | reverse complement strand
TATGCCATCTATTTAACTTCAATGTGCTCTTGCTATGAATGAAATGTGAAATGGATTTTTATATGTTACTATTAGACCTTTGAACAACACAAAGTTAACGATAGACATTTGCATTAATGACCTCAAGGTTTATATGAATGCTAAGTTTTAAATTGCGGGGTCTGCAACTGCAATTGTAGCTCGTAAGTCAAGGTTTTTCGTATATTTACAACCGCGGCCACGATCACAATTTAATACCTTAAGTGAATGCATGTTTCTGTTCCTTTCTAGGAAAGACATTTAACCTCGAAGTGTCCTAAAGCTAATGATTCAGTTTGCTAATCTATTAGGCGTGACAATATTTTGGAGTTAGTTAGTTTGTTTTGGCATGTAAAAAATATGTATGAGGGAATTTCTTGTAATTTTATTGTAAAAGGGAGGCTTGTGTAGTAAATGCAAATTAGTGAAATACAGTGGGAGTACAAAATGGTAGTAATAGGAATTTGGTTGCTGTTGTAACATTTAGTGATTTTTGTGTGATCTTGCTGTAGGTATCCAAACATCTAATGATGCCAAACACTTTGCGATCTCTGCAAAGATACCAGAATTCAGCAACAAGAACAGAACACTAGTCTTCCAGTATTCTATAAAATTTGAACAAGAGATTGAGTGTGGTGGAGGTTACATGAAGCTCCTCTCTGGATTTGTTAATCAAAAGAAATTTGGTGGGGATACGCCATATAGGTGTGTTGCTTATTCCATTTTCTTCACGTAGTTTTTGATTCTTGAATTTTATAACGTGCACAAATAGTTCATCTGCAACCTCACAAAATGGCCTCTACTTTAATATTAATCAATTTTTCTTTATGTCCTCGTTTGTATTAGTGACGTTCAAAAGCTAACTAAACTAATGGAATACAGACTCTTATTGTTTTTCTCTTCCATATCCATGCTGTTCTTCTTCTCTTTTTATTGTTTTGCTTGACCCTTTTTGTAACATGGTATTTTAATTCACCTTGCATCATTTTTACAAACAAGCGTTTTTCTTCTTTGTCCACATTTTATACTTTTCAACAGAAAAGAATGTCACACTGACAAATTCTCTACAGTGTAATGTTTGGACCAGATTTATGTGGAACAGACACAAAGAAGCTCCATGTCATAGTCTCTTACCAAGGTCAAAATTACCCGGTAAAGAAGGACCTGCAGTGTGAAACTGACAAGTTAACTCATTTCTACACATTCATTCTCAGGCCAGATGCTACATACAGTGTTCTGGTTGATAATAGAGAGCGAGATTCCGGAAGCTTGTATACAGATTGGGATATTCTCCCTCCACGAAAAATCAAAGATCTCAAGGCAAAAAAGGTTTTATTCTGATCCGTTTCACTCAGTAGTCAATTTCTAACATTGTCCTTTAGCATAACGTTATGCTTTTGACGTGCTAACTCTAAAGCTATGTTTGGTCTGGCTTATTTTTTACTTATCTTCTCCTTAATAGAAGCTAAGTCAAACAGTGTTTTATAAAAGATCTAAATTAAAAAACGACCTTATCTTTTATGTATAAAAATTAGATATAAGGAACTTTTCAAAAAGTAGTTGAGAGGAGTTTTTCTAGTCAATTATGAGAGAGACCTTTAATAATTCATCTATCTTTTTATTATTTAACTCAAATTCTATCATTTTATTAAAAAAAAACTTTTAAGCTAAAAGTAACAATAATCACCAAACAAATTTAGCCTTTTTTCTAAAGCACTTATGTTTAGCTTTAATTTAAAGTAACTTTTAATGCCAAAATAAGTCTGGCCAAACGTACCCTAAGTGTTTTACAACACAATTATATAACTCAGTTAAGATTTCCTGTTATTCCATAAAGTGACTTACCTTGTAACATTTAGGTCCTATTGTCGAGGTGTACTTTCTTTTAGAAATAACTGGTTTTTTGAATTAAACTTCTCCCTACTCGCAGCCTGCAGACTGGGACGACAGAGAATACATTGAAGACCCTAATGCTGTCAAACCTGAGGTATTCCAAGTTCTAATTTTCCCAAATGATACAGGAACAAGAGGATGCTAGTTTTAGTCCATTTGTATGGAAAACTCATTTATTTTATTCATTGGTATTCCAGGGATATGATTCAATCCCAGCAGAAATTCCTGATCCAAAGGCTAAAGAGGTTAGTTGAGTATAAGAGTGAATCTACAAATGCTTCTACAAATAAATTTTACTATATGATGACTCATAAATAGAGAAATGTAGGAGGATATTTTTTTTCCAAAAAAAATAAAAAATCTTACACATTTTCTTCCTCTGAATTAGCCTGATAGTTGGGATGAAGACGAAGATGGAATATGGAAGCGGCCAAAGATACCAAATCCGGCATACAAAGGACCATGGAGACGAAAGGTTTGTTGATCAAGTTGCGGGAGCTATAAGGCTTGAAGAATTAGTTTTTCTATATTTTTTCAGTTTCCTTTCATTAACTATCATCTCTTACTCTCCTCTATGTTGACAGAAAATCAAGAATCCTAACTACAAAGGGAAATGGAAAACTCCATGGATAGATAATCCAGGTATATTCAAATTTATGTCTTGTTCTTTGTCATAATTTAGTATGTATTTCAGACTTCCATTCACACTAATAAATGCTTAAAAATATTGATTCTCCCTGTTTCAGAGTTTGAAGATGACCCTGACCTTTATGTGCTTAAGCCTATCAAATATGTCGGCATAGAAGTTTGGCAGGTATAATAATTGTACATTTCCAAATCCAGTGATGACTTGTATGTTATGCTACACATAGTTCTTTCTCTCTACGACGTGCTGAGCTGTTAGGCTGAATGGATGATCATAGTTAATAAAATTAATGCATATATTTTGGTTCAGGTTAAAGGTGGTTCAGTATTTGACAACATTTTGATTTGCGATGATCCTGAATATGCAAAACAAGTTGTTGATGAAGTGTTTGCCAACAGGGAGGTGAGTCTTTTGCTTTGACTTGCATTTGATTTAGCTCAATATCTGATTTGTACATGGCAATCAAGTTGCTTATTATTAAACAACAACTAACATTTTGTTTATGGGAGCGTGTATTGATTTTTCGCAGGTTTTATACAATGTAATTTAAATATTTAAAAATATGTATATTATCTAATGTTAACTTTTTTTGCCTTCCTCTCAAAAAAGAAAACTTTGGTATTGTTTTAATTAAGCCTTTTTGAAGTGATAAATATGTGTATTCAATTATCCTACATGTGTCTTCTCTTAGGGCATATGTTAAGCTGACCTTTATTTTGTGGCATCTCAGATTGAAAAAGAGGCTTTTGAGGAAGCAGAGAAAGTAAGAAAAGCCCAAGAAGAGGAGGTACATGAACATACGCTTTTTCCTTCCATTATCTTTCTTTCTTGAGAAACTTGATTCTTTTATGGAATCTAAACTCTTAATTATTTGTGCAGGAGGCTCAAAGAGCAAGAGAAGATGGTGAAAGGCGGAGAAAAGAGAGAGGTTATGATCGACACCGTGACAGACATAGAGACAGATATAGAAAGGTTTGTACCACACATGCATGCGTTCAATATTTTAATCTTTTGCTTTTTAATGAACCTTCTCTCCCCTTTGAGGACAAGACAAATAGCACAGATACTAGATTGGAAAAGAAGTCATGTTCTAGTAGATACAAGATACTATCCTGATATTGTTAATTTATGCCTATCCTCTATTGATAAAATATGCGTGGAGTAAACCAACATACCTAATAATGTCATTAGAAACATGTCACATTGAGTTGAGCCTTACGTTCAGTCATTTAGTTCTCTGCACTGTTACATGTTTGTGACTTGTGAGCGACCACTTACATGTGTTTTCCCTTTTATGTGCAGCATCGCCGTGATTACATGGATGATTATCATGTAAGTCGGGATTTCTTCATTGTTTCTTCTTTCTGATGATAAGTAGGATAACAGATATAGAGGTGTCATTTTGGTGATCAATTTCCAAATTTGGTCACATTTTTTTCAATTCTAACTTTTCAAGTCATAACATTAGTTTAGAGAGGGGAAGAAGTGATTGTGATTTTCTTTCATAAACAAATGTTAGTTATTAGTGTATTATGTTAGTAGACTGGGTTCAAACTCTAGACTTTCATCTCAAATTCATTTGGGTGTCCGAGCTCAACCACTCGGGCTACGTCTAGAGGATAGAAATGATTGTGATTTATATATAATCATTGACATTTTTATATTTGAACTAAAGAAATGTTTTCTTTTGATGTGCAGGATGAACTCTGATGGCATAAAGCACCCTTCTTTGTTATCTGTTATCGGACTGACAAGAGTTTATGTATTGCTAATTTGTTATGAATTGTGTTCACCTTGATATTTGTAGTATGTTCCATCCGGTGTTAATTTATTGGAAACTTAATAATTATATATAGTTGGTTCCAAGCATTGTTGCAAAGCCTATTGTAATGTGTGCGGGTTTTTTGTAGGATCGTTTTCTTCCCATCATACTAAATACTTATAAATATTGTGATCGATGGACACAAATAAACTTCAACACTTCTACTCCTGACGTACAAAAACAAGTGTTGTGTTATTTTTTACATAATTAATACTCTAACGCGATTTAAATGCATGGTAAATCACATTCAATGGATCCGTTAATGGATATAAGAAAATATCGCAGCTCATTAATCATCAAATGAACACAATTAACTCTGGTTATTAGATTTGTCGCAAGAATATTAGCCGCCAAGACTTTTGTTTGAAATTGCGTCGAGGGTGGGAACACCACTAGCTTTAGATGATTCCTCTAAGGCTAGGCTATTTGGTCACTATGTCCGAGTCTTGGTTGATATAGACCTGTCGGGCAAAATCTACAATACCGTGTTAGTGGAAAGGGAAGGTCATGCCTTCAATGTGGGAATTGAGTACGGAAAATAGTTGTTATTCTGCAGCAAAATTAGGTTAATTGGGCATTCAATTCAACAGTGCAATAAGATAGCCAATAAAATTCTAAACTTGTCTAAAGATGGTAAGCAGAGCCACACCAGCAACGTTGAAAAGGGCAAGGTTATATTAGAAAATTTGGCTATTTTGAACAAGGAAACTGAGGATGGTAGAGGTACTGTAACTATGGAAAAGCAACAGTTAGTCTCAGCAAAATCCGAGACAACTTGACAAGAATATAGAAGCCAATATCCCTGTTACTTTGGTATTTCAAATGTTAACTTGCAACACTCTAAGGGTGTGTTTGGATGGAGGATTTAGGAAGGGAAGGGAGGGGAGAGTTTACTTTTCATTTTTAAATTACGGACACTATGAAAGGTTTTTTAAAAAGTTAACATATTAACATGATAAACGATCATATAATCTTTCAATCACTCTTAATTTATTTTAGAAAAACATGTTATATAGTTCGTAATTTAAAAAGGAAAAGTAAACCCTTCCCTCCCTTCCCCTCCTAAACCCTCCATCCAAACACACCTTAAGTCTAGCTTGGCTAAGGACACACAAACTGAGGTTGCAATTCTACAACAAAGGAGAACATGATTTCAGAGGAACACTAGTGAGAGTATCCAAGAGAACATGTTGCTGAACAACAAAGGAAATAGTAACAATAATAATGAGGCTGCTGGTAAGAGTATGGAGTGTGCTGTAACAGTAGAAAACTCTATTGAGTTTGTTGATTTGGTAGATACCACTAATACTAACTTATCAAATCTTCAACCAGAGATACCTTTTGCAGTAAGCAATTGCAATGTATTACAAAGTGTTCTCATTATTGCAGAGACAGAAAAAGAGTTGAAGCCTATAAATGTGACAATTGATGTTGAAAACATTGCTGATATTGAAAGAAACAAGGATAGACTAGAATCTCAGGGTAGGGATAACAACACAGCTTTTGAAAATTGTTCAGGAGTCCAGTGGTCTCCACATGCCCAGCTGAGAAAATAACTCTCACCATGGTCCCTGATTCTCAACAAGTCATCACATCCAAAGATGCATTGCAGGTGTTCAAAGCACAAGTAGTGAGCACATAGAAAGCTGTTCCAAAAAGGGTGTGATTAAAACCAATCCCAAATATTTGTGACGGTCATGTAGACAGTTCTGTATTCTGCAGTTGCTGTTCATATTTGGATTCGGCTTCTGTTATTTTGGGTGGTTTTTCAATCTATCTTAGTGGTTGGAAAGAGATGATTCTATTGATATTTTGACTTTTTCTTATGTACTGCTAGTTCTGTTGCTGGACTGGTTTGTATTTCTTGGATTAGCAGTACCTGTTTGTGCCATAGCAAGTGTTAGCTAGACTTTACTGGTAGCACTTAGTGGAAGTGGTCTTTGTACAACTTTTGGTAGTTTTGATGCTCTCTCTTTGAAGTGGTAGACTTCTTAGGAGGATACTTGTTCTTTTTCTTTACTCTTTTTTTTCCTGGTTTTATTGAGTTTTGGCTTAGCCACTCCAATATTGTACTTTTCTTTTAATACATTAGGTGACTTTACGATAAAAAAAATAAAATAAAAATTGATTTTGAATGTCATTAACCGTGATTTTTGTGTAAATCTGAATGAAACACATGATATTCGTTAATCACTATTCATCACAACAAAATAGATCTATTAATCAAATTTATGTGGGGACAAATTTTCCAAAAAGTAGATCTATTAATCATTTGAATACATGGTTAATGATTTTGGATGTCATTAACCACGATTGTTATGTAAATTTGAACACAGTTAAATTAATAGATCGATTTTTTTTATTATCGAAATAGATAAAATTACATTTGAATTGTTAGAAAATATGGTTAATTACATTCAACTAATGGTTAATAAGTCGTAACAACTTTGTTATATTCAAGAAACAATTAAACGTAGTTAACCACATATTTTCATTTTAACTGCAGCAACTAAATTTGTCAAATTTGTATGTCGATAATATTTTGGCAAAAAGTAACGTGGCTTTGGTTTTTGTTTCAGTATGCACCACACTTCATACGTGTGTGTAGTTGACACCCAGTGTCAAAATTGATATACCCAACTTCAATACATTTTTTTTAAAATATAAATTTAACTATCACAACTATTACATTTAAAACTATCATTAAATAAACCTAATCTATAAAATGTGATACAATTCAAAACTATTGAATAACATAGCCTCAGAATCATCACCAAAACCAGAAGAAACCAAACTGGATTTTCGTGTTAAAACTAAATGACATTAATTTACTCAATCTACTTGGAAAATTTTACTCCCTGTGTTTCAAAGTTCACAACAAAATAAATACAAAGCTTATACACGTACAACTAAATTATTTTGAAATGTTACATAAGGTCAAACTAAATTGCATTCATCGTCAATGTCCATAAATAATGGTTTCTTAGGTAAACGACACCAAATTATCATCGTCTACGCACACCAGAATTTGTTCCCCTCTGTACTGCAGTTCCTTGCTGCGGCGGTGCCCCAGCTTGACCACCAGCCTGTTCCTCAGGCATATTCGCTGCTTGGGTGACGGCATTCATTACAATGAGTCCAAGAGGGATCATGTACATCCACTGATATTAAGAAAGGTCCCATACAGAGAAATTAGTATGTATATATAGTTTAATTAAACAATAAAACAAAATAAAACTGGCTTTACAATCAAACCAGCAGCATGTATGTTGTATACTCACGTATTTAGCCCAAAAGGATCTTTCTATCGGCTGTACAAGTTCACCTTCTATTCCCTCTCCGCCAATCAGCTCTTCTGTAAATATTGGTGTCCTGAGCAAATAACATTTGTTAATAAAATAGTATAAATTTACATGAATAATGGTATAAAGTATAAACAAACTTACATATTTCTAAAAAAAACTTATATTTAATATTACACTCAAATCTCATGAGACATTCATAAATCAAAACGCCAAAAATCAAAAGATGTAAATATTGGTGTCCTGAGCAAATAACATTTGTTAATAAAATAGTATAAATTACATGAATAATTGTATAAAGTATAAACAAACTTAAATATTTCTAAAAAAAACTTATATTTAATATAAAATTTAATATTACACTCAAATCTCATGAGACATTCATAAATCAAAACGCCAAAAATCAAAAGATAGAGGAACAAATAAAAAAAATCATAAAACAAGAGAAACCATAAAACAAAAGAAAACAAAGGAAGAATAAAAGAACATAAAAACTATACAACAGAGTCAATTTGGTTTTAAAAATCCCCAAAATGCCCTAAAATCAATTTAGAAATTTGGAAACCATACAAAATGTTTTAAAAATAGTGTCAATTTGAAAATTTTCAACTAAAATCAAATAGCGGCTAAAGCGGCCACTATCCGCTCCGCTATGCCGTATAGCAGCTGAAGCGGCCGCTATCTCATTCCGCACCGCTATGACGATTAGCGTAGCAGTTCGTCACCGCTACACTATGTGCAGCCGCTATTGACTACTATGTAAAATACATAAACTACACAAGTAAAAACTTTTAATAAAGATGAAGCAATGATTATCACGATCTTACAAAACATGTAAGTGGTAATTCGATTCAATACAAGATTAAACTCGATCAATATGAATCTCTATTCTCTAGTGTGTATCTAACCATCTATTTTGGACATGGATTTCATCTTTAATCTCAATTCATTCTGATAAATTCTGATTCTCACTATGATAAATTTGAATTCATTCTCATGAATCACCACCTAAACTTAGTGTAGTTGACCACTTATTTTTTGTCAACATTGTCCTAAATGATTGTAAGACTAATACTGTTAGTGGAATCCTGGTTATTTCCATACCCTATGAAAACCAGAGCAAGGCATCACACCAAATAACCAGAATTTTTTAGTTTGAGTTAAACAGGCTTTAATCCCTTGACCAAGATTTTCCTGAGTCAAATGGATGGGTTGTTGAATTGACTGCATACTAAAGTATCTCAATATCATTTGACAAATGAATAGCATAAGACAAGCCTGGCATCTAGCCAGTATGCATCAAATTTGAAAATAAATTATGCTGCAGCTTCCTTAACATCAAAATGAAAATGATTATGCAGAATAATGAAAGCTAGACAGGGCCCCTTTAATTCACATGAAAGTTCATCCAATCAGACTTTATATAAACCATAATAAATATGTGAAAAGCCAGCATTATGCAGACTTGAATTTTTAGTTTGACAGAGAGAGAAAATGGAAGATAAAATAATATTGTGTGGTTGATATAAAGCAAATAGAATTCAAAATTTTAGAAAGTTATCAATAACCAATTGCTACCAAAGCAACCTTGCTAAGAACATTTGTATGATGTTCTTCAGTTATTATTTGTTTATTAACTAAAAAAAGGGTCATGCTATCTGGGCGCAAGTTAATGATCTAAACAAAGAATTAAAACATAAGTTTTGTATTGAAAAAATAATTTTTTTAACTTTTTAAGACATTGAATGTACAATTTCCGAAAATAAGTTAGGGCACAAGTTAGCATTTCCCCTAAAAAAATATTTACAATTAAAACTGAAAATGTCAATCAGAATTCATAGAACATACCTTGGTGCCTGTTCAGTGTTCTTCAAAAGCGTGTGTGACTTGAAAGACCACTTTGCAGGCTGACATCCAGGGAAAAAAAAATGCATTAAATTAACCTTCGCATTATAGGAATCAGGCTTTACAACAACTTTTTTAAGTTTGCATAAGTTACGAACTATGCTCAGTTACTCGTAAGAACCAAGACACGTTGTGGCATTGCATGTAATAAAACCAACCAGAACATGCATATCAAATACTCAGGAACACAAAAATTACTCTTTAAAACAAAACATGATTCGGGTCCATAATATATGTTAACAATGCGTCTTAAGTCTAAACTTCCACTCCACCTGCCAGTTTTGGATCTAATCACATATCTTTCTAGGAATGCAAGATTGTAAAATCACCCTTTATGATGCTGACATATTGCAAACATTCTAGACGCTCAAACAAATGACTGTATGTATGGAAGAAACAGATATAAACATTGTATTATTTTTTTATTTATATCATTTTTTCAATGTTATGGAAAAATAGTATTATTAAAAATCACCTTGTGAGAACAATAAAGACCTCAAGGCGATGAGAATATAGATGACAACAAAACAAGTTGAAAAGTTTTAGAATTGAGCCTTGTTCAATGAACATACAAGAAATAAGTGCAGTTGCCCAAAGAAAACATAACTTACAAGCTTCAGTTGCCGGGGGAAAGGGCAAGCCCCAGGAGCACCATAATTGACAGCCAAGATGTTAACACCTTCCTGAAACAGACAAGAGGAAAGAGAGACAGAAAGACTCGGTAAGATTAAAAAAACTCAATCAAAAAATATATTGGAAAGAAATAAACACAGATAGATATATAATATAAAAAGTTAAATAATCAGAGTTCAGTTCTGTATATATTCTAAACTACAGGGAAAACTTCCAAAGCATCCATGTCCAATTAGGTCTCTTCCATTTATATGAAATATGAAAACACAATTGCTAAAGATGTGAGCTGTCGCTGTGTGACTAGGTTATTATGTATAAGTCGTGGAATCAACCTCTTGCAAATCCAAGGTAAGACTGTACAATAGATCAATAATGGGATCAGATGATCCTCCCTTCCCTAGACTCTGTAAGGCAAGAGCTTTACAGCACCAAGTTGCCATTTCATGAAAAAACAGATGCTAACGATTCTCGCATAGTAACTTGTAACTTACGGTTTATGGTTTAGTTATTATCAGAGCGAGCTAATAACTTTTAATTTCTTTGAGAATTTTTTTAATTAGAACTTTCGTTTTTTTTTTTGAGATATATTGTGTCTGTTTTTATGAAAAAACATGTCTTTCCGTAAAAACAAAAATTGATGTGTGTGTAGGGCTTTATAAGTTCCCCGTGTATCAAATGGTATATATTCATTAAATAGTTTTCATTGGTTATTCTTTGGGACGTAAACTTAGGGTACTGAGGCACTCATAGCAAGACTAGTGAAAAACTCATTAGACTATTAAACATTTTCTGCACTTTGTTTTCAAAATAAATTGTCTAACAATAAAAACTATAGCTATGAAAGAGTTGAAAATGAACCCAGTTGTGATCCAAGACATTCATTTTTTTTTTCTTTGTAAAAAAATAGATATAAAATTGAAGGGAAAACCCATTATGTATGTATAGGGCCCGTGTTGGTCAAGGGATAAGTATTTTTTATATGAATGCAGCTTGGCTACAAAATATTAATGATTAAAAGAAGTTTCACAAGGGTGGAAAAGTAGTTGTTAGTGAATCAAAAGGGTTCGGAAATGAGGAAAAACATATATACAAGCTTTTGAAGGAAGGAGAAAGGAAAACAACAGATCTAGTGCATGATGCATCGAGAATGAAGAAGATAGAAAAATCTTGATCACTGAGAAAAACATTGAGATGGATCAAGGAATTACTTTTACTTCTACAAGCTATTCACGGAATGGTAAGCAACAAGAATAAACTACAAGAGTTTAACCATTGAAGAGGCTGGTAAAAACTATGCTTTTTATCGCTGAAAATCCACTTGAGTTAAAGGAAGCCCTAAGGAAGACTGACAACAGTAGAGATAGTGTGAAGGGAACTTCAAGAGAAATCATTATGAAATACCCTACTCTAAGGTTTTTTCCTGGTTAAACTGTGGATTTTGATTGAGCTCAACAGGTGGTCTGATCTGATCCATGTGGTTTTTGTTGTTGTCATATAAACACAAAACACAGCTGAAATGTACATTCTGAAAATCTTTTGCAAAAGAGCTGGAGAACATGTCAATTATCTCAAGATACAAAACCAACTGTAATTTATTACTATTTTTTTTCCATTTTCATAAGACTGTTGAGACTGGTTTCCCAATATGAGAAATTCCTTTTGTGTACTAAAATTTGAACTGAGTGGAGAGTTATATTTGCAGATATTAGAGCATAAATACATTAAACAGCATATTTCAGTATTTGAATGTAAATTACCGTATGTATTACAAAGTGTTCCTCCAAACCGTCCCCTGGAAGACATCTCTGGATTCAAAAAGACGTAAACTGTCAGTTCTAATCGGAGACAGCAGTTTAAACAGTAACCTCAACACCGAAAAAAGAGCTGCAAGTATCAAAATAGTAACCAAAAACAGCAACACCATCATAAAGATTCAAGCTACTAGAAGATAACCATGAAAAAATATGAGACAACAAATGGAATATTATCTTTCAACATCATGTGATGAGTGCAGAACAAACAATACCCAGCATTGCTAGAACAATATCCAGCATTACTAGAACAATATCACACACTAATAACTATCATCTGGCAGTACGAACATATATCTTACATCATTGAAAGTATTTCCGGAAAAGGAACAAACAGACCTGGGAACTAAAAGCTTATTCACACTTCCCCAAGCATAAATTCAAATATAAAACCATACATGAATAGTGAATTGGAGTGAAAAAAGAAGCTTAACATTTTGATGCATGGCACCAATGAAGAAGAACTTGATTCTATCTAATTAACACTTACAGCTTTCACTGACGAAACAATATAATCCCTGCCGGGAGGGCTCAAAACATTGGATGGCAGTCTAATCCTATAGAAATCATCTCTTTTCAACAACTCCTGTAATAATAAAACAGTACTAAATCTTTATACAATTCAAATTCAAAGTACAAATATCTCAGACACATATACAAATTACAAAATAGCTCCGAAGGATTCAAATAATTACTTGAAATTTATTCTTCTCATCTTCAGTGAAAGCATCTCGCGAAAACCGCAGCTTCGTCAGTGTCTGTCACATATCAAAGTTGCTTCTCAGTACAACAGTATATACTTTTATTAATCCATTCAAACTAAACACAATAAAGGCCTGTTTGGATTGACTTATTTAAAATTTATCTACTGATACAATTATCTGGGAGACTGTTTGGGAAAACTTATGAAAACAACTTATGACGTGTTCATAAGCTGTTTTAAACTTATTTTCATAAGCTCCCGATTACGAAACCAACTTATAACTTATACTAAAAAAATTCAACTTTATTTTATTTCTTATTATAGAAATAGCTTATGCATAACTGCATAAGTTGTTTGTTCAAGATCGATTCAACACAGCAGAACCAAACAACAAATTATTATACTAGGTTTGAAAAAATATGAAGAATTAAATTTAAAAAAGAAAAGTTTCGAACCTGAGCCCCGTGACTCCAAGTTTTGAGACGAGCAGAGAAGTTACCAGCTTCAACGAAATCGGAATCACCGAAAGCGTGTTCAAGTGTGAACTGGATCTTTGAATCGGAAGCGGAATCAGGAATCCTCTTGCGAGTGGTGGTGGTGGTTGTTGTGGCGGCGTTAGGTGATGATGGACGGGATTGAGGGCGACCACCTTCGAGGCCGAATTCTTCGTCGTCGAGGAGAAGCTCGTCGGATTGGAAAGCTTTTGAGAGAGTGATGAAGAAAGTGAGGAGTAAAGTCACCGTTAAAATTGATCGGAGTAAAGTCATTGTTTTCTCGGCGCGGCGGAGCAACCGAGTCGGTATGGTTTTCAAGTGATGATGATGTTTCGGTTTTAAATTGAGTTTAGTTTTGTGTTGGATGTCTCACGCTTTGATCGGGATCGATCGATCGGTCTTTCCAATCTTTTGTACTGTTACACTTCAAAGACTTTAATTCGGAATCTATGTACTTGAAGTTAACCTATTTAAAGTATTTCATATATTGATTTTTGTGGTTAATGAAATTTTATGTTTAAAAAAATGTTGCGAAAAAAGAGTTAGATCCAAATATGTTATATAAGTAATTGTATGTGTGTACAAATTATATTATTATCAAAAGATTTAGAGCTTGTTTGTTATAGTTTTTTTTTTTAATCAAATTACCTCGCTTGCCAATCAAATCAAATTAGGCACTTATATTTCCTACTACAAACGCTTTTGAATTAATCGTAGAATAATTAGATGGTACCTTTTTTTAAACAGATAATTAGATGGCACCTTGAATAACTGTTCAAGAAGCAATGCTACCATATATGAAATGTGTGCTCGCGATTTTCGGGCATCAATCCATGAAGGTTTTGAATCGTCAATCTTTGAACTCTCAATTTTTATACGCGGGAAGGGAAAAAACGAGTAAAAAACCCTTTTTGAGAGATTAAGGTCCGAGGGTTGGTTTCGACTAGGGAAGGTGTTAAGCACCCTAATTGACTTCGGTACTCCGAAGGAGCCTCTCACCTAAATTAAACTTGTGCTAATTATTCGCTTAATTATTTGTAAAATGTTGCCTAAAATCTAAGTGTAAGAATGGAGGGAGAAGATGTATGTTTTT
>Ga0099826_10001426_pt1 | contig 14329 bp, 6 predicted proteins | sample Mtrugardesep15_FD_76830 | JGI IMG/M metagenome (GOLD analysis project Ga0099826, IMG submission 76830) | Root nodule microbial communities of legume samples collected from California, USA - M. trunc garden sep15 | ecosystem: Host-associated > Plants > Roots > Nodule | place: USA: California... | reverse complement strand
TGAGATTATGTAATTTTATAAATTTGTGGACAAATTTGTGTAATTTGGATCGTTTACGTGTCATTAAGTGTGTTTAAATGATTACGGGCCATTACCGGCGAATTCGTGTAATTTACACCGTTTTGATCGTTATGTGATTGTGAAAAAAACGATGTTTTAGTGTAATTTTGATCGATTGTGTCGTATTATCCAATAATATTGTTAAACTGGCATAAGTAGGTTCAATTACGGGCATCTTGAGGTTACGCGTCTTTGATGACACATATTGCATTCAATGTAGCGTTCAATAGTGCTTGACTTAACTTGCGCAAGTGTTAACACCATGCGTCAGTTAACGCACGCAGTGTTTTACACATGCGGCAGTTAAGTAGCGCAACGTATGTTAACTAACGCATACATTTACACTTGCGTTAGTTAACTTGCGCAAGGGTAAATTTGGAACTGCTGCAGGGCGCGAGCAAAATGTGCAAGGTGAAGAGCGGAATTCAAAAAATATATTTTACTAACCCACCTTAAATATCGCCTAGCGGTAGTTTTTTTTGTCATAACTCCAAAGGACATGGGTTCAACTCCCAGGATCCCAACTTTTCTTCTTTTGTTACCTTTTTTTTTAATAAATAATCGATATTTAATAAAAACACAATATACTTTTTTTCTTCTTGTTTTTCTTACAGCTGTTATTTTAATTTTTTTGTTCATATTTGTTTTATAAAATAACAAAGTTCTAACAACAAATATATTATATTATTCTCTTAAAAAATATTTTAAACGATTTTTTTCCTATGTACTAACTAAAGAAAACAACAACCTAATATCAATTTTTTTACCAAAGCAAAGTTATTTATTATCATTAATCAACCAATGTTCAATACAAGAAGGATAAGAATAAAAAACACGGTGACTGATGCAAGAACATGCCGCCCTAGCAAAAGTATGAGCAACTATGTTCGTTTGTCTCCTAACAAACTTCACCTCGAAGTTGGAATGTAAAGGTAGATGATAAAAAATACTAGAAACAAAAACATATAATTCTAAATCACCATGGCCCGGAGGTGATAGAGCTTGCACTAGAGTAGAGGAGTCAGACTCGAAGACAACCCGGTCTCATCTGTTCACATCAGCAAAGTGAATGACATTGAGTAAGGCTACTAAGACTACTGCCTCCCCCTTGAAAACTGTCATATTTGCCCGCTGCCATTTTGTTTGAGCTCGAATAAATTGTCCACGGGAGTCTCTAACACAACACGCAAAAGATGTGAGATGGTTACGATCATGGAACGCGGCATCCACATTGCACTTCAACCATATCTCTCTCGGTTTCTTCCAAACTGAGATGTTACCTTGCACTTTATTCTGCCCATGTTGCACAACCGGTGGTGAGGGATGTTTATGAACCTCTTGTCATTGCTGCCATGCATATAGTGTTGTCCTTCCAATGCTTTTTGAAGTATGATGAACGTCATTCCAAATGACATCATTATGTGCAGCCCAAATTTGCTAAATAAATAAAGCCACCCTACCAGCAATGTCTCGGCTTTCTGAACATATATCAAAAACAAAATATGTCAAACTGCTTTCAGTTCCAACTCGCGTTTATAGCACAGTCGAAAGTCTTGCCCAATACCAAATATCACGCGCCACTGTACAACCTACAAAAGCATGTCAATCATCCTCAACATCCATATCGCACTAGGGACAACCTAATATCTATTATATACTTTATAGAAAGAAAAAAAAACCATTTTCACCTCTTTTGGGCTGACTTTTTCTCTTTCCAAAAATGCCCTCAATTTTCAATAAAAATAATACATGTAACAAATAGATAAGAATAAATTTAAATATTAAAATAAAAGTATATCAAACACAAATGTCTAGTTTTTTCCTTTATCATTAAAAAAATGTAACAAACTAGATGAGTGTATCTATACTTACTTTTTCATTATCCCAATTATACCCTTAAACAACATTTTTTTTCTATAATAAAGATTGTTGTTGGTGTCATTAAAAAAATAAAAATTTAAATTATATTTTTTTTATTATATTGTTGGTTTCATTGAAATAGATAATCATGGTTAGTTTGATTTGTTTTAATTTAAAAGCAAAAAAAAAAACATTTATATTTTTACTTTTAATCAAAATTAAGATTTTATAAAAACACATTGTTAATAATTTTCAAATGTTATCGCAATAAAAAAAGCAGAAAGACGGTAACGCAATGAAAACACATCATCTTTTCGCTAGTATTGATAAAGATATTTGTTCGAAGTTGCATTTTTATATTATTGATCAGAATATGATTTTTTTTGTAGTTACATGATTATTTTCTTATGCTTACGGTTGTTATTTTCAATTAAATAAGAGATTGTTCTTTGAAAAAAAATTAATTTTATTTTATTAAGGGCCTATTTTTATTATTAGAGTCAGTTCTCCAATTTCATAGGAACGGTTCTGAAAGTGAGCATAGTTTGTGTGGTCACAAACCTAAGTATTTAGGCACACTTACATAAATAGAAAAAGGTAGAAAGATAATACTTAATAGTCAATTTTTTCTTTTCAATAAAATATTTAAATGGTGCATATATGGTGTGTATGCCTAAGCGATTAATATTTGTGGGTGTCACCAATTAAAAATTGAGATGTGTTATCTGAACATCTATTTATATGATCTTTGGGTCTGTCAAATTCTCAATATGAAGTCACATTACCAATTATATATTTTGAAAACCTTCAGCTCTTAAAGTTTATCATTCCTGTGTAATACTGAAGATCCTAAAAGGAAAAGATGAAGATGAATATTGCTTCAATGAGTATTCAGAGAATGAAGAAAACATTGATGATGAAGTGTATCCAAATTCAAGTACAGAGTTACACCTAACTCTTGCATTACTTGGTGTTGATGATGACAGTACATCATGTAGTAGTACAGACCAGAACTATAGTGAGAATTTGAAAGATCAATGGAGCATGTCTTTGAGTTTTAACTAGTTTTGCTTTCAATTCTAACACCCTTGTTTATCATTAGTTAATTTGTGCATGTACAGTGAAGTTAAAAAGTAAATAAAAGGGATTACCTTCATTGATAAGGGGTTTATAGAGTCTAATGGACAACAGTTATTTCATTTCTTCAATAATAAAAGGTTTAATAAATATAGGAATATAATGATAAAATTGGGGGACAAGCGTAACATGACTACTTGCTGCAATTCATTGGGTCAGAGAGCTTGGATTTGATAATATGATTTTCTCTACACTCCAAGATTTATAATAGAATTATGCAAGATTGTACTAAGTTCGATTTTGTTATTAGGAAGTGTCATCACATAGTTCAATCTAGGGTTTACAACTCTCATGTTGAATTTTCTAAGAGAGACGCTAATGCGATTATTAATCTTCTTGCTAAGTCGATCATATATAGTGCTAGTTCTTAAGTTTATTTGTATATCCCTACATGCAATGATTCTTCTCTCTTTACTGAAAAGAGCTAGTTTTCTTTCACTAAAAAAAACATAAATTTGACTAAAGGGTAAAATAGTCATTTTGTTTGTATGAATGTGTGAGGCAAAAGCATTATTGTCCTTTAGTTAGTCGAAATTACAAATACATCTTCAAACATCTCTTTAACTAGTCATTTTGATCCTAAAATACTATGAAGCACAGACATAGACACTAGACACAATATTGATATTGGCACATCGACACTAGTAGCTGGTAAATTAAGAAAATGAATTATTTGAATGTAACGACATGTGTTGATGTCAGACACCAAACACACATTTGGTCATAGGCGTCAATATTATAGAGCTAACATATATTTTTGTTAGTCATTTTGATCCTCAATTATGTTTTTTTTTTTTTTGTCAGGTAGTTAGTGGCTAGAATTCTCCTTTTTCAAGGTGGATAAGTGGAGTATCTGAGGTTCGATACCCGACCCCTGCATTTAACAATGCATGTCCCTGGCAACTGAGCTATGCTCACGGGGACATTCTCAAATATGTTTTTACTAATCAATTTAATCATAAATTACAAATAAAGAGACACTTCAAAATATATTTACAATTCTAATACATTCTTAACTATAAAGACAATGCCTTATGTTCAAATATCAAATTGACTATTTACCTTTTGACTAAATAATAAGAAAAAAAATGTTAGCAAAACCACATAATTCGATTGATTATTACCACCATCTCAATCGATTAACAAAACCACATGATTGATTATTACTCCAGCTATTTCAAAAAAAGATTATTACTCCAGCTTAATCTAGCAACCAATTCACATTATAACTTGATCGATTATCTTATCTTCCTAATCAATTATTTGTGTTTAAGAAGTCAAATTTTCTCACCAAAATTAACATAGAGAGAATAGAATATAAATCAAACTTTGAAGATCTCAAACAAACATCATCAAACCCACCTAAGTAGGTTTATCTCATACTGGACTAATCTAGGGTTTTATCAATCTCCTATAGATTAATATTAATGTGCAATCAATTATTTATTCATCATAATTAATTGTTTATATCATCTAATTGATTTACTATAAATAGCTCCATTATTTACTCATCTAATAAATTATCATATATTACCTAATCGATTATGATCAGTTTAAAAAAACAAATATGAATTTAAACCTATTTATTAACAATCATCAACATCTCACTGTAGCATTTAACATATAATAACACAACAATATTATTATTTTTAAGGAAACACAACAATAACTATCATCTACTCAATCATCATCGAAACAATTAATCAACATCAATGATATATGTTGTCATATCATATGAGATGGTGAGAGCTGATTTATGCCCCGACAGTGTATGCACAACGTATAATTTTGTCTCTTCAAACTGGATGTGCACATAAGCCTAATATCAAAAGAGGAGTGTTATTTGAACAACCAATTTGGTGACAACTTATTTGACAACCATATTTTACAAAGAAAAAAGTGGTATTGGCACGAAAACCATAGCAATAAAGAGATAAAATAAAAAGTAATGTGAGTATGAAAGAGAAAGTTGTTGTAAAAGTTGTCACTAAATAAATATTTAAATATCATTTTTCATATCAAAAAGCAATAAAATGTATACCTACAGGATATGCATACGTTGTCGGTTGTCAAATATGATGTCCATGCACCATTCCTCTATCAATTAATATGATTGTGGAGTTCTGATAGTTATAAGACATCTCTATTTAAATTTAAGAGTGTTATTTGAACAACCATTTAATTGACAACTTATGGGACAACCATAATTTATAAAGAAAAGTAGATACTTGCACCAAAACCAAAGCAATAGAGAGAGAAAGTAAAAAATAATGTAAGTATGAGAGAGAAAATTGTCATTAAAGTTGTTAAAAAATGGATGTTCAAATATCATTTCTCATTTAAATTACTACTTAATATACCCATTAATTTATTGAGTCAAAATCACTTTGCACCTTAAATGGGGCAAATGTAAATAGAAAGTCAAATATTTTAATCTTTAATGTATTGATACGCAAATTTTTATAAAACATTATCATTGAAAGACCTTAAACAATGTCCACGCTCGTTAGCATTTCACAAAATGTAATAGAAACAAAACCAAAATATGATTTTACCGAATGAGATCGGATCTGAACAATAGGAAACTTGTTGCTAAGATATTCTTGGCATTCTAATGCAACGAGCTTAAAAAAATATATGGTTTGAAGTTGAGAGTTTACTATTTGGTTTATCAAATATGACAAACATTTCAATGACACAAAGTAATCCTAAAACCAAATGCTCCCTAAAGTCAAATTTATAGCATAGGATGTGAATTCGATGGTAATATTTAGGTTGCAAATAGAATAAAATACAAAACAAACCTAAAAATAAAAAATAAAAAAGGGGCTCATTTTATGTTACGATACGACTTAACTTAATTGATTGATGAATGGCTTAATCGATAAAGAAAAAAAAGCATAATAACTCAAGTGAACACACGATATTCGTTTAATCCAATTAAATAATTGATTTACTTAAATTATCAATTAATCGTTACAAAGCAATAACTATATAATATCTAACTATCTTAAATTGTTGTCAACGTATCCAAACATCTAGAAAATAGCACATACCTCAAAATTCATTAAATAAAATTGGGGTGTTAGATGCCCCATATATAATTTTTTTAATATGCGTGCAACTGTAGAGATTAATCTCTTGAATCATATAAGATTGTAATGGATGACAAAGTTCTCCTTCAAAAGATTTAACAATATTGCATTCGTATGGTTAGATTCAAATCCATGATCAGGCTAAAGATACCCATATTTATGAAAAGAAAAGCAAAAGGTGTATTTTTTGGATAGCAAAATTTCAGTATTTTAGTTTTTTTTATACATTGTTGGTGAAAACACATTTTACACGTGCACTCGACAACGTCTTATCATATCATTTAATATGTTAAAAATAAATGAGTTGTCATACTTATTAAATATGTGTAAAACCTTTTTACTATATATAACTTAAATTATGTCATTTTATTAATAGGTAGGGATAGAGGTCATGTTTGCAATGTACTTTTTTGAGGTTGGATTATGATTTTGAAGTTATGGTGCATGGATGCCGTTGTTTGAGAAGTTATGGTGTGGATACAGGTGGGAGCTATGGAATGTTATCCATCCCCAGGCTATGGTGGAAGGGTTTAATGAAGCTATCTTTGCCATGCTATCCAGTTTATCATGTGACAATGACTATTTGGAGCTTGAGTTGGAAAAGGAATGGTCTTTAAAAAAGATTCAGTTGTAGTATCAGTATGTGCTTTATAGATGGTCAGGGTCAAATGGTGAGTGCTCGCACAATCTTGTATTATGGTTGCATCCATGGGATGGAAGATAAGCCTAAGGCTATGTTTGGATTGGTGGAATATGATGGAATGAAGTCATATTCCATTGTTTGAATTGGTGAAATTTTAAAAGAGTGGAATGGAACATGATGGAATCCATTCCATTATATACCACCATTTCTTCTTATTTCTCATTCCATCCAATTTAGGAGGTAAGCAATCGAATGGACTTTCTTAATTAAATAATTACCATTTTACCCCTATTTTTATTTCATCACTTTCAATATCTTCCTCTTCCTATTTTTATTTCATCACTTTCAAAAATTACCAACTAGTGGAACCCTTGTTCTAACTATTTTCAGGTGACATTTCTCGAAATCTCCAATCTTTTATGTATCCACGACCATCAATTTCTAAAGTGATGATACTTCCATATCTCCAACCTTTCAGTTTTTAATCACTGATGTTACCTACCGGTGATAGTTCTCAAAATCGACAACCTTTTATGTTTCAATCCCCACATTAATAAATAGTTAATATTTTTCTACAACTTTAATAATTAATATCTTTATGCAAATACTGGTTTCGAATCAAAACTAATTACAAATAATAAAATATAAACATGTGAAGTCAAGTTTGAGTTCTTCACCATTAATGCAAATTAATACTTAGATTGATTAAATCTTACATAACAATTCAAAGTTTACAACCACTTTCAAATATTATCGTGTTACAGGACTAATCCCAATCCAACAACATTCGTAAGTCTCGTTTGAGTATAGTATCGCGTATCAACTAATTCAAGATTAGTCTTGATTAGCCACCGCATTACGTCCTAAAAAACCAAGATGGGTTAAAGATAACTAAAGGTCCTCAACTTCGACTTGACCGCATAAAAAATAACTTAGTTTACCCACTTTAGTCCACCCCAAATGTTCTTAGACAACAAGCAGTGTGGAGAGCATTCCTAATTTGCTGACAAGGCAAGGTTGCTCAATTTCTCTAACGAAGACATCTCAAGTTTTTGTCTTACTTTTTTACTTCAGGCAAAAACAATCTGATTCAAAACAACATGAAACCCAATTATCACCGTCTAGATGGCTTGGATGATATATGTACGAGCGGCTAAAAAAACAGGCTAAAAAAAAACACTAAAAGGATACCTCAAATATATTGGATAAAAAATTTAAATGGAGCTTCTTAACCTAACAGGAAATAATGAACAAATAAAGCATATAGTATTTTAATTTATTTCTATTCTCTTTAACATCTTCCATACAAGTATGAACTACCAATAATTTGGCTTGAAAGCACAATAAAAAAAATTAGAGGGCAAAATAGCTCAACATTCCTATTTAATTTACATATTGTAACAACTAAACGAGCTCAGCAAATGCCTTTACACCTTGAAACTGGCGATCCGTTTTGACTGCCATTTATTAAAAAAAAAAACAGTTATCAAACACAGAAAAAACATAAAATATACACAAAAATAATCAACAAACTAAGCAGCACATGCTGAAGTGAATAATATTACTCGGACTCACATCGGCAACCTGAACTATGTCAAAACCTTTTATGAGCTTCTTAAATGGGGCCATTATTTGAGAAGGAAGAAGGGAAAGTACCAACCAAAGAGTAAGCCTCAAAAGTAAACCCTGATTCATCATATTAACATACAGGGTCGAATTGGTTAGTCCAAGAAACTCATGATAAATCAAAGGATCCCTGGCCTTCATTGATTGCATACATTAGCTTCTTGTGCATAATTTCCTGTTTCGAATTGGACATCAAAGATCAGTACCCAGAGATGCTTAGACACATGAGATTATATAATCAACAATGCTATACAGTATTGTGCCAACCTTGGTAGAATAAGGAGGAAGCTTCAGGTAATTAGCACAAGTCATCACACTTGGCAAGTCATCATCTGCTGTTTCTGAAGGTCCGTTACCATTGGATGTAGTATTGGCTGCAGTTGACGAGAGCTGCACCAAGAAATCATATTAACACTGTACTTTTTTGTGACAATATTAACCTTGTACTTTATGTTTAGAAATTATAATAAATAAATTAAAATGTGTAATACAACAAATAGGGTAACAATGACCAAGGTTCAAATAACACGAATAGAGAATCAATCCCCCCACCACACACACACACACAAAAGAACAGACATTCAAGCTATGAAGCACAAAATTACAGGAAATTGTGAATGAACTAAAGTACTGAAGGCTAACCATAAATATATTTTTAATACCTTTCTCACAATCGTTAATTTTGGATTTAGAACAGCCAGCCCACCAGGTGGTAGCTTAGGTGCTCCAGTAACAAATTGACAGAAGGCACGCTGCTGCTCCGGTGTGAACTCTCCCATAATTTCGAGTAACTAAAAAAGCACCATGCAGGATCAGCATCAAATATATCACCCTAAATATTACATAATACACTATGCTCCCTATGATAGAAGGAAAAGAATCATACATTCACTATTGCGGGGCTCTTGGCAGTGTACCCATGGTCAAATTTGATATGATCAGCTAGTGTCTCTGTCTGCAAACATTTAAAATTTATGATTAATTTACTGACCTTGGCATTTCAAATAATGTTGCAATAAGATATCTCAGTAAAAACAATACCTTCCATAATTCTCTACGGCCGCAAAGCAAATAATCCAATTCATGAGGCGTAAATATTTGTAAAGATGAGATGTCAAAAACCTGAATTAGCCAGCACAAGTGACAAATGTTTAGTTCATTAAATTTAATTATACATGAAACATCAAACAAATTTTTCTAACTATCATCCTGCTCATCTTATGTATAAGAAAGGCTGGCAGCACATTACCAAAATTTGACATTCAAATACTGAATATCTCAGATCAATTGAAAAAACGAGCATTTGTTTCTATCTTCCTTAATTTGCAGGGGAAAATGGGACTGAATGTTGATAAGTAGCAGAAGAGAAACAAAAGTCTTATCATTTCCTAATAAATCCAAGTGTGAGATTCAAAATATTTCAAAACAATTGAAAAAATGAGTATTTGTTTCTATCATCCTTTCTTAATTTGCAGGGGAAAGTGGGACTGGATGTTGATAACCAACATAACTAACAGAAGAGAAACAAATGTCTCATCATTTCCTAACAAATCCAAGTGAGATTTAAAGCTATATATGAGGTTGACTGCTTCAGAGTTAACAAAAGGACAAAACTTATATGCATTTTCCAAATGTGAAGTTTTTGTTGTTCCTCTGACAAAGAAACAGTTTTTTTTTTATTTATTTCGAGAAGTAAAAAAAAAAACGCTTCTTTGTGAGAGGAACAGAAAAAAACTGGAAATGTGGAACTGCATGTACGCTTTGTCCTTAACAAAAACAATAAATTTAAGCATAGAATGCTCTGCAGGTATTAAATACATGGTACCCAATTTGAAGACTTGCATCAAGTGAAATATAAACAAAAGACAGCAACTAAAGCTGAAGAATAAATGTTTGAAAAGAATCAGATTTCACACATGTCAATCAAGTTTAATTTAATTTCCGATTAAATTATTCGCAGATGTTTTTTTTTTTGAAAACTCGGTATCCAATCCAAGAATCGACTAATCCGAGGGGACCAATACCACCGCCCACTAGCGGGGGCCCCATTTAAAGCCAGAGCAAGCTCTGTATGGACTTAGCCACCGAAATTGGCACCAGAGGTAATCGAACCTGAGACCTTTGGAGGAGCAAACTCCAAGATCCCAAGCCAACCACTAGACCAACCCCAAATGGGTTATTATTCGCAGATGTAAAAGAACAGAAATGGGTGGGGGGGTTGGGTAGCTCAACTAGTTTGAGCAAAGTGATTCAAGGAGTTGAGTTGAAGGTCCAGGGTCCAAGTCCTGGCAAGGAGAAATATACTAACATTTGCCATTCAAAAAAAAAAAAGGAATGGGTGAAAATTATGAAAATTATCAGCCACGTGAAATAAATAGATAGGGCGAAAAACAAATACCAAACTTCCTAATCAAGTTAAACAAATAACCAAAACATTTCCAAGTTTCTAAGTAGATATGTTCAGCATACAAAACAAGGTGCACAGTTAAAATTAGGTGAATTAATTAAGATCGGCCAATAACCTGATTGAACCCTGCTCTAAAGGCTTCCAGTTGGCGCGTTATTCCAGTCTTGACAGTGGCATCAACAACCATGGATATATAATCCTCTAGATTATTGAGGTCAACCTGAAATTTTGACAGCAAGTTCAAAGCAATTTTCACTAATTTTAACAATAAGAAAAGTAAAAGGGAAAAATTAAAGATAGTGGAAACATACAATTTCATCCCCAGGTTTCAAGGTATACTCTGGATAACCAGGAAGGGTAAAATCCAAACAGAGATCTGCAATTGGAGCTCCACGATAATGCAAATTTGATACTGTACCAGTATTACCACCACCAATAGATTCAATATTATGTTTCCGACAAACAAGGGCATTCAACTCTTGCAAAGTTTTCCCAAGTTCAGCGTCAATGTAAAGAATGTCGTGCAAATCAAGATCCTACAAAAAATAAAGGTTAAATATTGACCAAAATAAAATCAGTTTTAAGCTCAACAATATGCATGAAATTTAAATATCGACATTTTGTAACAACTTACTTGACCAAGAACAAGCTTATAAAATGCTACAGATAATGGCAAATCTAATAGACGTCCATCCTGAAGTGCTTTAGCAACTACGCGGCCTAAAAGCCGGAAATATTCAATCACTTTAAAAAGCTGGCTACCCTCTGATGCATCAGCATTTGCAGGCCAGGGACGAGGAAACAACCCAAGAGGAGCTTGAACAAGTTCTCCATCTCTAGCAATATTGCCTTCACTGCTTTTCTTTTTCTTTTCATCTCCATCAATTTCCATGTGATCAGAACCTGACCTCCACATTTGAAGTCCAACCTTTTGTAAGTCGTGACTTAGAAGTGTATAGAACTCAAGGGTGGGACCAAGGCCAGTGCCAACTTCCCCAAAATATTCTACTTCAAGTACAGCCTTTTGGCTAGAATACAATTCCATCACTTTAGCAGCGGAATCCAAAATGCGGTTTCGAGAGACACGAACCTTTTGGCGCTGCAGCCTTCCAACCCTAACCTCTCTTTCATTTGTTGATCCATGCCCATCGGCACCCTGCTGCTGCTGGAGTCGATACAGCGCACGAGATAACCCAAAGGCAGTTGAATAAAAGTATTGTCTTCGGATCTCAAATGGAAACAAAAAAGGACACGCTTTAGTTAACTGGTAACACCATGAGGGTAGACTCCCACTGCATAGGGCAAGGGCATCTTGTATCTGCCTAGCTAATTTTGGAGTAAGCTTGCTGCTTATAAATTCTTCCGGAGGAACCTTAGAACCTGTGGCAACAACTAGCTCATCTAAATCCAAAAGTTTACCCTCGGCAAAGCCATCAGTAGCCACTTGGACCCTCAAACGAGGTGCAAGCTGGTTCAAACCCTCGAGTACACGGAGTAGAGCCAATATATCGTATGTGGGATTAGATTTCTCCAGCTCACAAGGCAATTCTCCTTGCAAGATACTATCTACTACAGATGTCTGATGTAGCTTGACTTCAGAACTGGAATTTGATGCAGACCCAGATTTACTAGATTTTGAAGTGTTAGAACTTGGGCCTCCTGGGGAAGCCCTATCTGTTTGGCCATCTGCCTTCTGATAAGTGATTGTGAAAATGTCACCCCACATCCTGCTTCCATCATTCGACACAAAGTCACTGCCAGCAAATCTCTCATCATCATCGTCATCTTGTACAAGCTGTCTTTGAACTGCTTGATAAATAGTCAACTGTCTGTTCAATTGTTTCCCACCAGCGGTGAATATTAACTTTGGAGGATCATTAGAACTACCAAACAATGGACGCCCGTGCCGGTCTCTTCCCCCTCTGATTCCTCTGCTATTGGCAGATCCAAGTCCAGCCATGGCAGCAGCAGCAAACGACATTGCACCTCGTGAGCTAGAAGAATAGCCACTCCTAAAATCTGCGGGGTCTGATCCCCTGACTGAACCAACTTTGCTACTAGAACCAGAAGCTGCATTAGTCTGGCCATCATTGGTTGCAGGAGTAGCAGTACTCTCCTCAGCTGAGTCGCCCAATTTCACATCATGTACTTTCTCAGGTAAGCAAACAGGAAGGGAGTCATCCCTCAGCATCTGCAATATAAAAATCAATGTAGAGGAAAAATTTCTTAGAGTAGATGCAAATGAACTTAATGATGATGCAAATATCTTACAATTTGTAGTAAAAAGCAATAATAGCATGTCTGTTTGATATAATTTAAAACAAAGAAGATAAACAACAGCCGTAGTTATCCTGGTGATTGGAAAATAAAGATGTATTCAAAATGTAACATGTCAAAAGATAAATGATGTCAGATAAGCAAGCACAGGTTCATTATAAATGTTTGTATTTTCTACTCATAACTAAGAAAATCTATGCCAAAGAACACACTAGATTACATACGTCGTCATGGTCATCATCTTCATCATCAGAAATATCATCGTCATCTTCAATCACTAAAGCCTCATCAATTTCAACAGGAGATATATCTAAATCTTCATCCTGAACACAAAACAGTGGAAAATATTGTCAACAGAGAAAAACCCGATAAAGCTACAACTAGAACTACAATAAATTGGGAGAAATTAATTAAGCTAAGTTGATTCAAAGCACAGAACGGAAAATGTGCTTAACGTACAAAAGCCCTAAGGACTGCATTTTGAGTATGTCGGAACAAATTTTCTACTCAACAGATCCCACCAACACTTTAATAAACAAGAATATGGCTACATAACAATTACCATGCATGTAAAAGTGAAATCTAGAGTGAGTGAGTGAGAGAGAGAGAGAGGGGAGGGGGGATAACTTAGGGTGTGTTTAGATTGAGGGTTTAGGAGGGGAAGAAAGGGCTTGCTTTTCTTTTTTAAATTACGGATAATGTAAAATGTTGTTTTTAAAATAAATTAAAAGTGTGATTGAAGTATCATTTATAAAATATTATTTCAATTTTTTAAAATACATATTAGAGTGTCCGTAATGTATAAAATGATATACTTAGAAGGGTACTCTGGTAGAGTTTTAGGGGTGAATACAGCCTGAATAAGTAATTATAAATATTTCAACAATGTACCGAACACATACAACATCTAGTGTGCCCAGAGCTACAGATATTATATATCCTCAGAGGTTTCAGGATACATTATAATCTAGCCATGCAAAATGTAGTAACGCATCTTTTAGGAGTTAATTTGGCACTATCAAGTACTCTCCATAAAAGTATACTTCAATACAGCTGCTTAGGGGAAGAAAAAAAATCATGGCAACATGAGTCTCTAGGATTTTAAAGCATACCTCAGATGTAGAATCCCCATTTGCAGGGTTCATTTGAACATCTTTATCAAGTGCTGCTCTTCTGCGTGAAGCATTCCTGGTTTGAGGTCCTCTTGCCTCCTCTTGGGCAGGC
>Ga0099826_10001425_pt1 | contig 14334 bp, 7 predicted proteins | sample Mtrugardesep15_FD_76830 | JGI IMG/M metagenome (GOLD analysis project Ga0099826, IMG submission 76830) | Root nodule microbial communities of legume samples collected from California, USA - M. trunc garden sep15 | ecosystem: Host-associated > Plants > Roots > Nodule | place: USA: California... | reverse complement strand
AATAAGCATTCACCTTTTTAGGTGGTATCCATGCACTATCTTGACCCCACAAATAAATTGTTCATTTTCATTGGTTGGTGGGCAAGTTACCCACCATTTTTCAAAGGTAATTTAGAAAAAACCTAATAGGAATGTCATCAGTACTATAGCCAAATACGGAGGCTATTTTCACATTAGGTTGAAAAGTAAAATTGAACACCACTAGGAGCCCGCTTCAAAAAGATACAAGGAAAAAAAGTACGCAGTTAGCGTTAGAATCTAGTTTCTCGAATGTAACTCTAAATAGTTAGTACTACTTGTTTAGTTGTAAATTCTAAGCTATCGTATAACTTAAATAACTCCAAAACTAGCACTGTCAGTCAAGAACAGTCTCATGTATAAATATAGGTTCTTGGTACCTGAATCATAATAGAGATCCATATATATGCATTGTATTCTATTTAAGCCAAATCTCTTATTCTCTCAGAAACATTTAGAAATCTAAAACATGCTCACTTTGCACACATAAAAAGCTATTCAGCAGAAAAACTAAATCAAGAAAAGGAATCTTCATTGTGATATAAGAAGTAAAAAAGGCCAGCTACAACTAGCAATCTACTCGGACTACAGTTCTCCAAAATGACCATTGAAAATTGTATCATACATATAATTCTGCAGCATGCTTATAAGAACAAACAACATTGTAGCAATCAGCCAATTAGCATTCAACCACTTAGACTAAAACAAGTTAAGCTAAAAAAATAGTTTTGGATATCTTTCCATTCAGCCTTCAATGATCCATTGCCAGTTGTTGCATGAATTGTGAGAGAATGTGAACAGAAATTATAGCTCTAGCCTAGCAAAATAGAGGTAGATGAGTCGATGCACCAATCGTCTATATCGTTCAGGTTGGTCAAGAAAAGGACCATGGGCTAATGCAAGCAGGTTTGGCACCTAGAAGCCCAGTCTCAAGAATGATGTCGAGAGTACATTTGTGTTGGCAAAGAAAGATACCAGTAGCATTCCTGGCCACTTCGACATCCAAAAAATACTTCAAGACACCTAAGTCCTTCATATGAAAATGTGTGTTCAAGTAATTTTTCACTTTCCATAGAGGTACTGGATCATTTCCCGAGACAATCAAGTCATCAACATTAACAAGGACCAACACCTAGGGGCTCTGATGATAGTGATACCATGTAACAAAAGGTATACGCTTTTCACACTTTATTCAACAAGCTGAACAATACATACATGCACAAAACCCCGAATAGATCACTCCTTCATCTAGGCCTAAATATTCTCTGCAATAACTACGTGACAGTAAATACTCCTAATTATACGACAGCTAGTACTCCTAATTACCTTATGTAAATGCTAAAATTAAGCTAATTACATGACAGCTATTTCACCTCAATTGACAGCAAACCAAATACACCTAATTGTTCGCTAATAGTCTCATCTATAAAAAACAGGTTATTGGTATCTGAATCATAATAGAATCGACAGGCATCGTTTTCTCTCAAGCCAAATCTCTAATTCTGTCTGAAACACTAAAAAATCTAAAATATGCCCGCTTCACACGCATGTAAAAGTATTCGGCAGGAAAACTAAACAAAGAAAAGAAATATTTATTGTAATGTAAGATGTTAAAATGGCCAGCTCCAAATAGCAGACTACTCAGTCGAGAGTTCTCCAAAACGGCCATTAATTGATAATCGACTAATTGGAACATAGATATAACTATGCAGCATGCTAATAAGAACAAATCAAACAAACAACATTGAAACATTCAACCACTTCAACTAAAACAAGATAAGATAAAAAACAACACTTTTGGATATCTTTCCATTCAACTGCTTACTCAAGCAACTATAGAACTATAGAAAAGTAGAACAAACCTTCTATAACGATTGTGCACAAGAATAATCAAAGGACTAATATCTTTGAACACAGTTTCCTCCCATTCAGCAGCCTTCATATCTTTAATAGGACGAATGTAATTATCATCTTGCCACACAATTGGCTTATCATCATCGTCCTCGGCATCATCATTATCTTCCTTCTTTTTATTTTGTATAGTAATCTTGTCGAAAAACTGTCCAAGGCTAAATCCCCAACCATCAGCATCTTGAGGCCAATTAGGATCTTCCTCTTCCACAACAAGTTGGTAATCATTGATCAGCTTTTGCATTTTCTTCTTCTTTTCCTCAGTGTCTGCAATCTCTTGAACTTCGGGTTTCTTATCCATAACCTGTCTGATTTTTCTTCTCCATTCTTGTCTCTCTTCAAGAGACATAACATAAGGGTCATTTTCTTTCGCTGCCTCGTCTTCATCTTCGTCATCGCTATCATCACTGTCACTGTATGATTCTTTACCTCTTTTCTTCCAATCAGAACCATCAGATTTGAGTGCTTGAACTCTTGTTAGTTTGGAATCACTAATCTGTAAAGTGGGGTTTGAGAAAAGGGTCTTCCGATTGAAGAGTTTATCTTTGTAAAGAGAAAATGAATTGGGTAAATTGAAGTTTATGTGTTTCATTGATGACAGTGGCAAACTGAGTGCCATTTCTTCTGTGTTGGTCGGAGACTAACTAGAAGATAAGTATGGAATAAACAAAGATTCATTTTTGTACCTTCAAAATTTCTCATTTATATTTCTTTTGCCGGTTTGGTTATTCACAACTTTTACAAACCTTGAATTTCAATTTTAGGATTTTATTAACTTTTTTTTTTTTGTCAAAAAAATATATAGTTTTCTATAAAAAAAAATAAAAGATGTATTTATAGGGAATTTTTTTTATTTAATCCAATGATTTATTAATAAAATTGATCTTGACAATATTTTTTTTTAATCACAAGTGTAATTGTTACGTTAGTATTTGAAATCTATACGTTTAACTTCTCAACCCTTTTAATTTGATGACTTTTTTAACAACCGAGTCACTCATCTCTTAGCTTAACTCATGTTAACCTGTGACAACATTAATTCATTTTTTTTTGTATTAATCATATGATTTATAGGGGAAGGGACTAATTGATAGTTTGCAATGAGAAAATAAATAAAATTTGGTTAAAATAGTTTCTAGAATGGAACAAAACCAAATAGTCTAATAAAAAATCCTAAACTATTTGGGATCTGATGGAGTTCATTATCAATCAAATCCAATCAGTTTTTTTTTTTTTCCGACAATCATCCCTTGGTTTTATTTACAAACATTTAAATATGTCAAAATGCACTTCTAAAATCAATTTTAACTCTCCCCAAAATGGAACAAAACATACATACATACATACATAAAAATTAAAAGCGTATTGAAGAGTTTCTAGAATGCACTTCATTGATAATGGGATAATGTTACCCTATGATCTGGTTATGGCCTAAGGTTGTCGTGACAGAAAATCTGCAATATGCATCTAGCCATCTACATGCAGCTCGAATAGGTAAAGCAGAATTTGATAGCACACTTGAAAAAAAAACAGATGTAGTAGAGGTGAGACTAATTGAAAGTAAATTGTTATAAGTACCACCAACATTGAGAAAAAGGTTCAAATTGCGGTTGAAGCAAAAACGACGGCTGATGCTCAGCCGGATGAAATCCTTTGTTATATTCTCTCATATCTTCCAGCCAAAGAATCTTTCATTACTTGTTTTCCTTCAGCTAAATGGAAGCCTCTTTGGTTTTTAGTTCCCAAATCCAATCTAGTCGATGATGATCAATGCTTCATCAAAAGTGACAAACGCTATTCTAGCTTTAGGTATATTGTATTTGAAGCCACTAACCACACCGAAATGGCGCAGATTCTATCAATGAGCCGCTGGAATTCAATGTTGCGTAGTGGTTAGCTGCCGGAGCAAAACATGGCATGAAACACCTCGAAGTTCTAAGCAGAATTTTATTTGTTGCATTCTGAGCTTTGGAAGTCTTGTTCTAAAGTTGAAAATGGTATGTATTATTGTTTTTTTATCTGTTATAAATCTGAAAAATGTATCCGTGGATTTTGAATCGAAAAATGCATGTGCAACATCTTTACAAAAGCAGAATTATTGTCGTTCCCAAAGACCTCTCAACTTGTCAGATTTATTTTAAATGACGCTAGCTGCAAAAAAATTCTCAATTGCGTAGTTGCAACTTCCAGTTCTGTTTGTTTAGGATTTTGTGTCTCATTTTACAAAATGATTGTTGTTTTGTTACTCTTCATAGGTATTATACTCCCTCTGACCCAAATCAAGTGTATAGTTGGTATTTCAGACAAAGTATTTTACAAGTAAATCTTATTGATGATTGGTATATTGACCATTATCATAAATGTTAAGGTAGTAGTAGATGTGGTAGAGGTGTAAAGTTTGGATTAAAAAATAGAAGAAAAATGAATGATTAGTAAAAGAAGCCAAATTACAACTGTATATATCAGCCAAACTTGTGTTTATGAGTGGATACTGCTTGAAAGCTGAAATTGTTGTCCTCCTCATTTGACTTGTTTGAAAACTGATGCAGCAAACATACATGCCTCTTATGATATAAACAAAATGGATTTGATATATGCCACATGAAAGATATATGATACAGGATATATGTATTCTCACAAAAAATATCTTATGTAACATATTACTATTTTATGATAAGATCACAATTCTTGAGCTACTTTTAAAAGGCTGAGTTATAATGTTTTTTATTTTATATTGAAAATAGCTGATTTGTTTATTAGCAGTTGCAGAGAAGTTGTAAACTTTGTCTCTGTACAAAACATTCTTTAACCAATTGTGGTCACTTATAAATTGGAAAGCACACGGAGACAGATCTTTTGGAAACAATGTGGCGATAATACAAACATTGTTACATCAGAAGAAACGTAAAAAGAATTTGAAGTATCTTTAGAGCTTGATTTATCTAAGGCCATATTTGTAGGATTTTGTATTGTCTGTCCAACGCAACTAAGAATGCACTGATCAGACATCAGTAGATCAAGTTATGGTTAAAACAATGAAGTTGTGCAAATATCGTGCACTGATAATCAATTAAGTCTATCTCTTAATCAATTAAGTTGTAACCTAATAGATTAGGGCATTTGAACAATCGATTAGATATGTTTGGGAAAACACAAAATCAACTTGTTTCTAACCCAGAAACAATCACCAATTCTCAAATGATATGGGTCCGTGTACAACCCTACTAATTCAACCCTACAAGCTCGGGGCCTCTATATAAACACATTTTAATTAGCCATTATAGAAAACAACATACGTTGAAGGCTGAAGAAGCAAGTGATTCTAATATGCAGAGTATTTCTCCTACAACAGTCATATATAATGTGAAGTTGAAACAATAGATAAAACATGAACCATTAAATTAGCTTGGAGAACATAAGAGCTAGACAGATCAAGTAAGAAAAGAAAGAAGAAGAAACAGTTGATCACTATATAGCACAACCAAACATACCACATAAATAATGTGAATTGAATCGATAAGAACAACCAAAACGATTGATTTAGTTCCACTTTCGGAGACTCATACGAACAATTAAGCTGTTACAGTATTACAAAATCAACATAAATGAAATAAGCCTTAGCCAGCCCTAAAAAAGTTAAAAATAACATGTAAAATAGTACTTGAATACATTCACCCAAGAACATTGTGCAATTATAAATATGAAAACTGTATTATATATCCTCCACACTTAAATATCTTCTGGGACCGATTCATATTCTACAATCACTATGCTAGAACTTTTCTTAACTAAAAATAGTTTCCCTTTAACTTTTTCCAATTCCAAGCTGCACAACTCAGGAGAACATATGAGTAAATAATCCTCTCCAATACCCGAGCATTCTCCATCAAAAAATTGGCAAAACTTAACTCACACTCATTACCAGAAAATCTTGCAAAATTGTGTGAATTGTGTGATTCAACCTAACGAGTTGAACCAAGTTAGACTTACATGAGAACCTGCAGTTTACTTTGTCACATTACCTTACCTTACTTGGAAAAACTGCAGGTTGCAGAATTGTGTGATTCTAATATGCAGAGTATTTCTCCTGCAGCAGTTACAAGGTGAAGTTGGAAAAATGGATAAAATATGCACTGTTAAATTAGTTTGTAGAAGATAAGAGGCAAACAGATGAAGAAAATATAGAAAAATAAATGGCTGATCATTATAACACAACAATTAAACTGTGAAGTGAATCGACAAGAACAACCAAAGTGATTCATTTAGTCCCACACTCGTAGACTCACACGCACAAATAAACAATTAGAATAAAAAACCAGTATAAACAAAATAAGCCTTGGCAGCTCCCAAAAAATTGAAATAAAATGTAATCTAGTACTTGAATACATTCACCTAATAACGTTATGCAAATTATATTATAAATATGAACAATGTATTATTTTCCTACACATTTAAGGAGCTTTTGTAACCTCCTAGAATGCAAACTCCTCGGGTGGATATTCATATTCTACAATCACCGTGCTAGAACTTCTCTTAACTAAACATAGCTTTTCTTTAACTTTTTCCATTTCCAAGCCTTGCAGCTCACGAGAACATGAGAAACTGATCCTGTCCAATACCCGAGCATTTTCCATCACAAATTTGGTGAAACATAACTCACGCTCCTTACCGGCAAATTTTACCACTTTAAGGGTTGATAAGAAACAGCCAGGTACAATTGAAAAATTCTGCGGTTCTTCATCAAAATCTAGCATCTAATGATCAGCAAAAGAAAACATGTTTATATTGCATGACAAGGTCCAAATAAGAGAATGGGATATCTCAAAGAAAGATGACAAAGCGTAATGATTTAGAAACAATTTAGAACCGCAGAATTTAGAAAATACAATTTCATAAAATATTTAGTCATAATATTCTATTTTTATTTCAATTTTGCAAAAAAATCAACACAACTTTTACTATTCTTTATATTTACGAGAAATAATTAAACTATAAAGATATCTAGTTTTCCCTTTATTTTAACTATTAATAGAAAAAGCAAAGAATCTGATATCAACATACATTTTTTTTAAAATGACAAAGCGTAATGATATTTATGTAAAGTAAAAAATGCAAACAAATAATCTTAGAGAAAAAAATTTAGTAAAATTTAAACACTACCAATCACGAACCTGGAAAACTAGAGTCTCCAGACTTAGTGATTTTTAAAGTAAGCCCAACAAAATTTCACGAGTAACAGAGTTTAACTCCAGAGCACTCAGCATTCCAAATGCAGGAATATCAGCTAAATAATGTTTCGTTCGTAGAAGATACTGGAGGACAAAGTGTAAAACAATCGGTGTTAGGATACGATTAAGTATATATGTTTAGAAAGATTAAGTAAATGAAATGAAATATTGTTATTGAAGGATTGGACACATTCTCATGAGTCATAACCATAATATATGCAAAAGTGCTTCTACCACAAGAAACATTTATCCATTCCAACTCTTTTGTTTTCCTCACTCATTAAAAATTAGGCAATTGAGATTGACTTTGATACAATATGGTAAAACTCTTCTTGTCAACATTTACTTAAAACAAAGGGTGAAGTGAGAAAGCATACCTGCCAGTCAGCACGCAGACAAAGATTTAAACACTTTGCATTAACTGTAAGAAGTTTGCAAATAAAAATCCATGTTTCTTGCACATTCGTATCCTTGAAATTGAACATCAGTATATTAGCAGAATCAATGTCTGCTGCATCTAGCACAAAGGTATCTGATGATATATTACCACGATAACTGAATTTCCTAAGATGTGAAGCACAAAACTTAATTTCAGTATGTGACTCGTAGTGACTAGGTGGCGAATAAAAAGGATATGCAAGGGAAACCACTTCAAGTAAAGGCGCTTCCAAAGTGACACTCTTTACACCAGTACCCTATATAGAGGTTACATTTACTCAATGATTTAACTCATAATTTTGACTCTCTTATTTGAAACAGCAGATATCCATTGATTAATATGGTAGGGATCAAAATCACTTTGAATATATAGAGAAAATGTTTGGATGGTAAGCAGTACCCTATACAAAGTTGATAAAGCGGGTTTTTCTTTTCTCACATAGGTAAGATAAACAAAGTTGATAGTAATCAAACCTTAGGTCTGTGAGAAACATCCATTTGTAAATCCACCTTTGTGATAAAGCACTGGTACGAACTGCATATTTAGTTGGAAGAAAAGAAAGAATGCGACCGATAACAAAGTCAGGTAGGTACGTAGCTTATCATGTCTTGACCCTCACTACATTTCTGCCTCTTCTTATCATGTCTACCTGCTGCTGCTGCTGCTGCTGCAGAGGTGCATGCGATTAAAGAACCTCCTGAGTGCATGTCTGTGTATGGAAAGTACCTACCTACGAGAAAAATGAGAAGCTCTGTATATATTAGACACAACATATTCGTTAAAAAAACTGACGCAATCGAAGTGGTTGGAGAATGAAAAAACATGGAGTTTGAGGGTGGTGTGATATTGCTCATCTATTTATCCATCCAAATTCCAAGAGGTAAAGTAAAATATGTTATGTAGTAATGAACTTGTAAGAGAAAGTGAGTATGAATAGACTTTACAATTTGTGCAATATATCGTCGATAGCTAGCGACCCCAAAACAAAAGTGAGATAAAATTAAACAAACAAGTGTATGTTTGGTTTTGCAACAAAATTTGATTTAAGTGAATTGATTCTGAATTAACTTAAGTTGAAAGCAAAGCGATTTATGTTTGAATGAATTCACATAAATTTGTATGTAAAAATTAATTCTATAATCAAAAACTACAAATCATAACCAAACATAGACATTTCACAAGGTTTTTTTATGACAATATTTATCATCGTAAACATAACATTCATAGACCTAAAAGACATGACAACATTCAATTACCAACTCATCGAATATTCAATTAAAAGTTCCAAGGAAAAACAAGTAAATAAATAAAAGCAAAACAGGAACAATGGAGAACAAACGAAGAAGACAAAACAAGGACAGGAAGGGAAGGGTTCTTCGGTCGCAGAAAAGAATAGAATAGAATAAAAAGAAGGTACGCTAACGTAATGTCGTTAATAGGTCTGTTTGATAAGATCAGAAAACGAGCTTATAGCTTATAGGTTCGTAGGACTAAAAAAGCCTTGTTTAATAACTGTTTTTCATCAAGACCCTATAGCTTATTTACTAGCTTATAAGCTTATTTTTCAGACGTTATTTCAAATAGCGTTTGAATTTATAGCAAAATACATAATGCTCTCAAATTTTTAAAAAGGAAAATACATAATGCTCTCATTTCGTTTAAAAAATATTATACAATTTAAAAATTAATTTTAGTGGCCTATAATAATTTTTTTTTTTTACATTTGCCATATTTTATTTTGGTTTGAGTAAGATTATATCCTTATAAATTCTTTTAAATTTCAAGTCTAGTCTTAAAAAATTTCAACAATTTTGGTCGCTAATATTTTTTTAATTCATATCTTATTAAAAATTGATATATAATTTATATCCTAATAAAAAAATTAACTTTTTTTGCGAGAAAAATTGATGTAATATTATAAACATTTTTATAAAAATTTATTAAAAAAATGAAATGTATATATATGAGTTTGTCTTAAAAACAAGTATCATAATTCAAAAAAAAAAGAAAATTAAACCATACGTAAATTTTTTCAAAAGATAAAAAATTGATAAAATATAAGATTTTCAAAGATTTTTTTAAAAGAAAAGTAAAAAATTTTACGAAGATGAAAACATATTTAACCCTCTTATTGATCTCTCTGACTGTCTCCTACCTTGGTTAAGGGGAGGGAGATAGAGAACACCAAGCGACAAGATAAGCTCTGTTCAATTCGATGTACGCTGTAGTCACTCATGTCTTTCAGTTTCATATTAATTCCGTCAATTTTCAGTTTTTAATTCTGTTTAACGATTTCTTAAGACTTCAAGGGTTTTACGATAAATTTCTCATAAGAATTTTAATTATATTCAATGGTTTGGTTTGGTTAATTTTATTATATTTATTTATCTATGCAGATTAAGTTCGTGTAAATCCATAGCCATAGCCATGGAAGAAACGTTGGGTTCATCATCAATAACAACAATCAACTCTTCCAATATAGGGTTTCAGGTTCTGTCTTACTTTCCCTTCTTTCATTTTCTGTTTTCATTTTGTAATTGTAAATGTAATTTGTGATGGTCTTACTTTTCTCTGCAGCTTTTGAAGAAGCATGGTTGGAAAGAAGGGACTGGTCTTGGAATCTCTGAGCAGGTTTTCTTTCTTGTTCTATCTTTTCCTTTCTTCATTGAAATATGAAATTAACAATAAAAAATATGCATGTTTTGAAAGATACAGACATGACACTATCATATGGACACTGGTAATAATTTAAGAAAATGATGTAATTGAATGTCGGTGCCGGACGCTTAGACATGTCAGACACCGAACACCCTTCGATCAGAAGTGTCGGTGCTTCAGAAGTCCCTGGATGGGGGAAATTACCTTTAAGGGCATTAAATTTGTATTATGTGTCAACGTAATTCTTATGTCTAGTTTAATTGCACATTCAGGGACTAATTTGACCAGGGAATTGCATATTTAGTAGCCTTGGGTTAGATTAGTATAAGTATTGTAGGTTAATTAATGGAACACCTAAGGAGAACTGATACAAACAAAGTTATGCTTGTTTTCTCATTCTAATTCTGAAAGTAATTGTTGAGCTCCTGTTTCAGTATTTCTCTTATATTCTGAAACGGTTTTAGGGGCTTCCTTGCAAAAAATTCTGATAAATAATTTTATTTTGGTAACAGGGTAGATTAGAACCCGTGGAAACTCGTGTAAAGAATAATAAACGAGGTTTGGGAGCAGATATAGTGAAGAAGAAGGTTGTGAAACCTGATCACGGCGATTCCTCCAAAAGAGACAATAAGCAGGTAATTTTTTTTTAAGGTTTGCTTTTGTTCCCAAGGGCTTTGGTAGTTTTTATAACAATTTACAATAGTGGAAGGGTAACTACATAACTATGCAAAACGGTGCTGAGTTTTTCATTTGGAATTGGAAATTTGAAATGGCTGCCGAAGGTTTTCTTATTTTAGGTAGTACTAGCTTCTCAGGTTATTTTATTGAGATATATTGTTTTTCTAGTTCCTTATTTTATTTTATTGAATTTGGTGAGGTGGGGGTTGGTATAGTACTTAGTAATTAGGAATCGTAGAAGTTGAGTAGTTAATGAAGGAGAAATACTTCGATATCTATCTCTAAGAACAAAGTTGACATGGAATTTAGTAGTATTAGGAATCATTTATAGTTTAATGAATGGTAATGAACGAGATATACTTTGTTGACATGGAATTTCGTAAATCATTTGTAATCAAACAAATGGAGGAGAAATATTTTAATATCTATCTCTAAGAACAAAGGTGAAATAGAATTATGCAAATAATAGGGAGATTAATCTGAGTTGTATTATAAATCTACGAGGGAGAAAGTCTGCATAAATTAAGTTGACAAACTCAGATCACATAGAAGCAGCTTTGCTTATGTTTGGGAGAATGACTATAGAAACCATATATTTGCAATACAGATTGATGGATGTATCAGATAAATTAAACAAAATTATATATGTAATTTAAAAAAAAAAAAATGGAAAAGGGGCAAGATAGAGAATCTAGAGAGGTTTATGGAAGGATTAAAGTGTTTAAATTGCTTATATTTGACCTCAAAAATATATATGAAGGGCTAAATTTTGTAACAACACAAGTTGAACTACAAAACACTTTACGGAAACTATAGGTGTGCTTAAAGGTCACATTTTTTGTTTAATCTTTGTTTGTTCTAGATATGCTTATTGAGTGCTTACCAAACATTTCTAAGAAATGATTGCACTGTACATGCTTTTTATGAATGATATTGTCTTTGTTAGATACCAAAGAGAGAGAGAGATAGAGAGATGAATGAAAAGTTAGAGATATTGTGACAATCTTTAGAAGCAGGTTCTGCCAAAGTAAAAGTAAAATATAGTATGCTCAATCCAAGTTTAGAAACTACAAACACATCATAATATAGAGGTAAAAATAAGAGAACTTAATGGGGCATACAATGTCAGTGTAAATTTGGTTTACACTGACAACCAATAAGAACTCCCCATATTGCCACTTCATTCAAACAATTTAAAAATATATTTAAAGTGGGGTGACGTTGCACACTAGTGGACTCTTATTTGATCACAATATTAAATAAATTTACACTCAGTGTGTGCCCTTTAAACACAAATAAGAGAACATACATATTGTGATTCTCACATTTGAAGTACCTTGGGTCTGTGATAATCATGATATGCAATCGAAAAATGCCTCTCAAAAAGATTTGTTTTCACTTTTAAGCTTTGTAATGTTGTATGGAACTGAACGTTTGAAAACTTAGATCATAAAGATGAGTTGAATGAGTGGTTACATGAGAAAAGACAGAATTATAAATTATAAATTAAATTATTAGAGAGAAAATTGAGGTAGCCTCCATAATAGAGATGGTAGAATCCTGACTTACGTGTTTTGGGCATGTGAAGAAAACTTGTAGAAGCACCTGTAAGAAGAGTAAACTGGATGGAGAATAGTCCAATTGTTATAGACAAATGGAGACCAAGGAAAATTATAAACCTAACATTAAGAATGATTTAGAGGTAAATGTTCTATCTCAAGATTTAATAAATGGCATAACCTGTAAGGTGTCCATTAATCATTGTAGCAAACTCTACATAGTGGGAAAAGGCTTGTTATTTGTAATTAGATATTTGCGCACCAGAATATCTTAAAATAAGCATGATATCATTATTATAAAAATAAAAAAGGTATAGGGTCAACTTTTATATTGAACAATTCTAGGTAATTAGTGAAATACTGCATTTTCTTTGTCTGATGTCACTCTATATGCTGCCCTCTCCCCTTTTTTCTCTGAATAAAACTTCTTGCTTTTCAACATTTGTCATTCTGATGATACTTGGAATACATATTGTGAATTTTCATGTTTATGTTTCACTGAAGATTATTTTTTTTTTCCCTTAAGTTTTTACCTCTTCTCTTCGAATTAAAAGGAAATGGTAAAAACTTCAAAAATAGGAAATGGGAGAGATAAAGCAACACGTCGAATAAAAATTGATTATAATAGAGTATACTACCCCGTGTTGAATCAGTGGGACAGATTCATATTTAACAATAATACAAGGGAAAATCCCCTTTACACAGATATCATATTATAGTTAAGTGAGTTAGAACCGTTGTTTTTCGTTTTCAGTCATTCTGATTTTTGGATATCAACACGAGTGTCTTTATTTTATTTCTTGTTGTTGATTTACTTCAATTGATTTCAGGAACAGTTGTCTCAAAAGAAAACCAAAGCACTTTCTAAACGGGTGAGAAAGATGCAAGAGCTTGAAAAGAAGATGCAGGAGAAGGAATTTGAGCGCGCTTTCTTTAGAGAGTTCTGGCCTGAAAATGTATGAGAATTGATGATGGGTTCACATGATTAGGCATCAGCATTTCCTCTTGCATTCACTTTCTTAGCAATGAGTATGATTTCAGAGTCGTGTGCAAGTTGGATCTCAAAGGTGTGTTCCCCTGGATACTTACAGGATATAGGAATGTTTTTTTAGCAAACAGAAGGAACTTCAGACACCTTTTTTTCATGTGTAAATAGTCAATTTTTTTCTTCTTCCGATTCTTCTGTACAATGGAGAAATATACCAAAATCAGAGGGAAGGTAATGATAGGCCATGTCCCTCCTGGTTTAAAAAAAAAAAAATGGTGTTTTCAACCTATATTTTGTTCATCCTTTCCAAGACTAAAAACTACTAGCTCTAAAGACACTAACACATGTATTTTATATATTCTTTCTACATCTTGATTGTGTTGTACGTTTAAATATACGTGATGTGTCAAATGTGCAAGTATGGTTCTTGAGAGTACCCCGTATGGGTTTTGGATGAATTGGATCTTGAATTTACAAGTCTGCGTGAACATACTTAAATTGAGTTTGCATAAATGTAATTGGGTAAACATACTAGAATGCATTGAAATGCTAAAGAAATACTCCCTCCTTCCAAAATTATAAGCAAAAAAAAAAAATCACACTTATTAAGAAAACTTAAACATAAAAATTTGAAGTATAGTTTTTTGTGTTTTCTTTGAAAAAAGTTTCATAAAAAGATGTAAAAACAATTTTCATTGGCTATTGGTTATGGAAAAAATGAAAGAGAGAGAAAATTTTACTAGAATAAACAAAAGTTTTTCTTGGAAAAGAGATTTTTTAAAAAAACAAGACTAAATAGGATAAAAATTTGTCTTTTTTGCTTATATTTTGGGACAAAGAAAATGTGTTTTTTTT
>Ga0099826_10001424_pt1 | contig 14335 bp, 13 predicted proteins | sample Mtrugardesep15_FD_76830 | JGI IMG/M metagenome (GOLD analysis project Ga0099826, IMG submission 76830) | Root nodule microbial communities of legume samples collected from California, USA - M. trunc garden sep15 | ecosystem: Host-associated > Plants > Roots > Nodule | place: USA: California... | reverse complement strand
TTTTTTTTTTTTTTACCCATTTTTTTTTTTTTTTTTTTTTTTTTTTTTTTTTTCAGTCTTCTTTGCTTACTATTGCATTGGTGTCGGTGTATTTTTGTGTATAAAGTTTGGTGCTGTGTGGCATAACTTTTTGTTTTTTAGTTGTTTTGTGTTTATATGTTTTATTTTTTTATTGAAAAATCACTTAAAGATAATGCATGTGAATGCTGCAGTTCTTGAGACTATTGTCAGAAGAATTTGATGATGATAATGCTAAAAGGTTAGATCAAGAGCTTGCTTTGTCGGAAGCAGTTGATGCTTTGGTTCTTAGCTTAGAAAAAAATTCAGAGTCTTCGAGGTCAAAACGAAAGAAGTTGCGTGAATACGAGCATGAATGTCGTGAGAAGTTTTCAACAGCTGATGTTCAACCAAATTCTGAGAAGGATGACATGCATTTGGAAACTCAGCAAGAGGAAGATACGCTTTTCTTTGAATGTGAAGAAGACCCACATGAGGGATCTTCTAACAGTAAGACTGATGAAGGTCCAGTTGAAGAGTTAATGATGCTCAGCTATCAGAGGAAAGTGACAGTTCTCTACCAACTTCTTGCTGCTTGTTTGTCGGATATTGGTGAAAAAAAGACAAAATATACTCGGAGAAGAAAGGGATATGATGCTCGACATCGCGTGGCTCTACGGCTGCTTGCGACTTGGCTCGATATCAAGTGGACAAAAATGGTTTGTCATATAAATCTTTTGATTATTAACTTTATGTGATCGGGAACCAATTTTTTATATGTTGAGGTTATCATGAGATATGACTGTAAGAGTTGTTTTTACTGTTTATAATGTATTAAAAAGACATGTAAAGAATCCATCCTCACTCTGGTGAATACAACTTATAAATTCATCTTAATTTTTAAAGCTACATGTTGAGCCTGATTCTACATATGTTATAAGATTTGGTTTAAACTATTCTTTTATTAAATCTCACATTAACAGACCCCATAGCCCCCATATCTTCTACTTTTAATGATGATAATTAAATTTCACTTTGCAGGAGGCTGTTGAGATGATAGTTTCTAGTTCTGCAATGGCGATCGTTAAAGAGCAAGAGTCAAATAAAGAAGCTCAATCAAATGAAAGCGGCTGGGCTAAATGGAAGCGGGGTGGTATTATTGGTGCTGCAGCGTTAACTGGGGGAGCTTTGATGGCTATTACTGGTGGTATAAATGAATAATTCCATAACATATTTTGTGTTTTGATTTGAATTGAATAAATTTCTCCGTGGATTTGACTGTTTTCACTTTTAAGCACAAAACAGGATTAGCTGCCCCAGCAATTGCTGCAGGACTTGGTGCTTTGGCTCCAACTTTAGGTACTTTGATCCCTGTTATCGGAGCAGGTGGATTTGCAGCAGCCGCTAGTGCAGCAGGAACTGTTGCTGGTTCTGTTGCTGTTGCTGCCTCATTTGGAGGTATATATATGTCCATTTCTGATTCGATTTTTAGAATCTTCTCATGCCAAGTAGCTCTCTTTTATTTCTGGGTTGTTTAATGATATTATATGGACCACCAAGTCATTATTCATATGCTTGTATGTCTTGGAGATTTAGGCCAGCACTATTGTCAATCTGGGGTTTTTGGTGGATCCTCAATGTGATGGTTTTTTGTGCTACTATATTACTGGTCAATTTATACATTTTGTTGCTGCAATTTGTTGATCAACTTGCATGCAGTCTTCAATGAAATATGTTTTATAACTACTAGTCAAACTGTAAAGGGAACAGTTTGAATTTCCTTTTCACAAGGCACATTAGTATGGGATTTTTGTTTGAGTTTAATTCATATACACTGTCGATGTAAAAAAGTTTTACACATGCATCCAATGGTGTATTGCACGTCATTTAATGAGTTAAAACCCACATGACTTGTCATACCTCATTAATTGATGTGGCAACACATCATTGGGTGCATGTGTACAAATTTTGTACACTGACAGTGTATATAAAATTAAACTCTTGTTTTATAGCTCATTAACAATCTGGTGGAAACCACAGGCCCATTCGTACGTCCTATATTTTATTATTATCTGGAGCACGGGACACTTCTGATTTACAATATTTCTACGTGGTACATGCTATTTTAATCTGTTTTTAGGACATATTTATGACCTGTAGGACAATTCTCATTACCCTTCTTTTTACTGCTAATGATGTTCCTTTTCTAGATATTAAAAGTAATTTGTGCGTCTCTTTGTACAACCAGCTGCTGGAGCAGGGCTTACCGGAACCAAAATGGCTAGAAGAGTTGGGAGTGTTGACGAATTTGAATTCAGAGCTATAGGTGCCAACCATAACCAAGGCGTAAGCATTTATTGATTTCATATTCTTACTTTTTGGTGACATTTCTTGCTTGATCGAGTTATGATCCATGTGCATGCAAGGACATGTATGCATGAGCCTTTTTAACCTTTCTTGTATTGTACAAAGACAGTTTTGCACTAAGTTCATTGTTCCATATCAGATTCTTATTCAACTTCTGCTTGCAGAGATTGGCGGTTGAAATATTGGTTTCTGGATTTGTCTTTGAGGAAGATGATTTTGTAAGGCCATGGGAAGGACAGAACGACAATTTGGAGAGGTAAAAATTTTGCCACTTTCCATCTCCAATAAATGTCATTTCGATAATCATTATTTAGGAAAACGTAGTTATATTGTTAAGCTCCCACATCAGCTAGGTATAATGCAAAAATACTCCTTCAATTGACTTTGATAGTCCTTCCCTCTTTAGTTTTTGATATTGTGTTGGCATAGTCTATTCTCTGTATTGCATTATGTCGTGGTTTCCGCAAAACTGGCGAAAGGGGCTAAAGCGGTCGCAAATGCTTTAGAGTATGAAAGATGTCTTGCCTATAGTGGAGTACAAGGTGCTTTTAGTTTTTTTAAATAAGGTGATTCACGGTCCGTGAATGAATATATTGTCTTTTATTTAAAAAAAATTAGTATTTTCATTTTTCTTAACAATTCAATTAGTTTGGTCTGGTCTGGGAAATATTTAAAAGGATACGCTGTAAGTAGATTTCTTTCTTGTCTTTTATTTTGAGTCTTTTAATATTTTTATTACTTTGTTTTGAACATTTCAACTTTTGAGTAGTATTTTTTCACCATTTGCCCTGGTCTGTGAACTATTTCAAAGGATGCACAGTGAAAGGAATTTGTCTTCTATTTAATTTTTTTTTAAATATTTTCAGTATTTTGTTTTGAATAATTAAACTTTGAGTTAATATATGTCACCTTTTTATACAACTTATTTTTGTGCAGGTTTTGATTTTTGAACAATTCTTGTACATTATAGCATACTTTTTTTATGTATGTAGCCTGATTTGTTTCAATTCCTATGCGACTTATGCTATTTGGCTGCACTGCTATCAACCATTTTATATAGCATATTTTTGGCTTCCCGCCATTTTCTACAATCTTTTGTAGATAACAATTATATTGGGTTTGCTTGTGAATTTTATTGCTCAATACAGTTTTTATTAGCCAAGTGCATGTGAATACAACATGCTGATGCGATGCGATGAATGCTAGCAACACACCTTCTAACACACATTTTTCAACACACTCTCTTTGATTGGTTGAAATTCATATGGGACCCACAAGATTTGGTGGGACCCATGTGAATTTTAACCAATCAAAGAGAGTGGGTTAGAAGGTGTGTTGCTAGCATTTCTCGATGCGAAATTATCTTATTATACTGTAATCGCGTATTTTCCCACTGTTTCTTTACATTTGTAAAATTGCAATGTTAATACCCTAATGATTCATGGTCCTAGCAAAACAAATAACTTTTCATATGGCCTTGCCAAAAGTTAGGTATGCACTGCAGTGGGAATCCAAGAATCTAATTGCCGTTAGCACTGCAATTCAGGATTGGCTTACTTCAAGTAATTGATTTGGGTTTCAGACTTGTAATATCTTTTAATATTATAAAGTAGAATTCTGTATGATGTCAATATTTCTATGATGCATTAGGAATTGCGATGGAGCTGATGAAGCAAGGGGCAATGATGACTGTCTTGAGTGCACTTTTAACTGCATTGGCTTGGCCAGCTGCATTGCTTGCCGCTACTGATTTCATAGACAGCACGTGGTCAATTGCTATTGACAGGTTTAATTTAATCTTTTGGTTTTAAGTGGAATAGAATTTTTGCGAAGCATGGAGTTTCTATCGTTTTTGCTGGACAGTATACTGTGACTATAGTTTTTTTGAAGAAGCCAAAATGGAATTAAACTGAACACTTGCCATTCCAGCACAAGATGTGCATGGAGTGGCAAAGAAAAAGTCGAACACAAGAATCACATGTCCAAACTGGCTAAACATAACCGAAGAAAACACATGCAATATATCTAACCAAAGCCTTATAGTATATGACCTACATAACGTGGTACAATTGGCAGATAATGGGGTCCCTTAAGCATGTGAGCATGGGTTTGATCCCTGCTTGGTGGTGCATATGGAAGAGCACTTGTTGGGAGAGGTCAATCCTTTAAGTGGAACCTGTACCTCGAAGGATTAGTCTCTGGCTTCCGGCTGGGGATACCTTGGGCAACCAAAAAAAAGGAACCCCATAAAGTATATAAACTATGAAAAATCAATGAGTTTTGGGGTGGCTAGGATATATCTGTTAATGTTTATCCCTTTTTTAGACAAACGACATGGTAAAAAAAGGATGTTTCACTGTCTCGATTCCATTCATAGTTTCTTATTTATTTTGCCTATCTAAATTTACTTTACTTTTCAGATCAGACAAGGCAGGGAAGCTGCTTGCTGAAGTGTTATTGGGAGGATTGCAGGGAAATAGGTATTTATCTTGTTTAGAAGTTTCTTTAAAAAGTTCTGCTCCTTAAAACGATGGAATATGCAATATTTTTAATCTGAGTTTCAGGCCTGTGACACTTATAGGTTACTCGCTTGGAGCAAGAGTTATTTTCAAGTGTCTAGAGTGTTTGGCTGAAACGGAAAACCATGGTAGGTGTTCCTACTTTGCTTCTTTTAATATGTTTGGTCTTCGATATGATAGATTGTTTTCCTTTCTTTACTGGTCGAAGGATAAGCTTTTCCCCCCTTAAAACTTTTCGACTCTGGTGATGGGTACATTACATAATAGTTCATGTCTATGTGAGGCGCTTCTTCTGTTTTTTGGCAGCTGTGAATAAATGAAAAATGTTCCTTCTGTTTATTGGCAGCTGAACTTGTAGAAAGAGTTGTCCTTCTTGGAGCACCCATTGCAATCAAGGATGTGAATTGGGAAGCTGCTAGAAAGGTAGAAATGAATTCAGTTTTTCTCTACATAGTACATTCTCATTCTCACATGATATCCTGGTATTCTGTAGATGGTAGCAGGAAGATTTATAAATGCTTATTCAAGGACCGACTGGATGCTTGGAGTTGCTTTCCGTGCCAGGTACATGAAAATGTAGTGGTAGAATTTATGCAGCACCATTGATTCTTTTAGTTGACCCACAGTACATACGGACAATTCTTGCAAGAATTCAGTCCAAAATAAAAAAATGGAATGGCTTGAAGTTGTATTTGTGGTTCTCACTACATCTATATCTAATTTTTTTATGCAGTTATAAGCAGTAAGTTGTAAGTTAAGGGGCATTCTGATGCTACAACAGTGACCAGTATTTCATATGTTCATTGATTTTGTTTAATGACTTCCATATGTTGATCTGGATCCATAACCTTGCCATGATTTTGGATTTATGAGCAATTTTTGCATCATACCTTTTTCGTGTATGACCGTGAGGCACTATCTCATCTAATCCATAGAGAGATAGGTTGAACTCTCGCGACAGTTGACATAGTTGTTTTTTTACCGATTAAGTGCATGCTTAGGTGATTTGAATAAAAAATTTAGTAACATATTTAAAAAATAATAATTAGGATTACTTGTACACTTTTAGTAAATAGAAACTAATCTACTAATTTTGTGCAGCTTACTTTCTCAAGGTTTAGCTGGAATCCAGCCAATCGATGTTCCTGGAATCCAAAATGTAAGTTTTTCCATCCTCCTCACCACACAATTGTTTTTTGGATATTTTTTAAATATCTTTGGGCACAGCTGCAATTAGCAAGTTGCTATTTTGATTTGTATGATTAGTGCTAGTCTGCTGGAAATTGGAATTTATAGTTTAATGGATATGGACATTTTGCTAAAACGCACTGGATTTTCAGGTTGACGTGACAGATCACATTGACGGGCACTCTTCATATTTGTGGGCTACACAACAGATCTTGGATAAACTTGAACTGGAAACGTATTATCCCGTTTATAACAGCATTCTTCCTAAAGAGTAAACCACTTCCAATCCCACTTTCTTCTTGTTTGAATATAAGGAAGATAAATTCCTAGTGTCACTTTCAAGAGGATTTGGATTCCCATGCATGAATCCCACTTCCTTGTTTGAATATAAGGAAGATAAATTCCTAGTATCACTGTCAAGAGGATCTGGATTCACATGCATGAGGCGTGTATTGTTGTCATATAACTGAGTCTCTTAATCATGTAAATTGTAATCATAGATTTTATATCTAATAATTAGTGTGTATGAATGAAAAATACTACTTCACAAAACTAGCCAGTCTCATTTTTTTTAAATAAATAAAAAAACAATTGCATCATCAAAATTGTCCCTAGTAAAAACTCTTTCTGTAAGAATATAATCTAAATTAGTTAAATAGAACGTTTAAGAATGACAATATGGAGTAAATATTAATCTAACAATTAATTACTAATATTTGTCTTTAGAAAAAATTAGTTAAGTTTGTAAGGCAAAATAAACTATTTTTAATTATTTATAAGAAATTTTTTTAATCTATTAAGAAACCAAAAATATCCTTTCTTGATAGATTTTTTTTTAAATAATTAAAAATAGTAACGTGTAATCCGTTCATTTCGATTTCATTATGTGACCCTCACCTTTTTTCAATTGACACTCTCTATCTCTCTCATGACTCATCGGGTTCTGGTGATTTAAATTGTGTTTCTTGACTTCTCTCATCCATGATGTCGGTATGTCTATGATCTCATCATTGCTCGCTAAAATTGTTGACAATGATGCCAGTGAGGATTACCCTCTAGTTAGTATTTTTTGTTGTACTATTACAAAGCTTTGTTTGATTGATCGTCTTCCATTTCGTACTCGGCTCTTAACCTGTTTTATTTGGTTGTGACTTCAATTACAAAAAAGATCTCCAATCATCCCCCTAGAAAGCCACCATAGAACCGTGTCTTGGACATTCCATCATTGTCGTTTTTTGTTCTTCTTTCAAATTGTTTGTGCATGCACCTATATACTTTTCTTGTTTTGTAAATTTTTTCCGCCCTTGTTACTTTTAGTTTGTTTGTAGTTGATACTTCATATGCTTGTTGAAATATCCGAGAAAGACTCATTTTATCGGTACCATATTTTAAATAAGAGACTTATTAAAGCTATAACCAAATTTAACATTTTCCGAGTCTTACAAACGACTTATCAACATGTGGTTGAATTGGTCATGTCAAGACCACGTCTAGTCCATATAAGCAAATATCAACATTTTCTTCTTTCCATGTAAATGAATGGATTCAAGACCAAATTTTACATTTTCCAATGAATGAGACTAAAGACTTAATTTTGCATTTTCTTTAACCATTGGTCATGTGGAAGAAATTAGTTTGATCGTTAGTATTTACTTTGTTTATAAATTTTCCATGATTTTATCTTTCTCAATCACAAATGCTCTCAAAATGGGGATGTGGCATATTTCAACTCATGGTTTGGGCTATCTTTACTTTAGAAGTTGAATGAAGCTTATTTTTAAGTAAAAAAAACAAAAACCAAACATATCCTAGAAATAAAAAAACATGAATAAAAGAATTCCCACATGGCCATTGGCTCTATGTTTAGGACCAACAATACAAAACAAAAGCGTGTCATAATCGTAATGGTATCTATCTATCTCGTTTTTTTAATTCAAAAAATAGGATGAACTAAGAATCAACCAATAAACCGCGTAACCCCTTTTCTAATTCCCACCAATTACTTCCCTAATCGTCATTTTATGCTTCACAATTAATCTCTCCTCCTTAATCCTCCTCACATTCAGGTAATCTTCTATGATTTTCCTATCAATATGGATATTTTAATTCATTAATTCTGTTCTTCATGATTATGTTATTCTTTGCTAGAATTGTTGCTGCTGCTGCTGCAGCTATAAAATTTCTGTGATCATCGATTTCAAATTGTTGGAGGAATTTTGGGGTTGCAACAAAGTTTGGTTTTTTGGAATCAAATGGCCGCCGTGGCGGCTTGCCGGCGATTGGGGAGATTGAGGACCAATTCCGGGATTGGTTTAACTGGATTTGGTGGCTACTATGGAGTTGGAGCTCCGAAATTTTCGCCTTCAATTTCGGGTTCTATGTATTATTCTCATTTTGGTAAATTAAATGGACAACGGTTGTTTCTTGTTGATACATTAGCCCTTGTAATTCACATTCCTCTTTTATACTTTTTTACTTCTTATTATTTTCATGTATCTCATTCAAATGATTTTAAAATTGAACCGGACATTGAACCAGCGAGACATCTGGGTCATGGTTCAACTATTTTAAACTGCTTGAACGGGCAATGAGATGCTAAAATAATTGAATTGTGGTAAAGGCATGTTCAAGGTTTAACTAGTTGAACTTTCTGGTTCGGTTTTAAAACACCACATTATTCCCGGACCCGACTTCCCTGCATTCAGGGATTCCCCACATTCACGCAGTCAGAACAACATGGTTGTTAGATCAAGATCAGATGATCTAGATTCAAATTCGGTATTTTGAGTTATAAAACTAAAATATGCATTTTTTTTTCAACCGTCCAATCTTGATCAGAAAACCACTGATGTCCGGACTCTGTGAATGCAGAATCCCCTGACTTTAGGGAATCTTAATTCCTTATTCCCTTGTAGTAGTTATAAAGAAAGGCTTAATTTTTGTACCCTTTATTGTCGTGTATTGTGTAGGTTAAGAGACTTGAGGGACAAGGAGTGCCTTTAAAGCAAGCTGAGGCAATAACTGCTGCTATAACTGAGGTGCTGAATGATAGCTTGGAGAATGTATCTCGGTCATTGGTATCAAAAGAAGAAATGCAGAGGGTAATGCCCTTTAGAAACTTATTTACAATGCATAGGCTATAACTGCTGCTCTATTTCATGCTTTATTGCTTTTGCAATCGTTATACAAAAAGTTATGTGCTAATGTTAGCTCTTTTGGTTCTTGCTTTTGTCTTAAGACTGAGATGCAACAAGAAGCCAACCTGTCCAAATTCAAAACAGAAGTGCAGAGCTCACAGGTATTCATTAATTGCAAAAATAGCGTTATATGTGGAATTTGATGACTTAGGTGCATGTGGATGATATGGTAATGAAATTGTATAGGTTGAATGAAGGACTTTTGTGCATATATATGAACTGCACATACTACAAATTTTGCTTTGCTAGTGTCATAGACATAGGCTACACAAATAAACCTTCTTATATCTACTTGTTTTTTATTAGCAAAGAATAAGAATGAAAAATGTGAGTGCAAGGAGTAATGGTAATCCAACCTTTTCCATTACAAGTCCAGCACCTAAGAACACAAGGAAATAGAAGAGATTGGATTTAGACACCAATCAGAAAAATATAACCAAAACCACATCTCAACTTTTATCAAGTTCAAAATGGCAAAAATATCAAACCTACCATCTTTGAAGACAATATTTTTCCTCAGCAACCAAATAGAGACCATACTGCAGCGTGCCAAATGCAATAAAAAGATCTCCTTGATTTTTCTTTCCCTGCAATTAGCTGCCCAAGTACTATTCCAAATCAGAGGAAGGCATATACAATAAAAAACCAAGCTAGGCATATCTTTATCCAAATATGGTGAGATACGGAATAGGAAATAAAATACTGATTATTATTCTCTTCGCTAGAACTACAGAATAAGCAAGAAGCCCCTACCGAATTAACAGCACCTCTCTTAGAGAGAGCAGCTCTTATGGGTAACCTGCCTAAATTCAAACACCAAGAAAGTACTTTCAAAGAAGTCCAAATTTTCCAGAAGTTTTTAAAAGTAGCATCAGCAGAAATCAAAAAGGGCAGAGTGCAATGATTTTCAAAAACACATAAACTGAACGAACAAAATATTTTTTAAACGATCCTCTTCCAAATCCAATAGTCCTTTTCACCTTCGGAGGAATAAATGACAGCAACCAGCATGCCTAGTTCACTGACCAAGTCTTCTTCCCATGCTAGAGAGGATATTCTCCACCTCCAAGACCAACACAATACATCATCCTTCCACTCTCCCATGTCAATAATTAAGGCTTCCTTATTTTCAGATAGTTGGAACAACCTCGGAAACAAAGATTGGAAGTTACATGTACCAAGCCGAGTATCCAACCATAGTTCAATGCTATTCCCACTTCTAAATTTCTATTACAGCTGAGGAAAACCAAAGAAAGGGGACACAAAAAAAAAAATCAATTTGAACTAGATCTTTATACCAACTTGGGGCTTCGTTACATCTACTTGTTAGTATGCTACACATTAGGAATTAAGTGCATCATGCTTCTCATGTTTTTACTAGGTAAATGCCAAGTATACATTCTTTGTCATTGTACAGCAATAAAACATTCTAATTCTGTTGTTTGGACGAGTTCTCTAAAGTAATTAGCTCATTCAACAAAGTCAAAATTTTCGAGCGGAGCACTTAGTTATCTTCACCTTTTCCCTACTAATATTTTGACACTTTTCCATTTTTCTTTCTTTTCTTTCCTTCCCTTTCTTTTATTGTACGGCTGCTCTTGTATTGTTTGTCATGATGTTGTCACTGGCATGCATAGTCATTCCACGGTTGATGCCTTTTGATATTGTGTTACTTATGCATAAGGCTGGTGCAAAGAGTGATATTAATTCTGGAGGAAAGTATGCTAATATCTGATATTTGTAAAACCAGATTGTATGAAAAGAAATGGTAAAAGGAGATGATATTTAGATGTGTGTGTTAATATTTGTCCTTTATTGGAATGGTTCTCTCTGGTCTTTAGAATTTCGTCTGTTAATTATGAAATTTAGTAACCCACTACCTATGGCTAGCTGACTTGTGATCTTCAAACTAAGGTGCATTTGTTCTTGAAATTATCCGCGTGGTTGCTGATGCAATCCTGTGATGGAAAATATGTATATATTCTCTTAAATAAGTTTGGTTGGTATTGGTTGCAAGATTTAGGACATTATGCAGGGATCCATCTTTCTGCTGGAGTTACTTTGTTTCTTTTTTCTATTTTTTCGTCATTCCTTGTTTTCCTTCGTTGTTCTTATAATTTTTCCTCGGTGCATTATTGAATTGAGTCTGACTTTTGTTTGCCTGATGCGGTCATATAATGAAAATATTATAATGCAGGGACACCACTTTTCTCTGCTCCAACACGAGACTGAGAAGCTTAAAAATGATATAGAGAAGATGCGTAGTGAATTGAGGTCGGGTTTACCTTGATTTCATCGACTTTCCTTTATCAACTACTAGTTTCATTTTTCAGGCAATAATCTTTATGGTACATTGTTCTGGGTTGTGGTGTAGATATGAGATAGATAAAGTCACGGCTGGACAGCGGTTGGATTTAAACCTTGAAAGGGGGTAAGAATTACGATTGAAAACCAATTGTCTTAGAATTACAGAACTTAACATTTCATTGCAATATCATATTTTCCACTATGATTGTTAATGTTTGACTGTAAGTGCAGGAGGATAAGGGAAGAGCTAACCAATCAGAATGCTGAAACTAACAACTTGACTAACAAACTTGATAGAGTAAGCAAATTAGGGTAGTGTACAGTTGTAGTTTTCTAGTAATTATTATTCCTTGTCATTTTGATTTTCTTTAATATTAATACAATGTTCAGGAAATCCATGCTTTAAGGGCTCAGCTGGAAGCAGCCAAATATGATGTGATAAAGTACTGCATAGGAACACTTGTTTCAATATCTGCTGTTGGCCTCGCTGTTCTTCGTATATTGATGTAAAACACGATGTATTCAGATTAACACTGACAAAATTGAGGTGAAGGAAATTAGAGAAGCTGTTTGGAAGATGTTGTATGTTATGTAAGAGAAACAATTTCATGGCAGTGCTGGTGGAGCTGAAGTGGTTTCCATTAGGCTTCAAATGGGCCTTTTTTTTTCAAGCCCATATTCTTTACATATTATTTTTCTCAAAAACTTGTATTTTTTTTTATTACACAGGAAACCAACTCATTTACTTGCCTTGCTGATGCTTGTGAGTACTTGCACAATTTGTATCTAACTATGAAACGATTATAATTATAACTAGAATTATACAGTATACACATTGGATTTGTCCGTACTTGTTTTTTTACTGCACAAGTTGATGTGGTTTTCTGAGAAAAGCTTACAAGTACGCTTATATTGTGATGTTCAGATCTTCTTTGTACTATTTGTGCAACCACTTATATGAATGGGTTTTTTAAAGGACACTTAAATGAATGTTGTACTTGAGCATAATGCAACTAGCAAGAGTACTTCCTCAATTCCAAATTATAAGTCAATTTGCAAAATTCTTCAAAAAAAAAAGTGTCAAATTGTAAGTCAACTATAACACCAACAATTTTTTTTACTCTCTTCTTTCAATTTTTTTTTAAGGAAGCAACTTAATGCATTTCATTAACTAAAATATGGCAAACACATAAAAGTACATCATCCTAAGTTTGGGACCTTGGGGCTACCTGTGCACAACATTAGGACATTCCAAGAGAACATGAATGTTATCTCACAATTACTTCCACATATAACACAATCTGTTGGACAATGCACCCCTCTACTTCTTAAGCGTGCACGTGTTGGGAAACAACCACGACACACATGGCAAACAAGATTTTTTTTTTTTTTTTATCTTAGGTGGGACTTTCAGTTTCCAAACTAAATTACAACGATCTGGTGCATGCAAATGCGAATTATCGGCAATTTCACTTACACATATTCTATAGACACTACGCATCGAATAATTACTGTTCTTTTTAGCCTTCCAAATCAACTTATCTTCATTAACCAGAGGTTGTGGAGGTGAATTCAACATCAGTTGGGCCATATTTTGATAAAAGAAAATTGTATATTAAATGAACATTCCATACCTTGGAGGATTTTTTAAGGATATCCTTCACCTTCACGTGAGCCAAAGACGCGTAAATAGGGCTATCAGTTTTTAAAAACAATCCTTCTTTTAACCATGGCTCACCAAACAACCGGATATTCGCACCTATTCCTTTTCGCCATCTCGTCCCTTGTTTTACAACCATCTTCACGCTAAATATGCTTCTCCACACATAGCTCGGATTGTTCCCAAGCGCTGACCCTATAAAATCGCTATTAGGAAAGTAATGTGCCTTAAACAACCAAGTTACAAGGCTAGTATGGTCTGTTTGAAACTTCCAACCCTACTTACCAAGTATTGCCACATTGAAATAAGTAAGATCTTTAAAGCTCATACCACCATGATTCTTATAAACGGATAGCTTTTCCCATATGACACTCTTCTTTCAATTCTTTTAATTTCTCTTTTCAATATCATTAATGAAAGATAATTTTTAAAGTCACTCATAACTTCTTTTTACTATACAAAATTAACCATATTAATGAATTTGTGTGAAATTATCAAAACAATTCATAATTTGATACTTGGATGAGCATTTATGTAGGTGTGGAACGTTGCCGCCGCATTTGTTTGATAGTGCCAATTAGCAGTGTCTGCAAGAGCAAGCCATCTAAGGGTGGTAAAATGGGTCCATCGACTCATTGTCACCATCAATGCATTTAAAAATAGGCACCTTGTGTGACTTGTTTTAAAAAGACATGTTGAAAATACTAGCCTACTATATTTGGTAGTTGTTGGTAGGTCTTAAAACAAAATCTACTAAATTTGCTATGTTTTTATAAAGTTTTAAATAGGGTTAATAGTGTTTTATCCCCTGTAAAATAGGTTATTTTCGGTTTTACCCCTGTGAATTTTTTTTTTTGGATTTCGTCCTTGTAATTCGAAGATTTTTGGTTTTGGACCTTCATAAATTTTGACTGTACAAAATCGAAGATATGGAAGGGGGTAAACCAAAATGTGATCAAATTAACAGGGGGTAAACTGAAATTTGCTCAAATTACAAGGGGGTAAACCTAAATTTGCTCAAATTACAGGGAGTGAAATTTTTCATTAAGGTCTAAAACCAAAAAATCTTCAAATTACAAGGATGTAATTCAAAGAAAATA
>Ga0099826_10001423_pt1 | contig 14339 bp, 8 predicted proteins | sample Mtrugardesep15_FD_76830 | JGI IMG/M metagenome (GOLD analysis project Ga0099826, IMG submission 76830) | Root nodule microbial communities of legume samples collected from California, USA - M. trunc garden sep15 | ecosystem: Host-associated > Plants > Roots > Nodule | place: USA: California... | reverse complement strand
GATTCAAAAATAATTAAAAAAGATATCTATACAAATCATTAATTAATTTTCACAGTAGGTAATAATGAGTTAAAATAATTTAAAAATCCTAGTATGATCACAAAATTACTTCATAAAACAAAACAAAAAATCTATACAGTATATAATCATTAATTTAACCTTTAAAATCACAACACTTAATCGCAACCGTTAAAATCAATCTTCAGTAGGTAATAATGAGTTAAAATAATTTAAAAATTATATCACAAAATTACTTCCTACCTCCATCTTGTAATTGTTGAGCCAAGCTGGAAAACGAAGCTCCGGATGATTCACGATACCAACCCAGCTCGTTCCTAGGAGAGTCACACCTTTGACAATCATACATTCAATTTCGTGTGTGTATCGATCTTTCGACATGCTGAAAATAGATTAAAGCAAAATGAAAAAAGAAATTGAAAATATAAGTGAAAGAAAAAGGTGTTGAAATGAGTCGGTGTGTAAAATTAAAGAGTTGAAAATAAAAGTGACATGTTCAATTATGTTTGAAATTAGAAAGAAAGTGATTCCATATGAAATTTGATAGTTGAAAGATTGAATCTAATAAAATAACAGTGTGTGATTAGAAGAAAATAAAAAGTGAATAACTTATACGTTAGTTTGGTTGAAGAATGAGACGAAACCAAATATGTGTGAATTTGCCAATATGAAGAACGAAATGAAAATAGTATGACTTGTTGATTTATATAGAGAATAGAGGGAAGGTTCTAGAATCAATAGAGAATAGGACAAAGATAACTACCTGCGTATTCGACGATGGATGTGTGGATTGTGGAAATCATGCAATGTGCATGTGAGTAATAAAAGAAAAGAATGAATGAATAAAGTAAAAATGATATTGTTAGAAAGGATAAAGTTTTGGAGGCTTCTCACATTAAAAAGGGATAAATAAAATTTTGGAGGCTTCTCACTTGTCAAGCTCATATACGAGATACGATACGGATAAGATATTGTATCGATACGGAAAAGTTTCAAAAATTAAGATACGACACGGTTGGGATACGTTAATAAAAAAATTATACAATTAAATATACAATATAATTATAACCATTTTTTAATATGCAAATATATTAACAAAGAAAAGAAATCAGTCATAGGCTTGTAGCACATCAACATAAATATAAATAATATTGACGATTAAAATAGTGATGATTAGTTAATTACATATACAATATATCCCCAAAAAAAGCATCATCGATGCTATACTATATTTGTTAGTACTATACTATTTCGATCCAAAAAAGAAGCATTATATCCAAAAAAGAACACATAAGTACTCAAGAGTTAAGTTATTTTAGTTAATATTAATTGTGAAATATGGGGCATGTATCGCATGATAATTATCATATACTCTCATGATACGTATCGGGAAGTATCGGATAATTATTTTTTAAAAAAATAAAATTTAATCTTTGAATACTCTCTTGATACGTATAAGGAAGTATCAGGGGTATCGATGCAGGATACATATGTGATACGATAAGTCATCCATTTTGAAGTATCGGGGCTTCACAGCTTCTTACATTTAGGCATCACTTTCTCTTATATTATTTGATTTTATGATTTTATTAATACTACTAAAATAAAGCAAAACTCTTATCCATAGTTATTCGTTTGAGCCAATTTCAATTTGACGAGTTTATTTTCACTTTGATTAGATTTAAGTTTTTTTCAATTTCAAAATTCATATATATGGCACAAATTACATGGACATATATACTTATCTCGAACTCGTACCCATATTCAAATAAGTTATATATATATATATATATGCCTGCATCCGACTTCATTGTCAGGTCTAGATACAAAGTTAAAGTAAATAAATGATATTTTCAATTTCAGGGAAAATTGATCTCACAAAAATAAATGTACTACTAGTAGTTATTTTTTCATTATCATTATTGTTATTTTTTTTCAAATGTAATTGGTTACTTTCTAAAAACTATTGTTAGGTCAGATTTTATTTGTTTTAGTTTTTGATTAGAGGTGAATTTTTTTTTTTTTTTTTTGAGGTGAAATTTGTTATAATTGTACTATTAGGTGATCATGAAATAATCTTTCCATATCTTCCAGCTGTAAACTCACTGTACTATTACCGAAGCAACATTGTATTAGCCATTTTGAAGCATGTGTCAAGGGATGGGATACCATGTCCCCATTTATAAATGAAAAAAAAATGTATTCTATGTTATATGTTATATATACAGGTGAAAAACGTGTATCCCATATTTTATTTGTGTAAATTTGCTAACCTAAACCAACCTAAAAATTATTAAGGACCAAATTAACAATAATATATATTTTTATTTAGATAAAAAAATCATTCATCTTCTACTAACCATGTATGAATTCAAACAAAGATTATGACTTTAGTTATGGTGAAAATAAGTTCTAATATAGCAGCAATGCTAATGGTTGAGATGTCCATGCCATTAACATTTCCATCCTCACGCTGCAACATTGTTCAACTGATTATCTATTACACACACCCTATCCACCTGACCGCGCGTGCTACTCACCCCACTCAGAATATCAATGGCTCAGTCTGATACTCTCGTTTACCTTTGCGCGTGCTTCTCACGTTTGTCGTCTTTTGAACCGTTTGTACTAATATTTGGGTACAATACCATATATCCCAAACAGTTATAATCATATATTTTATATCAAATATGTATTTGATTTCTTTCTGAAAAATATTATTAGGTGAAAGTTTGTTTATAGTAAGTACTAGTATTTTATTTCAGGAACACCTATAGTATTTTTAACTAGGTAAAAAATTTCCTTCAATTTAAGTGGTGTTTTTATCACATAAAAGTAAAACATGTGATGTCGTCTTTCATTTCGACCACACATCTTGAATTCGATGGTCTAAATATCCTTATATTTTTCCGTCATTTTGTATTATAAATCAAAGATATTTAAACTGTGTAAATTTTGACATGACAAGATATTCAACTTCCACCTCTAAGTTATATATAGCAAGGTCGGTCCATGCATGGATAAAATGAGAGAATTGTGTTAGGCTGTTGACAACTAACATAAAATTTTGTCGAATCTCTACGATATGGTTCAAATACATAAATAAAAAAATTGATAGTTTTTTATTTTTAATTTGAGCTTCTTTTTTTCTTTTAAATATCAATCTAATTGAACCAAACAAACTTGTTCTTAATTCGTAAATTTGGTTTGGTTCAAATTTCGTAAACTTTTTTTAATAAAAACTAAGAAAACTAAACTTATTATCTTTTATTGTATTCGTGATTCATTTTCTCTCAAAAACAAAACCTACACCCTTAGTTGCAGCTGATTTATTCTCTTAATTAAGAAATGTCTTAATTATTAAGGATGAACAATAATATCTTAATTCTTCTTCTTCAAAAAAAAAACAATAATATCTTAATTATCCTATGTTATATATACAGGTAAAAAAACGTGTATCCCATATTTTTTATTTGTGTAAATTTACTAACCTAGTTATTAAGGATTAAGTTAACAATAATATATAAATTTTATTAAAATAAAAAAAGTCATTCATCTTCTACTAACGATGCATGAAAATTGAAGTTCAATAAATTTCTTTGATAGTCTTTCATTAAACTAATAATGATCTCCTTAATTTTACGTGTTTAATGATCACCTTATATTTTCGCTTTATTTGAGCCGAATCATGCTATTCTAAAGCAAAGAAGCGGTTCAGTTATCGGTTCTCGAAACCATGCTTTCAGAAAGTGAAATACAATACCTATTTTCCCTCATTAACCAATCAGAAGACCTAACCAGTCCTGAGTCCTAGCTCCGGTTCAATTGGTTCAAACCATGCGGTTTACTCCATGAATGAAAGAAAGCTTAGGTGAATGCACTCGAACCGGGAATCAACTCAACGGTTCTGTTACAAAAAGAAGAAGCATTTAGAGACCGTCGCGAACCGGTTGAAAATTGAAAATCAAGCACTAAAAAACCAATCAGCCTTCACCATGCATCCCCATCTTCTTCTACTTTCCCTAAAGAATGACAAGTTAATATCTGAATCCGTTGCTCTTTTGGCCACACTTTCAAACCTATGTGCCATTTCAAGCAACTCCATGTTTTCATAAATCAAAATCAACGATCTTTATATAATACAAAAGATTACATCTATGAGCCCTAATACACTTGGCATCACATTTTTCCTTCTAACATTTAATGTATTTCACACAAAAATGTTTCAATGCATTTTATCTTTGATTAAATGACAACTTTCTAATATTAATTTCTCATTAATAATTTCTATGAGCCATAGTACACTTGGCATCTCATTTTTCTTTCTATCTTTGTTTCAATGTCAACTTTCTAATATTAATTTCCCATTAATAATTTTTATTAAGAATTTTAAATTTCAAAATAATCTCTCCTAATTTATGTCTTTTATGGCTATATATTCCCCCTCAATTTCTCTCAGTTTCGTCCATTCCGTGGATCTCAATCGCTCCTTCATCATCTCTTCGTAAATTATGAATGATTTTTTTCCCATATATAAACAATTTATTTTTCATCGTTTTTCATATTCGTCTCATCATGAGTTTTTCGTAAGAATTTGTTTTTCGTTTGTTTATCATGACTCATTTTCATCATTTTCCCTCTATTGTGTGTTTTTAATCGCATCATGGGAGATTATAGGTTTAGTTTTATTTTTAGTTGTATCTAATTTTTAATTGTTTATCCTATTTTTTCAGTGTTCCATAGGAGAGCATATGACTCAAATTTTAAAATATGATTCGATTTCACCCTATGATGCTCAATTTCTTACGACTTATTACACATATTCAATCATATGGTTTAAAGAATGGTTGTGTACCAAGAAAAAAAATAGAGAATGTTTATTTGATAAATCAATAGTTTACCATTTTTTTCACTTTGTTGAAACTGAATGAGCCATCAATTGGCTGCAACACGGTATCAATATATGTTATCATGGTTCAACACATCTACACCTTCCACCTCCCTTCATTACAAATTCCATATCCTGTAATTATTTTTTCTTTGTCGGTAACTATAAAATAATTTAGGAAAAGGGATATTGGGGAAGAAAAAAAAGGAGGAAAGAGTGATGAATGATTGAATTGGAAGGTGGGAGAAGGTGACACCTGGAAGGGAAGGACGAATTCAACAAAGTATGAAGATGTATGAATGAATGATCGACAAGTGAGGCTTTGGTTTTTCTTTTGGACTTTTTTTCTCCTCTTTGTGATTTGAGGAATTTGAGTAAATTTGTTTTAGGTTTATTCAAGAAAGAATTATGGTATAATGAGAATTTAGGGATTTTGATTTTGAACTTGAATAATATCGTGTTCATTTAGGAAGATGATGATGAAAAACAACAATGAAGATGATGAACACTGTACTTTTCAAATTAATCGTCGACGATACTCCTCAGATAAATAATAATACTATTTCACGTCTCAAAACTCTCCACTTGGATTCTGTTCATTTCATGACTCGTACACATATCATTGACTTTCTCTTTTCCTTTCCCATTCTAGAGGAATTAATAGCAAATGATCTTATTATTACAGAGGAAATGCTACTAAATCATCTATTTAACTTTACTTATGATAAAGTTGTTCCAATAAAAGCAGACAAGATCAAATGCTTGCCCAATTTAGTGAAAGCCAAGCTTTACGATAACGAACCTATTCCTCTCTTCTTGCTTTTCAGGGTACTCAGTCTCAGTATAAAGATGGTAAGTACGAGTTTGTTTCATTTTACAAACACAAATCAGAATATCATCATTGATTGATTTCTAATGTTTGTTTACTTGTCTTTTTAATTCATGCAGACATGGACCCGCTATGTCCAAGTCCCCATTTTTTACAATCTAACTCAAATGGAGCTATTCTCTAACTTCAAGCGTAAAAGTTGGCCTATGAAGTGGAGGTGGATGCTAGAAATGCTTCAACACAGTCCCAAGCTTCAACATCTTATCATTCATGAGGTTTCACATATAATTTCATCCATTTCCTCGTAGTTCTTTTGTTTAACTCTTCCTCTGCATATCTTAACTCTTTTTTTACTTATTGTTTGCAGGAGATTGAAAATAGGATAGACGATGATGACGACATTTGGGAGGAACCAAAAATTGTTCCGGAATGCCTTTCATCTGAGCTCAAAACTTGCCTGTTTAAAAATTACAGAGGCAAAAAGTGCGAGCTTCAATTTGCATATTATGTTATGCGCAGTTCAAAAGTATTAACCAACATGACAATTCATTGTGCCTGTTCCACATATTTAAATGCAAAGTACCAGATGTTACAGAAATTGTCTTTGTGTCTAAGGGGATGTAAACTTATCTTTGAATGACAAAGGAGGGCTAGGATCTATATAATTATATATCGTTAGTCGATGGTGTTTGTAAGATAATAACTCTGCCTTATTTTGTCCTATATGTCGTTTATGTTTTCAATTATGTATTGGTTTTCATGCAACTAAAATCCATTCCAGTTCCTCTCGACTTTTACATTTCCTTTATTTTTCTTTTAGATTGTTTTTATTTTAGTTATCTCAACATCTATCATTTTCTAGCAGTTGTTTATTATAATATATATTAATATGATGCATAGCTACATGGATTGAAAGATGTAAATTCTGAATTCCTGTTTTCAAGTGTCACTGATGTATTTTTTTTGGTATTTCGGAGAGGGTGAGAAAATGTCCTAGTGGACCATGGCTGAGAACCGTAGAACTAAGAAGTCTCGCTAGATTCTAAGATGCAATATGTCCACACTTCACACTAGATTTTACTCGCTCAGATACTACTCGTTTTCGACTGAATATGCAAATCAGTTTGTGAATTTGTAAGCATCGGTCAAAATGCCCATGTAAGATTGGGCATGTAAGATTGATCCTTTATGCTGCATATCAATGCATGGAATAACAGAACGCTATCTTTCTGGTTAAAAAGCTGATGCCGCGAGATTTGTCCGCCTTTTGGTTGGTGAACTCGAGTCTCAGATATCTATGCTATTCATCCGTGTATGTGACTAGCTTTATAAAGAATTTCCAATTACATTTAGAATATTAAAATGCCAACACAATTCATCTAATTTGAAATCTTTTATTTTGTTGATGAGGCTTGCCATAATACTGAAAGAAGTGAACGCAATGTTCGCCAATGTGTCTTACCCTACATTCCCAGGTATAAAGAAATTGATATGTTTTAGAATGATAGCTCATTTGTAAAACATTTAGTTTTTAGCCTGTTATACAAAATTTAGAATGTAGAAAAACCAAGAATATTCTATCTACTACATGCAGTGAAAAACTCTAACTATTGAAGATTGTTAAACAGGGAAACATTATCTTCTATTGTGAACCTCATTAAGATTATATGTTCCAAATGATTTAATAGACACTTTACCGTTAGTTCTCAACTTACTTGGCACTTAAGGTTACGCCACATCCTAACTCTAGCACTATATGAAATTGTTGTAGATCATTGTAATATCTCATTTTCAAATAAAATGTTTGTTTTTATACTTGATGCAAGGGTATGGCACATAGATTGCACTAACTAGTAACCACCTTTACACACTCAATACACTATGCTACTTAAATTGATTTTTATTGATTTGTGAGGACCAAACACTTGTCTCCATTTCACTAACCATATATAGTTGATCTTTGCTTAACGACCTTAAGCCATGTTTTTTTACCCTTCAAATATAGTTGGATCATTGTTTCTCTGTTGTTTACCTCCTCCATAAGCAACACCAGATGACCCCAGCAGCAAGCTGCGGAACTCAATCTTTTCCCTCAACAAATAAATTGAATATTGTGTGAACCATTGGTCCACATATACTAGACTCAAAAATTCTATGGGGCCAGAATCCAGAAGCCAAAATTTTAAATAATGTTTATTTATACATTAGTGTCAAAATTTTGGATCGAAATTCTGTCTCCACTCAAATATTTATTCGTAAACTTAATTTTTGCTTAGATACCTACAGACGCATGCATGATCAATGTATCCCTCGGCTTGTTTTTTATATCTTAGATACAAAGGTGTATCAGTGTCTCTAGGCGATGTGGGACAGATGAAGTGGTTCATATTGAAATAGGTGAAAGAGTGGCAAAAATCAATGGTTATAGTTGACAAGTATATTTAATCCTTCTTTAAAAAAAAAAGTATATTTAATCCTAGCATTTAGCTCTATTTTATCTTGTTATCTAATTTAGCATGGAAAATCTTTAACTATTTTTGCATCCCAAAGTTCTTGTATGGAGATGTGCCTCCTTGTCTCCTATTTTTGGTAAGGAAAAAACTTATTACAATTTTTTTGGTGTTTTTTGTTTGGTTTTTAACTATATCCACCTTGATTTTCTCAAATCTATAAAATAGTGTATGTTTAGTTAAGAACAATAGGAAAAGTACATAAGAAATTGGCTAATATTCCTTTTTTTACTGTTCAAAATTATTATTTATGATTTCATTTTGTGAAACTTAATTCTTTATGATATATACTTTTTAAAAGTTTAACATTATAAGAAATTAAAAATCAATAACTTATTAATCAAGTATTGATTTTTCAAAATAAAATTAATTAACAATAAAATTTTGATTAAAAAGGTATATTACTGTAATCTTTGGTCAGAGAAAAATGTTACGGGAAAACCGAGAATGGATTCATTAAGAGAGAGATACAATCAAATAATATTTTAATTTTATTAATAAAACTAAAAATGAATTTGAAATACATTTACATTATAGACTTTTTTTTTGAAATAATTTACATTATAGACTTAAAATTACTACTTTACATTAATAGATAAAATAAAATACTTTTTTGCATTTTACAAATTCGAATCATTTGCTATTACCTACCTACTTTTATGTTTTTTACCAATCGCATCATTTGCTAAACACATACAACAAGAGACCTTGTATTTTCAAAATGTAAACTTTGTTGAATCAAATCATTTGCAAACACGTACAATGAGAGCATTTTCAAAATTTAAACTAAAATTTTGGAAAAGTCTGTGACATTTTTTTACCCAACAAATCTTCACATGTCGCCTTATGTCAATTGAGCAGAAGTGAAGACTTGTTTGTTAAGAAAATGTTACCGACTCTTTCTTAACAAATTAATTGCACACTGAGCGAACATTTTAATACACATATTGTATGCATATATTGCATCAATTACTATATTTTTATATCTGAGACACAAAGATGTATCTGTGTTGATGACGATGTGGGACATGTGCTTATGACCAGTTATGCTTAAGCATCCTATCTTACCAGGACTTGAGTTATCTAACTAGACAGAGTAATATATCTGAAGAAAAATGAGGTAGTATATAAATTCAAGTGAAATAAAGATCACAATTCACAGTCAATTTAAGAATGTTTAACACTTATAAGACTTAACTTGCACTGCAGTCAATGATAACCATTTTATTTCCTTTCTATGAATGATGATGTCGTGACTCGTGAGTAAGATCAACAAAGCAGCATTTGAAACTAACTGATTAAACTGCAACAACTGTAATGATATAAACAGTTATGGCCTTTACTCCATATTTGAATTATATCACAATAACCTTCACTTTATGTCATTGAAAAACTTGATGAGATAGCAAACAATCTTCGAGACTTCATCTATTTTCTAGCAATTGTTGTGTCCTCAATCAAAAGCTATAATTACCAATAGAGTTCCCGCACTATAGGAAACAAATTAAATCATTCATCATGGCTACTTGGCCCTTAAGGTTACACCATCCTAACTCTAGCACTACGAAAATTGTTGTAGATCATTGTAATATCTCATTTTCAAATAAATTGTTTGTTTTTCTACTTGATATGCAAGGGTATGGCACATAGGTTGCACTGGCCACCTTTACACACTCAATACATTATGCTACTTAAATTGATTTTTGGTGATTTGTGAGGATCAAACACTTGTCTCCTCCTCAAATAATTTCCTCTGTTTCATCATTTTTGTTGCTCCAAATGGTGGGACCCATTCCCGGACCCTACGTATGCGGGAGCTTTAAATGCACCGGGTTGCCCTTGCCCATCATTTTTGTTGCTCCAACTATGTTTACATGGTTTTGTCTCTGAAAAATAAAGTTGAGTATCCTGTTGTTTTTAAAAAGTTTAAGGCTATGGTTGAATCACAATTTGATTTTCCCACCAAATCACTTGAAACTATTTGGCAAGGTGAATTTAAACAACTCATCACATTATTCATGCTTAATTGCCATTTCACTCACCTTCGAGATGATGCAATAAAGAGCTAACGTAGACATATAGTTGATTTTAGCTCATTGTTTAAGTAGTTGGATCATGGCTTTCTAGAGTTGTCTATCTCATCAATAGGCTTCTAGTTCCACAGAATCACACATGGTCTAGTTCCACTATTTTGTATCTTACTCATCGTATCTATAATGAAAGTTTACCAAAAATAATAACCAGAAGTAACTATAAAAAGAAAATTTTGGACTAATGCATGGGAAACAAATAAATTTAGAGTAATATTTGGCCACAAACCTAAATAAAAATATTTGTATATATACAAGGTATGCTTGTACAATATCTTGGTCTTGTTTGTTTATATATATATGAGACACGAAGGTTCATCTGTGTCAATGGACAAGGTAGGACATTATAAGCAGAAGTAGTGTAAAAATCAATGGTTAGTCCACATGTATTTGTCATCTCTACTTTCTCGTACTTAAATTTTGCATCCAAAATTAAAGACTAGGAGCTTCAGCTTTTTGAGAAGTGGGTTTCTAAGCAGCCTTATCATTATCAATGCTCTCTTAATTTTCGATAATGATCCGGCTCATGCAAACATACGAGAGATTCTTCAATATTGCAAGGCTTAGAAAAGCTATCAGGGAGAGAAGTCACAAAAGAGAACACTCAATTGTAGCATTCCAAGACAGAGTGAGTGGTTAAGCCTACAATTGTCAAATCTAAATTATACGTAATTTTCTATGGTAAATATTCAAAGTAAAGCTGCTGATTCTCTATTTTCTTGACTATTTGTATGGAGATGTGCCTCTTCATCTAATATTTTTAGAAAAAAGAAAAAACCTTATCACATAAGAAAATGGTTGACATCCCTTTTTTACAGCCTTCAAGCTCATTATTTATGTTTTCTTTTAGTGAAATTTAATCTTTCTAATTGATATATACTTTTAAAAAGTTAACATTATAAAAAATAAAGAATCAATTAACCTGCTTATGAAGTATATTTTTGATAAAAAAAACTGATCAACGATAAAACTGTGATTAAAAGGGTACATAACTGTTATTTTCTTTGTATACTATTTTACATCTGGCTCTAAAAGGTCAGAAGTTAATTGATTTTTTTTTTTTTTGAAGGAGTCAGAAGTTAATTGATTGATAATCCGTTACTTTTCGCCGTTTGCAATTTTCATTTCCAAAAACGATAATGAAAATCACTATTTAATACTTCTGCTCAACTAAAATTCAGAAAACAAAATCAGTATTTTTGAAAATATTAAATAGTTGTTTATCTGAACCCACCCCCTGCTTTGTTGAAGTCAAGAGTACGATGCAATACATAGACAATATATGAGAACATTTTAGAATACCATACAGCCCAAATATATTAATAAAATTAAATGAAAAGTTATATAAATACAGATATATAAACTTTTTTTTTTTAATATGATACACTTCAGACACATTTATTCTTCATTTATAAGCATCCAGACACATTTGTGGAGAAGTATCCAAGGAGTAAGGAGTGTTAGTCTCCAATATCAGCATCGCACGACATTTTTCCTATTTTGAAGTACCCAGACTTCATAGGGTCATATAAGAGGAAAGCCGCGGTTACACAAATAAATTTAAAACATTTTAAGTAATATCTGCTCACTTTGTACCAAAAAAAAAAAAAAGTAATATCCGCTCAAACAGAATAGAAAACTAGAAATCAATGCTAAACTGCTACATTGTAGGAAAGTATACACTTGATCATGATCCTTAATTTAAAAATAAAAACCTTGTAGTAATAAGGTACGAAATCTAATCATTTCACATGTACTCGGCTGCAAGGGATTAAAAAAACTAACGCATACGCTCTCCTTTTTAAGTTACCCCGCATATGCTTTTTAACCTATTTCACTTTTGACGAGTTAAAAAATGTTGATTAAGACTGATATGATACAGCATACATGGTACAACAAATACATGTGGCCTAGATATTGCGTTTACTCATCCAATACAACAACTCAAGCGTCATAATTATGTGTCCTCATTCAACTCAGCATTGCTACTTTCATCCATCGCTGTATTACTTTCCTTTTTCTCCGCAGAGTCTACTACCATATCTTTTGCATCGTCGTTTGCTAAAGAATCACGTTTCAGATCATTTTGAGGGTTAGGCGGTGATTTGGACCCCAAAACTTCAATGTGTGATATTTCCTCTGATTTGTTATCTGAATTTAATACTGGAGTTTCTGCAACAGGTTGTTCTACTGTGGGTGTTAGAATTCTGTTGATATCTTCACAGATGGTTTCTAGTGGCGGGCACTTCTTCACCGCATTGACCTCCGTTGGTTCTCTTGCCAATGACGATTGAACTAAATCCATAGGGTTTTCCTCAACTACCTTGCACATCTGATAATACAGAGGAAAAATTATTGATAAAAAATACTCGTAGAATATTAATTTTCCACCATCTCTATTTTTATTGAATAAGATGAAGTGGTCCTTAATAAAAAGCAGCTCATGAAGGGAGTACAATTACACATTAATATTTTACCTCATTGTAAAGTCGAACTAATTCCAGTCGATTTGAATCACTATCACAAGCAACCGAAACATCTTCTGGAGCTGCGAAAAATGGAAGCATTACAAGTAAGTTTTCTGGTATTTCCTTTACCCATCTTCAGTTAGGTATAGAGATGGAGGCCGAAGGTCAGAAGAAAACATCTTCAAATATTCTATTTTTGTAATAATGATAGGTGGAAACAAGACAATAAGAACAGAAATAATAACTCCATCGACACTATTTGGAGAGCTTCTTGCATACTCTATTTTGTCATGCTGACAACAGTCCAGATTTTAATTTAGCTTCTTAGACAGCCCAGATTGAAAATGTGTCCTCTCAAGTTCTAATTATCTAGGATAAATACTCTTGGGAGTATGCAAGACTTCTTCCTTTATCTGATGCAAACTAGGCAACTGCTATCGCCTGATCTAGAGAAAAGTATATGATGAGCAACAATAGAATCATACCTATTATTTCTACTTGTGGCAATTGATCAATCATTTGGGTGTCAGTATCTACTGATATATAACTTGGAATAGTGGTAGACTTGGGTTCACTTTTAACTTCTTCATTGGTTACTTCACCAGCTTTTGGATCACCCTGCAAACAAAGTTCGCAAGGAAGAAATGTCAATCCACAAACTAATCAAGCGAAAAATTTCCACAGACAATGCATTGTAATGGTGTGATGTACCATCTGTAAAATCAACAGATGATGAAAGTGCAAGCAATCATAACTATGGTTAAGGATATGAACCCAACTTCTTAATTAATGGCAGTAACTGAAAACCAGGTCAACATAAATATCCAGCTAGAAATATGGTTATGAAAAACAATAAATAAATAAATAAATACAACAATGGAAGGGTGCAAAAAGATAGTTCTAGCAGTATGTAAACATAGAAAACCTTAAATGCTTTTGAAAATACTAAAAGAGGCATGACTGCGAACCCTAGAGACAATGCTGCCAAACTAATGCCTTCCATTTTAAATGAAGCATGACTACAGAGATCAGCAATAGTCACCAGTCTCCACTGATGTAAAGGAAGTAAGGTATACCCCACTTTTCCAGCTATTTGAGAGAGCAATAGTGCCAGGAAAATTAGTTCTCAAGCACAAAGTTGGGTACATACAGAAAGATCACTTGTGATCTATTTCTTGCATTTACCAATAAATACTATTTCCACCTTCCATATAAAGGGGTGGGGGTGGGGGGATATATAATAGCCATGTTTGTTTTGCTTCTCCTCTTATCCTCGTACAAAATTAAATCATAGCACTCTCAAACTATTAGCAGTTCAATTGATCCGAAGTACCTAACAGGCTAACTCATGAAAAAACAATAAAGCATCTATGATTGACTTCTGAACAAATTATTGTTTTGAACCTGAATCCCGAGCATTCAAAAGAGCGGAATATTATTTTGAAGATTTTATGCACCACGAAATGTTGATACACTTACAAAGTATTCTTTCTGGTACTCAGCATTTAGCCCCTTTTCCAAAAGAAGAACCCTCTT
>Ga0099826_10001422_pt1 | contig 14340 bp, 7 predicted proteins | sample Mtrugardesep15_FD_76830 | JGI IMG/M metagenome (GOLD analysis project Ga0099826, IMG submission 76830) | Root nodule microbial communities of legume samples collected from California, USA - M. trunc garden sep15 | ecosystem: Host-associated > Plants > Roots > Nodule | place: USA: California... | reverse complement strand
GACACATCCATTCCTAGAATGAGGGTAGGTGCTTTGGAAACAATAGGAAGAGATGGAGAACTTTCAACACCCAACAAAGAGTTCAACCCACCAAGCTGCAGAACAATAGAGATTAAATGGATAAAACATCATGATACAACTAAATATGCAATAAAATAAAACTATAATGTCAAACCATATTTATTCAAGTAGGGGAACAAATATGAAAGAGTTCAGATATGGCAATGATACTACACACTATAGTCTACAATCTACATGTAGAAAGTAGCCTCACAACTTGTTAGCATTAACACCGAACCGTAACTATATACCTTGGCATTTATCTTCAACATAATATTACCCAAATAATTATCATTGACTCTTAGAGGACACATGCACTGATTGACGATTCCAAAATCAGCAAGATTCTTCTTTTTCCATGGCCCTTGAATGTAAAGAATAATTCCAATATCAGCACTGAAAAATTGCTTAAGCATATATAAATAAGATACAATAACATCAATTTACTAACCATAAATATCACAGTTTTTCCGATCAGGAAGCAAACAGAGAAGAAATTGAGGAGCCCCAGGAAGTTTGGACTGAATATCCTCAAACATCTTCTCCACTCTAACCATTGGTGGAGCTCGTCTAAACTGAGAATTTTCTTCAAACACATCGAATGGTTGGTCAATCATCTGCAAAGGTTAAAGGACAAAAATAATTCAGTCAGAATTAGCACATTCACTCTTCAGTTAGTAATATGCAATTGTAGAACTTACAATTCCTTTCATATTCCCAATTCTAATTATATCCCTCACAAGTCCTCGTACATCACATCGTGCAGAAAAGTTTGCCACAGCCCATTTTTCTATCTTCTTTGTTGGCCGCACAAATTTCTGTAGAAGCATTCAAGTTATTAGAATTTAGAAGTGAGTCAAGGTTGGCTTTAGCTGAATCATATAAAAAATCATCTCGTGTGAGAAATGCATTACACAGTTACCTTGTTGTTGAAATTCCATCGTCCATTTCTCGGAGTGAAATCTTCACCATTGCCGAACTTCAACTATTGAAATAGATCCAATAATCAGTTTCAAAATACAACACATAATGCTAAATAGACCCTTATGAGCGCAACAAGCAATTAAAACTTTAAAATGTTACATCTATTCACACTCTTCTCTATATCAAATTGGGACCTAACATCTAAAATCCAGTATAAAGCAAATCAGATTGTCATGCAATACAGAAATTGTCAAGCTAAAAAAGATAGCAAAGATATGAAATGTCTACATTTGTGTAAAGTTCAACAGCACGGTTAAAGTAACAAGGATGAGCAGAATATGTTCTCTACAGTAAAGAGAGCAGGAGGAATAGCTTTGTTTGTTTTGTAGATCCAGATAACATGTCTGAGTCTTAATTGTTCAAGATCTTCCAATAGGAAACCAGAAAAACTATATATTGCAAAGGCATTTGCTAAAAAGGCAATTCTTGCCATCATATTAATAAGGTGAACAGCAATTTCTCGTACAGGGGACAACTGATTCTGTATTTGTCAAACATCAAGACAGGTCAAGATGATTTTCTCCAAATAGAAAACTAGACAAAATTTATAAATAAACAAAAAAGCACAAAGTCAGGACCAGTCGACCACAGTAATAAAAAATATACCTTTGGAGCAGGCAAAACACGTCCCTCCACTTGAGTGAAGCCTGTGCTTATAGTAATTCCACAACTCTGAAGGAGAGGTTCAGCCCCATAGTTGCTAGTTTTAAGTGCCTTCAGCAACAAAACAAAAAAAAAACTAGTAAGACCCCTTAAGCTATGATGTGTTGATGACATGACAATATCATTCAAAACTTGGCAAAACAACTTACATCCGACAAAATTCTCATTCTCTCTTGTGGCTTCTGTCTGGACTTCTCCACCAGTGATGCCCTTTGTAGTGTGGACAGAGCTTTTGTATATCGTTGCAGTGAAACCAATTCACACAGCTAAAAGAGCAAAGATGAACAAAGGGGGAGTTAATAACCAAACATACAATTTTGATCACTGAAAAAAAAAATACACTACATGACAACAACAACAACCAATCCTTATCCCGTTAAGTGGGGTCAGCTACATGGATCAAATACAATACATGAAACAAATGAAAAAACTGAACTTCACCTCAATGGGGAAATATGTTGGCCGTTTAGGCCTGCCAACATTAATACATGGAAGATCAGCAGAGTAGCGCAGATCTATCTTCCGGACATTAGCAAAATAATCCAAAACAGTCATTTCATCAGTACCCTCACCATCCCTTTTCTTCAAAGTAAAACTGCAAAATAAAAAATAATTATCATTAAACCTAAACCCGTCATGTAAAAACAACTCTGCAATTACAATGCAGCACATACAATAAGTCAACAAAATGTCATCCTCAGCCAAAGGGATTTAAAAAAATTTAAAGGAAAGAAGAAATACGTAAGCTCTTTGCATGGGACTTCGCTGAGTCCACATATTTTCCACTCTTGATTGGATGGATGAGTCTTCACCCTCAGATTTTTTAGGGTCCTCTTGGCCTGTTTAAGGAAGCAAATAAATGATCAGACAAGATCAATGAAGGATGATAAAGAATATTAAGCAAATTGATGTACCTTTCCCCAGTCAATCTGAAAAGGATCTCTAACATTTTGATTGGAAATTAAGAAATCCACCACAGGCCCAGGTTGAATTATCATGGTAGTTGAGACATCTAGGTAATTTGGAAGATTGCAGAAAGTTAGACAACAAGCATTGCCATAAGAAAGTTGAATATGGGATTAAGATTTAACCTATGTTAAGAGAGAGCCCGCTCTGTGTAGCTCTAAAACTTGAGTGGAATCCTCTGCAGCCAAGAACACCACCCCCAACATCAGCAAAATTCTTGGGATCATTGTGGAAGAAAGACTGGCGCACAAGTAAGCAGCCCCTGTAATAGACAATGTGAAGTTAAATATATTGAGGTGTTATAATGCCATAAACATATACAAAAAATGAAAATATGAAAAGGTATTAGCATAGCTGAATATTGAAGGAATTACTTACTGCTTGGCAGCATGTTGCCTCAATATGATGTCGAGAACTCTGACTGCTTCTTGGAAATTCTCAGTTTCCTGCCCACGTAACGCATTGGCTATGGCATACATAGGAACTTTTGTAGCAAAGCTAATCTCAACTTTAAATGTCTTTGCATTGTACGGGCGTCGCACCCTCTTTTTGTCGCTATCATTGTCCCCATTAGCATCAGGACTACGATTTCCATTATTTCTAAAAAAATTAAAAGAAAAAAATTAGCACAGCTTAAACAATAAAATATGAAAACTGATTTCAAGGGCCAGTATAACAACTCTATGATAGTTATTTCTACCTGCTAGATACAACATCCTCTAAAACAATTTCAAACTCAAGCTTGTTTTGAGGAAGAGAGCCAATAGTAAACAAGCTTTTCTCCCCATCATATGCAAATTCCTTGCCATTCAAGTCAGAAGCGTAAGTCTCCTGCACCCTGTCCATAATCTTCCTCCCAACACCCTTCCCTTCCACAGGGCGTCCATCTTCGTAAGCAAACGACACCTTTTACATACCAAGAGAAGAAAAAAAGTCAAATTTGTGCAAGGAGCTTAATCACAAACACAAATAATACCAAATCACAAGATATGTGAGGGACATACACTGTACTGGAAAAAGTATCCATCATTTTTACCGATGTTAACGCTGAAGTGATTAGTTAGAATCGGTATCTTCATTCCTTTTGATCCTAGACCGCGTCTCGCCATTGGAAGACGGGCAATTTTTTTCTTAACAGGTTCAGGAGGGGCCAGCTCCTCTGCTTTGAGAGGTACCACATCGGAGGGGACAACAGGAGGTGGAGGAGGCAATGACTCCTCCACCCCATTACCATTACCATTTCCGTTTCCATCTGCATCAAATGAATCCATATCCTACAGACACAAGGTCACAAGTATTAGATAAAACAGGAGTGTATATTATCAAAAAGAATTCAATAATTTAAAAAAGGCAAATATCTAAAAGACACTACATGATAAACATATACAGTTAAAACAGCCACCACAGAAAATCACCAGCACCCTAAAAGGAAAAACATATAAAGGTAACTACATGTGTTGGAAACTAAAAAAAGGTAACTATAACTTGTTTCATGGCACTAGCATAACATGATTGCAACAAAAACAAGGAAAAATTTTAAACTTGGTAAATGTTCTTGTACTGCTATAAACATGCAACACTATGAATGCACTTGAAAATATTAAAAAATAGCATCTAAGAAAGCAACTTAACCAAATCAAAATATTGGAATAGACCACTATTTTGGGTAAATACCAAAACCTTTGAAAATGTCTTAAAACTAAGGCAGATTTTAACAAGGAAAAACAGCAGTACTAGACTGCTAGTTCATAACTAAGATCAGATGTTAAAACATTATTTTAAAAAAAATACAAAACGTTACTAACAATTAATAATCTAAAAAAGGGGCTAAAGTAAAGAGCTGAAAAAAGTCAAATAGAAAAAAAAGAACCAAAATCAGCAAGTGGAGAAGTTACACAAACAGAGGAAAAACAACGCATTCATTCAATGTACGGTCAACACTACTCAAATGCAGTACCACTGTACGAGATACCAACAAAGACCAACATTGCAACAACAAAAATCTAACTACAAAAAAATAACATAAAAAACCAAAAAGAACACCTCAAAAGCTAAATAATAACCAGTACTGAGTAAATAGTAACCAAAAAAGTATAAAAATGTAAAATTTCCAAAACAATAAGCTTCATTTCTTAAACCTAATAAAGCAAAAACCTTTTTAGTTCAAAACAAACAACAAAAATCACAAGATCGGAGCTGTAAACATGCATGCAGCAACCACAACAATCTCTAACACCCAGAAAAATAAAGGGTAGCATGGTAAATTTTCATTTTCACAGAAAAAAAAAGGAAAAAAAAATAAAAATCCTCCAACAGTACAGAGAAGCTTAAGCAAAGTAACCCATTTTTACAAAACAAAACATTAAATTAAAACACAAAAATCAGAATAGTAATGTAGCATGCATGACCAGAAAGACCCAACAAAATAAACAAACAAAAATTTTAATTTTTACAAAAAAATATATAATTTAAGTGACCTTGAAATGAAATGGTTGAAAAATAATTAATTTTGTGTTGAAGGAGAAATTTGCTAAGAGTACACTAGCTAAGAAGAAAGAACCAAAACCCTAAATTTGACATACCCAGAAAAGAGAGAGAGAAAAACAAAACAGAAACACAGTACAAAACACTCACACAGTACTTTCTGAGTTAAGTTATGAGTTTTGAAAGCTCTTGAGAGTGAGTTTGCAATGTGTCAACGCTCTCTATCTCACTATTAAAAGGTGTGATGTAATGTATTAACTACGGTACTTCTTTCCTACAGTGCGTTTCAGTGCAGTGAGAAAATGTGAACCGTTGATTTTATTAGTGGGATATGATGGAGGGATGAGATTTAATCAGCGGTGTTGATGAGAACGATGCGCATTGCGCACGCTTTTGATGGGGTATGTGTAAGTGTTGGTGAGTGTGTTCGTAATTTTGTCTATGTTGGGTTTCTACTACAATTACGGAAATGACGGATTAGTCCAAAGATTCCGTTACTTTCCATTTGGTAAAAGTCTAGAGATTAAATAAGGAAAGAGGAAAATGGATAACCTATGATATATGGAGTGGACCAACATAAATGTGGTCCATAGAGTACATTCCTAATCCTTAACAACATTGGATGCTTAATTTTTCAAACATTATGCTAGGAAAACTTCAACATTGTATTTTTTTTTTTGTGAGATTTTACACACTATTTACATTTTTTTATAGTTGGTGGTAGTGTATAGTGTGAGATTTACATCAACATCAATACTATTTACATTTTAAGACATGTGTTCCTTTGTTGGGGATGCTTGTTAGGGAAATTGGGTTTTTGCATAACATAGCCTCAAACATAAAATTGGTAAAAGGAATGATAGAAAATTAATTAATTAATTAAAAAATGAAATTTATAATGATAAAAACAGAAAAGAAATAATACAAAAAAAAATATTGAAGCAGTAACAAATTGAATAACACAATAAAAGACTGAAACAATTTTACAATGGTTACACACATGCCAAAATAAAAGAAACAATATAATGATAATAACAAGAACATAAAAAACGTAAAAAGAAATAACATGTGAGGGAATGTTAGTGTAAGAAAATACAGGGGAGGGAACAACTAAAAGAAAAAGAAGAGAAAAGATTTCATCAAAAAATGAAAAAGAGAGAAAAATACTCTAAAAGTAGAAAGGAAAAGTAACGTATATCTTAAAACCAAAATAAGAAAAAGAAATTAACAAAATAAAAGTATATAGTACACATTTTAAACATTAATACATTCAAGTGTAAAAATTAATGTGTATAGATAATTGATAGCTTGATTTGGTAAGCAAAGAAAAGAGCTCCTTATCGTGTATTTTATGAGAACCAATTAATTATGTTTTTTTTTTAAATATAATCATTTTCTCTATTATGCAACAAGTGTGTTGATTTTTCAACATGAAACTTAATAGTGTTTTTTATTTTATTTTTGAAAAGGCAACTTAATAAAGTGTTTGCTTCATTTCTTATCTAGGGATGACAATGAGTAGGATCCAAGTACCATATTATATCCTATATCCTCATGCAATTTGTATCTATATTCATGTGGGTAGCAACTTCAATGGGCATGTACAAATATCCATATCCACTGCTCATTACCCCCATTTTAACGATACAAATGTATCATTTTAATTCAATTTAAAAACCGTTCACTTTGACATAATCACATGTGCATTTTCACCCTTAAGAGAATCTGCACACAAAGATCGTGATCATTGATAGAAAACGGTGAAATTGATATAACATATATAAGAAAGTGCACCTGGCATAAAGAGTTGTATAACTCTTGCCTAAGGATCACAATTTCCCAATAGAGCTAATACGATAGGCATAACAGTCACTCATGATAATTGGGGATGACAAATATTCAAAGACATGGTTAATTGTAAACATATTATATACTTAGCGATGGAATATGAGTGAAAATTGAGTTAAAAGACTAAATATAAATTTATATATTGAATAGAACTAGTATTATGTGAATTAAAAATAGTAGAAACTTATATTAGATGGATCACACTTAGTAGTGTTTATATAGTGGGAGTGTCCTTCTAAGGAGGATACATGATTATGTGAATAAAGTAAATATTAGCAAAAAATACATATTTATAAATTTTATTATTTGAAAATGTTAAATTAAATAATTAATTTAAACATTATTTTTTTTGAAACAATAATTAATTTAAACATTATTAGAAAGTGTTTTTTTAGTTTTCGAGTTTTGCTAAAATATTTTGGTATGCAATCAATGTAGTTTGGTGCATGATTTGAAATATATTTTGATACATATATATTTTTCGCACTCAATATAATATATTTTGGTACTCAATTAAGATATTTATTAATTTGATCTAATATGTGAATTACTTGTTCCCAAAGTAATATAATTACCGGTTCTCAAAGTTTCTCACATATTAGATGTAAATTTTCTCTATTAGTTGTTAATTTTTTCTATATACAGTGAGCTCACATAGTACATTCCATACACCGAAAAATATTTTGAAACTTCAAATCATTTTCTTCTCTCTCTCCCTCTCTGACTTGTGTTGACGAGTCTTTCTTCTCGTATTCTCTTTTTTCTATCCCTTCAGAATTAAGAGTGTTCATATGACCATAAATATTTCAAGATATAATTTCCATTTGGAATGGTTTTAAGAGCATAATTCATTTGATAATTTATGTTCCTTCGACATAAATAGTATTTTTAAGATCGTAGTTTCTTTTAAGGTATAATTTCCCTTCGAAAATTAAGAAAGTATTCTTATTCAATTTTTGTAGGAGTTAGATATTAGAATGGTGGTAACACTATATTTGAGTGGTCACACTATCATTCATAGAAGGAGGATTGGTGTTTTTGAAACAATAGAAAGAGATGGAGAACTTTCAACATCCAACAAAGAGTTCAAGACGGATAAAATATATAAAAAAATCCTTATATCACCAAAAAAGCAATAAAAATAAACAATAGAATGAAACCATATTTATTAAAGTAGACAGGGAACAAATATCGAAGAGATATATGACAATGATACTACACTACATGTAGAAAATAGCCACACAACATTTTACCATTAATATTGAACTGTAACTATATACATTGGAGTCTATCTGTAACATAATATTACAAAAATATATCATTGACTCTTAGAGAATACATGCACTAATTAACGATTCCAAAATCAACAAGATTTTTCTTCTTCGATGACCTTTGAATGTCAAATAATAATTCCAAAATCAACACTGAAAAATTGCTTAGACATATATACATAAGATACAATCAATTTATCAACCGTAAATATCACAATTTTTCCGTTTAGGAAGCTAACAGAGAAGGAATTGAGGAGCATCGGGAAGTTTAGACTACAGTCCTCAAACATCTTCTCCACTCTAATCATTGATGGGGCTCGTCTAAACTAAAGATTTTAGATGAGCCCCACCTATGATCAGAGTAGAGAAGATGTTTGAAGACGTTCAGTCCAAACTGCCTGAGGCTCCTCAATTCCTTTTATGTTAGCTTCCAGATCATAAAAACTAGCTTCCAGATCATAAAAACTGTGATATTTATGGTTGGTAAATTGATGATATTGTACCTTATGTATATATGCTTAAGCAATTTTCCATTGCTGATTTTGGAATTAAGCAATTTTCCATTGATGATTTTGGAATTATTCTATGGTAACCAAGGGCCATGGAAAAAAAGAAAAATCTTGCTGATTTTGGAACATTAATCGGTACATGTGTCCCTCTACCAGTATTTAACCAAAATATATTTGTAAGATCATTCTTATTATACCGAAAAAAAAGACTATGATCTTAAAATATTATTTATTCTAAAGGGACATAAATTATTGAAGGGATGATGCTATTAAGACCATTCTTAATTCCGAAGGGACATTATACCGAATATGGACTAAAAGGGAAAGAAAAAAGAGACGAGTAGAAGAATAACTTGTTAACACAGGTTGGAAGAAGAAGAGGGAAAGAGTTATCGACAACTCAATATAACTCTTTGGTGTGTGGAATGCACTATGTGAGTTCTCTATTTATAGAGAAAATTCACAACTAATAAGTGATAAATTTTGAGAATAAGTAATACATTACTTTGGATCAAGTAATTTATATATTAGATCTAGTACAAAAATATCTCAATTGAGTATCAAAATATATTATGTTGAGTATAAAAATATTATATTATGTACCAAAATATATTTAAGATTGTGCACCAAAATATATTAGATTGCATACCAAAATATTCCAGACTGCATTCCAAAATATTATAGTCTGCATTCTAAAATATTTTAGCAAAGCTTGGGGAGTAAGAAGACACTTTTAAATAATGATTAAATTAATTATTTAATTTATCATTTTTCAAATAATAAAATATATAAATATATTTTTTTAGTGTTTACTTCATTCACATAATTATGCACCCGCTTAGAGGTACACCTCAATTGTATAAATACTATTAATATATGTTCCATACGATATGAAAATTCTACTTTTTTCAATTCAGACAACACTAATTATACATAACGTGAGAATTTGTGTTTATTTATTTAACTCAATTTTTAGACATGTTCCAAAAATAATAATAAGCCATCCAAACATTAAGAATGGTAGAGTTTCATGTGATCTATTATATATGTGACCGTGTGTCAGGATATAACACCTATATAATTTGGAAAGCTTTTTAGACAATTTTCTTACAAAAGAGATCGACGAAGAGCGCTACTAGCATGTTTTCGCATTGTATTATTATTTTTTTGTTTGTGGTTCACAAAGGAATTACTTAAAGATGGCTAAGCTATCGCAATGAAACGACTAAAATCTAGTGGCGCTCAAGCAGATCTTGATTTCTGAAGGGAAGTTCACGTTTTGAGTTGTGCACATTACATAAATGTTGCGTTTGTTGATAGGATTTTGTTCAACGAGTAATGTGAGTATATGTATATTAGTCTATGAATATATATGTAATGGATCATTGGATCTCTGCTTACATGATATGGGATTCTCTGAAAGCACATATGCCTTTAGAATTAACAGGGACGAAGCCAAGAAATTTCATTAAGTGTGACGATAGTTTAAACAATTTTTTTTAACTAATCCTCTTAGGCACTAATTAACAAAGTAAAAAATATAATTTTTTTATATTAAAAAAAACAATTTTTTTTTACTTTCAAAAAGTTGAGGCTATTACCTTTTATTACTTTTCAATGCAAAATTTTTATATTAATTTTTTTAACTATTTTCTTAGAGACACTAGTTAGCATTTTCACACATATTATATAAGAGGAATAAACCACTAGATCTAATTCAATGGCTCATATTAAAACGTTGCATATTTGCATTACAATAAGTGGTGATGTTGTAATTAAAACCCAACGATATAGCCATTAAATCCAACGTACTCTCTCCGGTCATATTTATAAGTAAAAACTACTTCTAATATATTTTGTGTATATTATAGGACAAATACATTAGGTATTCAATGAACCTAAAAAATAATTTTTTTACTTATAAATGTGATTGGAGGGAATATACGATATACCCCTAAAAAAACAAGAGCGTGTACAAAACTTAAAGATGGAACATATATATCTCAATCTTGGTGTGAGAGGGCAATTATGTAGCCTTTAAGTATACAACATCATATACTTTTAGTCCATGAGAATTGTCGCGCCCCGTGTCCCCATATCTGATATGCATCGGTAACTGATACACATACGACATGTCTCTGGTAATATGCTTAATTAATGGAAATATTCTAACACCGGTGCAAAATCTACTACAATATTAGTAATAATTCAAAAGTCATTCATATTTACTTTAAGCTAAAGTGTACTTTTCACTCCCTAAGTTTCAAAATGTTGCGATTTTGACCCCTATTAAAAAAATTAAAATTTTACCCCTTAATTTTACGAAACGTTGCAAAGAGAAGAAGCCACATGTCCCAAAACAGAGGGCCAAAACAGAAACTTTTTGTAAAGATAAAGGGTCAAAAGAGCTTATTTTCCTAAAAATAGAATGTTAAAAGAGCACATTTCTACAAGGTTAGAGGGTCAAAAGAGCATATTTCTATAAAGATAGAGGGACAAAATTTTCATTTTTTTCAATAAGGGATCAAAATTGCAACATTTTAAAACTTAGGGGGCGAAATGTATAATTTAGGCTTTACTTTATTAAGCAAGACCTCTTTATGCTATGTTTGGAACCACGTCAGGAAACTCCATTAGCATTAGAGCATCGACATCTATGTCACTCATATCAGTGGTATAAATGGACTCCACTCAATATATTACATTAGTTCGCAGTTACCAATTATTTAAATCACTCAACTACATTTTCCAAATATTCATACTACTCATCCAAAACTTTAAAATGGGTCCCACTAAATTTATAAAATAATCTAAAACTTTAATGTGTTTAGCTTTTCAAATTATTTTTCATCATTCTAATTCATAAAATATTGTTAATAAAAGACATAGGAGAGAATGGAAACGGTGGCCATTCTTGGATACGGTAGCATTTGTTACTACCAACTTTATCTCAAATATCAATAGCCAAACTGACAACTGGTGCTACAAATGCAAAAAACACCACCGATAATGGTGCTCTTAGGACACGGTTTAAACAGTGTCATAGTTTTGAAACATGGAACCAACCACTCACTTAGCAAAATAGATTTCTTAAAATAGTACGGTTTGACCTGACATGTCTATGTCGATCGACAATCCATAAACATGACTTTGTGCCTTTAACAATTTAATTATGTTTCATAGTGTTTAAATTTAAGTCTACATCATAATTTATGGAATTAAAAAATTAAGTACAAATTAAATTTAGCCTCAACGCCCTTCATAACAAAGTCTAAAAAGATGCAATGATCAACAATTTTCCAAGAATTTGTAGATGGCAACTACAAGCAGCAGAATTATAGGAAAAATGTATCCCCACAAGAAGCAGGGTCATTATGTAACCTATTAGCAAAAGCAAATTTTATAGGATAATGATTGAATAGACGAACAACTTTGCAATACCCCTTAAACTTGATTCTTAAGGAACTTCATGCACTTGCAAGTAGAATGAAGGATTGAATAAAAATTATTCACATTTGTATAATAACGCATAAATGAAAAGAAAAACCTATATTTGCATAAGAAACATACTACTGAATTAGATTAAATTCTTACATAATAAAAAAAACAATTTAATCATTAATTATTCAAATATATCACACATCGAAAGATATCTGTTCATACCACCAAAATTGAATTGCATTAATTCACACCATGAATTTTCCAGATTAATAACTAAAATAATATGATCAATCTGTAATGAAAATAATATTCTCATAAACAATGTGGCTTTCCATTAGCAAAATGATTTGTTATGTAGTGCCTCTGCTCCTTTTCTGCAGTTCCTCTTGCTACAAGTTTTATGAACGGTCCTGTAACAAATAAAACAGAATGATGGATACCAATATTATATGCACAAAGGGTGATGATAAAATCATATGAATAGCATATAAGTTAACTTAGAACAACCTTGAATGTAGAAATGTTCTTATCCATTACCTTTGATTAGCTTGTTGAAGCCTTTTCATTCTTCATAGTCATATGAATAGCTTTAGGTTTATCCTCTTCAATCATCTCAGCTTGCCATTTAGAAGGATCTTCAACAAACTCCTCACTAAAAATCAAGCAAGAAACCCACTCTTTCCAAGTAGTTCTTCTATACTTATCTTCCTCAATTGATCCAGCCGTCCAATAACTGAAACACATAAACCATTTTCTGTTGACCCGAACCAAAAGTGTGCGCAATAGCTTGCTTTATTTCCGAAGGATTCCACTCAGAATCCTAAAAAATCACTCTAGAAGCTGCTGTTAAACTAATACCTTCAGCGCAAGCATTGATTGAAGCAAGAAGTAACTTCGAACTGCTGCAATGATCTTCAAATTTATCTATCACTTCCCCTCTTTCAAACAAATCTAGTTAGCAGTTAGTAACAGAATTTCTTCGCCATTTTGCCAATGAAAATACTTTTCAAATAACTATAAAAACCTCACAGGTGCAAGGTTGTGGAAAAGATAAGAACCTTTTCATTTTACACCACACGTGTGATTAGCCTCGGAACAACCTTACTTTGGAACCTTTTCTCAAATCAAATTTGCATGCTTCCAGTCTCTTCAATTCTTTTTGGCGAAAAACTTAGCTGCATGTGCTGCTTCTGCTTTGATCAACTGTGGATGTATCGGTCTGAGTGTTATCAAAAGATCAACCTCAAGAGGGTAACTAATTCAACAACAACAACCAAGCCATTTTCCACTAAGTGGAGTCGGCTTGAGGGTAACAAATACACTCAGCTATTTTCTTCTGAAGTTTCTGTAAAATCTCATGTTGTTCATCGGATGTATTCATGAGCAGTGTATATATTTGTAAACCAGGAAGAGTATTAGAAGAATTTCCATTGTCATAAACAACGATGAAACTACTCATGATTTTTCGCAGCACATATAGACCCTGCATTTTGGCTCATCAATATCTGAGTTAGTTTTCATTGCAATGCTGTCCAAGAAGAATCTCCTCTCCCACACCTCGAGAAAATGCTGCGCTTTATTCGCTACTTTACCTCTCCTGTATTTATGATCCAACTCTTCTAGAAATTAATGAACAAATTTCGGCCTAAACTGATACTCAGCATGTATTCAATAACTATAGCAATGTATGCTCGTTTTATTATATATTTGGCAGTAAAACGGATAGGACACCCAAACAAGGAACCTTCTAGAAGATTGTAGAAGCATAGAGAATAAGAGTTAGTTATCACTTTCCTTGATTTTCGGGACTATTATGTTATATAAGGGAGGGAAGGGCAGTTTGTAACTCATGGATGAATATTGTTAGAAAGTTGTTAGGAGAGTTTCTCTTTGGTTAGGAGCTATGCTCTGGATTAGGAGTCTTCGACTCTGGTTTATCTCTTTCATTTTCTACTATTCCACCATTGTAGAGCTTTGAGCTCATCTTTCTCATTCAATAATACTCATATTTCACTGTTGATTTTACGGTTTACTGGCTCGACAGTATAAGTAAGAAACTGGACTTTTCCATTCTTGTCTAGCTGAGGTTTTCCAGACTTATCCTTGTTGACCAT
>Ga0099826_10001421_pt1 | contig 14342 bp, 7 predicted proteins | sample Mtrugardesep15_FD_76830 | JGI IMG/M metagenome (GOLD analysis project Ga0099826, IMG submission 76830) | Root nodule microbial communities of legume samples collected from California, USA - M. trunc garden sep15 | ecosystem: Host-associated > Plants > Roots > Nodule | place: USA: California... | reverse complement strand
GAAGATTCTAAATCACGTATTGTCACATGTTTTCCTCATCCTGTATTCTGGTGTAACTTCATTGTTACTATTGTGTATTCAATAACTTCCTCTCCCCCATGCAAAAGTTTATATATACTGTTTTAGCATACTATTTCATTAGAGATTACTGCATTATGCTGTCCTAATTTCCATATGCTTTCAGGGTAACCTTATTTCAACTCCATCCATCAAAGGGACTATCCTGCCTGGCATTACTCGAAAAAGTATAATTGACGTTGCTCGAAGCCAAGGGTTCGAGGTACTAGATTTTTAGTCAAGGATTGTTTTGTGTCTAATATAGTGTTTGGAATTCTGGCACACTAGCAACATAATGTTCTATGCGATGTTCCAACACCAGACACAAATTACGGATGTTGAGTGTAATGTTTAGAACATCGTGCTAGCAGTAAACAAAAATAACAAGGAAAATAAAGAACAGAAACATAAAAAAAGGCACAAAGAGTTTGTTAACCCAGTTCGGTGCAACGTCACCTACTCTGGAGGCTATCAAGCCAGGAAGGAAATCCACTAGTGTAATCCTTGTTCAATAGCTCTCAGCAAACCACGTTTGCACTATGGACCTAGGACCTACCCGTACTGACTTCAACATAGGAACTCCTAGATCTGAGATCCCATCTCACTCCCTACAAATGATCACAACCCCTGTGATTCTTAGATTACAGACACAATTAAAAGATGAAGTTACCTTCAAAAACACAACAACTAACATCGTACTTCACAGCTTTGGTGTAGTGCACAAACTACGTGTCTCTTTGTTTAAAAGGTTCAGAGCAGTGAACAAAATACAACTCAAAGCACAGTCCTAAACATGCATCAAAATAATACACGAAAGGCTCACAAATAACATACTCAAAACCCTAAAACTAGACTTTTTGAAATGACAGCTTCCGTGAATGAATTGGGTCTTGTAGTCTTGTATAAATACTGAAGCAATACGGGTCAAATAGTCTTTTTGGGCTTCAGAACAAATCAGATCAAAACGGTGATCTGTTACACAAGAATCAATAACAAATATGGTAACTCCTAAAAAGTAGGAACATCTTTAGGAACAAACCAAACACATTCAAAGTTTCCTAAATTGTTGACACAACTTTAGGAAATAATAAAACAGCTGATTCTGGACAAAAAACACGCGTCTTGGCCAACAAGAAATAAGACGTGATTTCCTTAAAAAGATAAAGCTCACGAAAACCAAGCCACTCGAACAAAGTACATTGAACTGTGCCCGGATGTTGGAACATTGTATCCAACATCATACATGAATATTTGTTCTTTACATTTCACTTCTTCCTAAGCTGTGCTTTTCAAATTAATTTTGAAAAATAGAAGTAAATATGGGTTTTTGATCCCTAGACAATAGACATTAAGTAATAAATGTCAGGCGTGGTTGGAAAATCTTGCATCTTAGGAAGCTCTCAATCTTCAATTCTTTATTTTGGTTTTTCTCTTTTTCTGTTCAATCCCTTGACGAGGAATCGAGGATATTATTTGTTTGACATGATCTCTGTTATTAATTCAACACTTTGCAAATATCATGCGTAGATCAATTGTTTTGTCATGTAAAATACATTCTCACACTTCCCATGTTAGGTTGCTCTTTGTTCAACTGTTTTTCACCTATATATCTTAATCTCTATTTATTTGGTTCCTAATTAATCAATGATTCTTGCCAAGTTTTTCTTCAATTCCATTGCTAGTAACAGCAATCCTGCGATGAATTTTCCCAGAAAATACTTAACTAAATTGAGATCACCTTTTTGTATTCAGATTAAAGTTAACTTAACGTCTTGTTTCTTATTGGTTTTAGGCCAAAGTAATCTTACATGTTAATCTGTGTAGGTTGAGGAGCGATTAGTGGCAGTGGACGAATTGCTCGAGGCAGACGAGGTCTTCTGCACAGGAACAGCTGTGGTTGTATCACCTGTTGGCAGTATTACATATCTTGGCGAGAAGTATGTCATAGTAATTACAGAAAACAATTTGTATTTGGTGCATTAACGAATGACTCCTGTCATTGACTATAAAGTTATTTTGAATTAATTGTTGACTTTTTTCTTCGACATTTGTGTAGGAAATCTTATGGAGATGGTGTTGGGGCAGTTTCACAGCAACTTTATACTGGCCTTACCAGACTACAGATGGGTCTTGCAGAGGATAACATGAATTGGACTGTTGAGCTGAGATAAGAACACTAAAAAATGCCTGCACTGCATTTTTTGCTGAAATCTTAATCTTACTGAATGTCCAAGTTCTAGAAGTTTGTTAGCTTTAATATTTGATGGGGGTGCTGTAGATAGTACTGTGGTGTGTGTAGTGCTATTTATTTAATGCACCATGTAGCAAGCAGCAAGTAAAAAAATAATTCTGCATGTTTATTTTCTTGCCAGCTGGGGTAGTTAACCTATTTTGCTTGAAAAATAGACATTCTAGAAGCAGTACTTGTGTACCCTAGCTATAAGATGATGTTTATTCTGTTGTTTCGGCTTTTATTTTTTGTGGGTAGTAGAGGGGTAAAAAACCATGGATAAAGGTTCAATTTTCCTACTTATTCCGACAAGCCAACGTTCACCGGTTAAGGTTCAATAGTCCCGTGGCGACAATATTGTTAAGTTTGAATTAGAATTTGGTGACCGAACAATGTATTGATGAGTATGGATTTGTCTCTTTTATGCAGCGCATGTTTGGATTAACGTGAGTTAGTTGGAATCACGGTGTTCCACCATGATTTGGATAAAAGCTACTTTTAGAGCTTCAACAAAATCGCAATGCTATTGTGATTTAGTTTAATTCATTGGAATCTCAAGCATGCATTTTTTAGTCTCATATATTTGAAACCCACACAATATTACAAAGAACATTGTAGCATAAGTTGCAAATGACTAAATAACTTCGAATATTTGAACATTTCTATTATTCATTCTACATACTTACATATTTAAATATTTTCAATGATTTTAAGTGGCAGCGGTTATGGTGCATAAGAAAATATGCACCTTGCATAAATCTAGAAATAATTTTGGAGTACAACTCACAGAAATCATTAAGTACATTTAATGGTTTTGGAGTACAATTCACAGAAACGGGTCCTTAGTTTTTTCACCTGCTGGAAACCATTAAGTACATATAATGATTTTGGAGTAACTCACAGAAACCATTTTTGGATTTATGCAAGGTGCATAAAGATTTCCTTATGCACCATAACCGCACCCATTTTAAGTTACCAATGGCAACATCATTTACATCATTTTAGGTTATGCTAGGCTATAAATTTATTTCCCAGTTGAAGAGTTTTTATTTATTTATTTATTTTAAAAGAAGTATTTGCTAGGTTATAATTTTTTTTAAGGATTGCTAAGTTATAATTCACCGTATGTATATTTCCGGTAAAAAAAAGGAGTGGATTATACTTATAATATTATGGTATACATTTCGATTACTATTGTTTTAGAGAATTCAATTACTTTTTTTTTATAAATCCAAAAATAATTAAATTTAATAATCCAGCATAAATTTAAAAGATTACTTAAAATTTAATTGAAATTTAATTATAAACAAATATATTAAATACATATATTTGAACTTATTTTTATAATTATACATCCAAAATAAAAAGATATATATTTAGTTTAAAATACAATTAAAAGGATATATTGGTCATTATGTTTTCAAAATCAATTTTGATTCAAACAATTCAAACAACATCAACTCATAAGAATCATTTTTAAGTGAGTGTATCCAAACATAAATCAATTCACATCCAACTCACTTTTAATCAAAATCAATTCTTTCAAATTCAATTCTATCAAAATTAATTAATTTTTCCCACGACCGACCCAAACATATGCTAAATGTTCGATCACAAGCAAAAAGCAATTGATGTGCAAGTGGTAATGATAGTATAGGACCGTAACTATAAACAATATTTTTCTCCCTTTTGTAGCATTTTTTTTTTCTGTTCCTTTTGGTTTATGATTAAATTTTGTGGCTTTAACTTTGCTGCTAGAGCCTAGGGTAGTAGGGTGCTATGGTTTGGCAGATATTTTAATATTGTTGGGGTTGACTATCTAAATTACAACTTGCAATCTATTTCCAACGGATACAAAAGTCAGACTTTTGAAAATGTATTATTGCTAATGATCACATTGTCGTAATGGTAGCTAACATTTGGTGGTCTTCTTACTTTAGCTAACATTGTCAAGCTCTTTGTTCCATGAATTGTAGTCACCGTAAGCTTCGCATTATTAAGATTTTTTTAGTTAAATTCTTAGGTACGTTAGAGGATTTATTGGTGGGTACTGATACCCTATTGATTTTTTTTTTTTAGAAGTACATACCCAACCAAATTTTAGGATTTCAAATGGTTCATCAATTTTTATTTTTTGTTTTTACAATAACTAATCTTATGGTATGATAGGAATTTTGTTTCCTAGCATGTGGCATACTACAATTTTGATTTTCAAATAATTCTATTATTGAATAGAGTTAGAGATACAAAACCAATAAAACTTGAGTTGAGCTCAAAAGAGATAGTCTCTTATAATATAACGAATAAAAGTTCGAATCAGATGAAAGTTTTGTTTATATTTATTGTTTTGTCTTGCTCCACTCATCAATTAATCAATCTCATAAATTCCACTCATAGAATAAAACGCAGACATTCAAGAATTAGTTTCCCATCTATCTATCTATAAGTTCTACATAACAAATGACAGGCGTCACCTTGCCCGCAGAGTATGCCACTAATAATATGTGGATATAATTTTCATTACTTTAACTTAGAAAAACAAGATTTTCCATTTGGAAATTGTAAATATATATGAAGCTTTGTCAAATATGCTCTTATCTTTTTGACCTATGCTACTTCATCTTCATTTTTACACTTTCTGACTCCCTCAAAAGCAACCAGGAGAAAAAAGAAACCGCGTTGCTGACCAGTGACAACAACCTCTTAAGTGGATCCTGAAATGACAGAGAAGATTCACTGCTTCTTTTTCTTCTCAACAACACTATTGGTTTGCTACAATCAGCTTTTGTCATGCTTACATAATTTGAATGGTTTACACATCACATATCCCCTAAAATTACTGATTCTAATTAGATATTTAATAATTTAACAATGCACAAAATCAGAATGGAGGGAGTGTTTTGCTATTTATTACGGTTCTATGTGACTCGAGAGATTAGTCTTTGCAGCTGTTCACAGATGATACCTAATTCATAAAAAAAAAAAATATGGAAAAGAGTTAACATTTCTATGCTCATGAATGACATTTATTTTTTGAATTTGTAGACGAACCGACAAACACTACTTATGATATCCTAAATTGAACTTTGGTAAATGTGTGAAACCTAACAATATCGGTATTGTTAGTTAAGTTAGGTATTACGGAGCACATATGTAACGTTTTATAAAAGGCATATAAGTATAATGTTTCAAATTTAATTACTTGAAAATAGAGGGGTACCCCGCACATAACAATATAACATGCGTGATTTGCAAATTTAAGCATAAACTTCATTCGCTATAGTCTATAGTAATTATATGCATAAAGTTTAGTAGCAGAGCACACTATTACTTAGAAATATTCATTGGTAGAAACTTCGCTGGATTCCACTCTTTATTTGACTTTAATTATTAGCGCTTCTAATTTCTATGCATTTGGATTAATTATCAGCTTCACACTTGATCATGCATGTTTGACAAAGTTGATTACCGAGTTGACGTGGTAAAAAAAATTAAAGAGCGACACTACGTAAAAGTAGCAGATATTCTAGAAACTTAATTAAAGGCAACCACGCTACAAGTTAGAGTTGAAAATTTACAAGCAAGAAAAGAAACAACAAAAATGGGATTGGGAAGAATAAGTACAATATAACCGTGGACTTACTAGCTAGTTGATTGATTCATCACTTGTGAAAGGCTCTTTGAGTACGTACGAGGACATGCGTCAATTTCATATAAAAAAAAAGTAAACATCATCCCTAATGTGGAAATATAACACTAATTGGCGTCGGCGAGCAGCAACCGCCTTGATGCGAGTTGAGGAGGATATCTACAAACCCTTCGACGCTCAAGTCAACAAGAGAGTAAATAGTGAGAAGTTTAAAGGATAGCGTGTACCTTGAATTGTGACCCATGAACTTTTTTATACAGCCAACAGATGATTACAGAGATCGTTGGTAGGTCGTTACGAATGACATATTTCTATAACTGTTGCATGGTATTGATGGTCCAAGGTGTTATCGATTCTAGGGAGTCCTAAGTTTCTGATCGTTGGAGGGTGTGACAGATTATCCTTTGTTGAAGAAGTGGTGTATGCAATATTTCAACCTTCTCACAATTAGGTTTTGGCTCGGTAGATAATTCTTGAGCCAAAGTAGCGTATGAGCTCAGGGCACTCTTTAAAACCTTTAAACTTAACTTCTTCTCAGAGTTATCAAATAACACTGTTGGTTTGCTATAATTAGCTTTTGGCATGCGTACATATTGACCAGGTTACACAAATCGAAAATCACATATGTAGTACAAAAACTATTGAATTATAATCATAAATTTAATAATTATATTTAACAATGCACTAAAAAATCTGAATGGAAAAATTATTAATATATTTTTGCACTTATGTATATTTGATTTTATATCAGGTCCAACTTATTCTTACAAAATCATATTATAAGATGCATGATGACACCTTTTATAAACTTTTCTGAGACCTTATCTTTTTCAACATGAAACTTGAGTTTTTTTTTTCTTTTCTTCCCAATATACCTCCATGGCCAACACTACTAAGCTTTGTGTATGAATATAAATGATGGGTGATGCATATTGATAAGCTTTGACATCATTTTTGATTTTTATATTGGACATAACTTTTGACATTATTTTTTATTTTTATATCGGACATAACTCATCTTTATAAAATCAACAAGTAAAGGTGCCATTTTTTTTTATACAAATGGATCTCACTCTTTATGAATTCATTTCATACTTATATATATTTTTTATATAAATAATGTGTGATATTTTATAAAAAGGCATATGTATAATGTCTTCAAGTTTAATTGCTTCATTTCCTAGTAAATTGATATAAAGCTTTAGTAGCACACTATTAGACATATTCATAGGTAGATACATTACTGGATTCCACTCTTTACGTGACTTTATTAGCCAGCCCTTCATGCATTCGGATTAATTTTCAGCTTCACACTTGATCATGATCTTGCATGTTTGACAAAGTTGATTACCGATTTGACGTGTTAGTTGAATGGTAAAAAGAAAAATTAAGAGCAACACATATTCTAGAAACTTGATTAAAGATAACGACGTTGCAAGTTAGAGTTGAAAATTTACAAGCAAGAAACTATACATCAAAATCAGGTAGGGGAGAATGAGTACAATATGTACAATGTAATCGTGGACTTAATTACTAGCTAGTTGATTGATTTAATCACTTGTGGAAGATCCATTACTCTCATGATTTTGTTGACTTTGAAGATGATTGTCTTTGAGAGTACGTACGTAGTACGACATATTGGTTAATTTCATCTCGATTTATATACATTTTTATCCCCTATTTTAATTAAAACAGAATCTTAGTCTTTAATTTTTAAATTTGGGATTATTTTTCTTTCATCTATGAGAGTACTTAATAGAGTTTCTGATCCAAATTAATAGTGACACATTATCAAATATAATTTTGAAATTAATAAAAACGACACGTCATAAAAAGTAAGTCTTCAATGACAAGGAAAAACCCTAAAACTTGTGAAACTTTGGAGTAAACTCTCAAATTTAAAAATAGAATGACCTAGAATCATATTTCAGTTAAAATAGATATATTATATGTCCCTTTAAGCAAAATTTATATGTAAAAAATCAAACATCAACCACAACGTGGAAATATGACAAAGTATTATTAAAAAAGTTAGTGACTAAAATTAGCCCTAAAAAAAAGAATATACATCCAAGTTCAACTTCAGTAAAGTACTCAAGGATTAAATTAGAGACAAATTTCATTGTATAATTAATGAAAAGTAGTCATCAAGTGTCCATATAATTGTGTTTTTAGCTTGTAAAAGATAATTTGGATATCACATGGTGTTCTTCATAATCTGATTGCTCTCAAGAATTTCTGTACTGATTAAAGAAACGTTACTTTACTTGATACTTGAGGATATATTCTTTACACACTATGTATTTAGTATTTACTGCTACACTTTCATAAAGGTATTGGACGACATGTTCAACTTCAACACTAGTATATATTATTCTGTTACAAGAACTAGGTAAGAAATATCCCTTAGTGCTAGTTTTCGTATAGATCTGTTACAATTTCATAGGACCTTGTCAAAAAGACACTTTCATACCTATTAACTAGGTCCACTATACGTAAGCAGAACATGGAAAAAAATGTCCCTCAATTTATTTTTAACCTTTCTAAAAAAAAGTTTGTTAACCATGGTTAGTTTATTATCATGGAACGACATTGTAAAAGTGTGAGAAATAATCAGAGACGGTGGCCTAACGCAAATACCATTTCCTTACTTTTGTTGAAATGCTTGTCTAGTTTGTCATTTCTTCTACAAACCTCAATTTTATATAGTAACTAATATCAAATTCAACACTCTTTGCTTTGAATAATGTTTTGTTTGACTTGTGTTCTTCACTCCTTCTAAACATGCAATTGTTTTCTTTATTAAAAAAACTTTAATTAACCAATAAATAAACTCAAGTGATTAATGAACTTCAGGTAAAATCGAATTGATCGAGAATACTTAAATTCAATTTTTTGTTGAAACAATTCTTAAACAGACTTGCTTATTGTTTTTTTTGGATAATCAACAAACTTGTTTATCTTTCGACCGAACATTAGAATATCTTTATGAATAGGTGATGACAAAATTATTTAAAATTAGAATTCTATTGAGAATAAAAAATTATTTTTTTTTGAAGGAAAAAAATTAATTAGTGGGTTGGTTTGTAAACTATACACAACAAAATTCGTACACACGCTTCTTTATGTGGTCCTTACAAATGAATTATTTTTCCTCTCTTTCTTTTTCTGATTTCTATAAATTCTTCTTTCTGTTGGCAGTGTACAGGTTGTTCCATTTATATAAAAACTCATCCCTGATTAAGACAAGTTCATGAATTTTGTTAAAGCCTATCACACAAGTAGCAGCCTAACTAGATGTGATAAAAATGGCATTCTTGCATAAGAGTATGTATGGCAGGACCAGTAATAATTGTATAGCTGCTTAGAATTAGAACAAATGTAAAAAATATGACTTAAATATATCACTTGCATTGCAATATACTTTCTGAAGTTAGTGTTTGTTATATTAATGTATATTTTGAAATACCTAGTAGATAGCATATATGTCGAGAAAAATCTTAGTATATCTCACATTGAAACATAAGTTTATAAGTTGGGATAATAGTTCTCACATCACATACTACTCTAGTCTTTATTATAAGAGAAAGTTCACTTTTTAGATTCATTCAATAAGTAAGGTATATGGTCTATATTAAAAACTAAACACATAATTTATTGAATGAACCTAAAAAGTTAATTTTCTCTTATAATATAATCAAGGGAGTACCGATTTTGTTAGAGCTGAATTATATCCAACCCAAATTATAAGTTGTATAAGAGTCTATCGTTTTTTATTTTTTGGCGGCCTATCGTGTTTAGACCTAGGCGTGATAGAGTGTGTTATAACACTCACATTGACTGAGATATATACATAAACATATCTTTATAGGTAGAAGGAACCCAAATTGTAAGATGTTGGAAAATAATTTATTAAGACTAACACTCCTTATTTTACAAATTAATTTAATAAAAATGAATAGATGGTATAAAAACATGTTAAATAGTGTTGGGCGTGAATGGTGTGTGAAGGAAAACAAAAGTCTCAAATTAAATGATAGAAACATGAAAAGAGTAGCATAGAGTTTAAACATGTAGAAGTGAGAAATGAAAAGAACAAATTAACCAAGTTTAAAAATAATATTTGTCATTTTTAAGTTTATTATGCCAAAATAATAACGAACTATTTTAGTATTTAAAGCACAGTTTCCTTAAAAAAATTGAATGGATTCGTTAAAATTCGAAACTATAAAAATCTTCTTTGAACTAGAGCATAATCTCCTAGCCCTAATTTTTTTTCTATCAAGTTTTTTTAAATGGACCCGTTGTTAGTCTTTGTTAATAGGGATAGGGGAGATGACCAAACCTCTAACCATCATTATTCCATCTTCTATGTGTCCCATAGTTCATCATCGAGTTGTCACCTTTAAATATTTTTAAAATAAAAAATTATAATTTCTAAAAAAAATTAGTCTTGTGTTCCAATTTTGCAATTCATATTAACATTTCTCTTTCACCTATAAAAAACATGAACAAATAGCAGTGTACAAGTAATAGATGTGATAGTGGAAATCCTACTTGTTTTTTTTTTTGAATAAAGTGGAAATCCTACTTGTTGACTATCATATTCAGTAGAGTATTTCATTAATGTTGTCTTGTCTTTTTTGGGATAAAGTATAGTAAGATATGTTTCTAGCAGCATATGTTTTTTATTAAGATTTTCTTCTTTAAGCAGCAAACAGATGTGATATTAATTAGAGTTAAAAAAGGTATTTAAAAACCCAAATACGTCCAAGAAAATAAAACTGAAGATAAATATGTAAATGAAGAAAATAATAGCCATACAAATCCCACTAAAATGCTAAGTTCTTAGAAGACAATCCATTGGATCAATAATACACCATTAGTAAAATAAAAGTCACTGTATTTTATTTTGGTCAAATTTCAAGACACAGATTTAATCAGGTTTAATAATTTTTGTTATCGTAATTAGCCACTGTACTTTAGAATATAGTTCCATTTCTACTAGGCTCCAAATGACCCAAACCACTTAATATCAAATCAAATTAGAGATAATTTTTTCCACCCTTTCCCTAAATCCTTTGCGATGTAACGAGAAAACAATTTGATCAAAAGCCTTCATACATTACTATTTATGACTTTTTTTTTTTTTTTATAATGGCAGATCATACATATATGTGTCTGTGTGTTTGCATAATGAATACAACCTTATTACCAAAAATAATTGGCTAAGTGAGGCATACCAAGAAATATAGAGGTATCCTTTAAAATTTGAAATATTTTTTGAAGCCATGTTTACAAAATTATAGAAATCTCTCTTACAAAATTTTAATTTCTTTTAACGCTTAACAATTCATATTTCGTTAAAGAAATTATAAATTCGTGTGGCATAGATTGTAATAATAGTTTAAACATCTCTGTAGAAATTCATTAAAAAATGTTAATGATACATATGAGTTGACTTAATAACAAAGACCAAAACTTGTGATGGAAAACAATTTGGGGATCAAAACTTGTTGAAATTTTTTAGATTGACTAATTATTTAATATATTTATAGGAGCCAAAAACATATATATCTTTTATTATATTTATATGATTTATGGATCAATTTTAAAAGAGAGTGATAATATAGAGAATAAATTTTTTGCTTAGTACTTGCATATAGAAACAACATTAAAGGTTCCTAAAAATAAAAAAGAAACAACATTAAAGGTGAGGAATTAATATACAAACAATGGGATTGTATAAAACAAAAAGGAATTAGGGCAACTACCAATAAAAAAGAATAAACAACCATAAAAAGAAAATGCAAATAATTAAGAAGTAAAAGAAAATAAACTTTTGTTTAGTCTCGATTTTCACCTTTTTGACGGGTGAGAAGGTTTCATAGGACATGTAGATGACACCATTCGAAGAGATTCCTCCTCTAGGCATTATGCATGTTATATAGCAAAGAACCATTCAACCAAATGAAGTAATCACACTTTAACCTTCCACTACCATTTGGTCCCACACTACCTTCACCATGCATAAAGGTTCATCATCTCCATTCCCCATCCACAACAATAATTCATACCCCTCCTATTTTTTTAAAAATAATATAAGAGAGAGGGGATATATTGATTAAGAGATTCTAGACTAAGAAGGACACAATTAGAAAAACATTAGCCTATTACACTCACATTTCCAATTTATCCATTTATTTAGTCATAAAGTAACATCTTTTTTCTTTCCATACACCTTTTTCAAAACCAAATTTCTCTCTCTTTCTCCAGGTTATTTCTCTCTGCCCCTCCTCCCACTCTTCTTTATATATATATAAACACATCATTATTATCATTATCATTATCATCAACTTAGAATAAAGGTTGGCTTTACTTGAAAACTCATACCAACAAACATGGGAAGAGCTCCTTGCTGTGACAAAGCCAATGTCAAAAAAGGTCCATGGTCACCTGAAGAAGATGCAAAACTCAAGTCTTACATAGAACAAAATGGTACTGGTGGAAATTGGATTGCTCTACCTCAGAAGATAGGTATGCTACATGGAATATTCATCAATCAAAACATATCAACTTTTCTAATAATTTTTCTTCTATTTTCTCCACACATAATGATTAATTTAATTAATCGAAATATATATTAAGAACTCAAAATTCTTTATATTGAAATTTTAACTTATTTATTTATTTCTGTGGATGTGTGTGATCTAGGACTTAAGAGATGTGGGAAAAGTTGTCGTCTTAGATGGTTAAATTATCTTAGACCAAATATTAAACATGGTGGTTTTTCCGAAGAAGAAGACGACATTATTTGCAGCCTCTATGTTAGCATCGGAAGCAGGTAATCAATTTTTATTTTATTTTTGCTATAGACAAGTATATTAGTAAATTAGTAGTTATTTTAGTTTCTTGATTTTGAACCCTAAACTTAATAATTAATTAGAAAAAAATTCTTAGTTTGTCTAATTTCAGTTTAACAACCGAGCTATCTACTTGGAAATAATCAAATTCGTTATTGTTTACGTACCATAACTTTTTAGACTCCAGTTGATAGCTTAGAGTTTCTTTGAATATGTATATGTAGATGGTCTATCATAGCAGCACAATTACCGGGACGAACAGATAATGATATAAAGAACTACTGGAACACTAGGCTGAAGAAGAAGCTCCTTGGGAAACAAAGGAAGGAGCAACAAGCTCAAGCACAAGCTCGTCGAGTTAGCAACATGAAACAAGAGATGAAAAGAGAACTAAATCAGAATTTGATGGTGGCGGGTTCGGGTGTCAATAATATGAGTTCAGCTCCTTATTGGCCTGCAGAGTATTCTGTTCATCCTATGCCAGTTTCAAATTCATCCATAATTGATTATGATATGAACAATCAAACATCTTTCACAAGCTTAATGAACATTCCAAACCCTTTTTCCATGGTGACTAATACAATTACAAACAATGGTGGAAATTGCCAACCATCACATATATTTCAAGGGTTTGAAAATTTTCCAAGGGATTTGAGTGAGCTTGTATGTGTGAACCAACAACAAATAATGGATAGAACAATTGATGGTTTTTATGGACTGGAATCTATTGACATGAGCAATGGTGGTAGCACAATCACAACAACTTCAACAGAAAGCACTAGTTGGGGAGATATGAACTCTTTGGTTTACTCACCTTTGGTTTCTGACTATGAAGGTTGTTGCCAACAAGGATCAATTCCACAAGATGCTATTGCTTTTGAGGAGTCTAGGTATTTTGCAATGCAAATGCAATAAAGGATTTGTGTATATGGGGGGGTGTAAATTTAAAAATGCTATAGAAGTTTTGTGTTAGTCAAACAAAACCCTAATGAGTTCACTTTCTTTCACATATATATTTGTTAGTTTTTGTGTTTTCATTTTTCATTCTATTGTTTTGAACTTCTTTCGTTTCCTTGATTATTGATTTATATATATTATATATTGAGCACAATACTCTTGTTTTTGACTTGTGTTAGCTATACAGTCTTATATATGGAAGCTATAGAAAAAAGAATCTAAGTAATAGTGTGAAATAGTGTGATAAACACTAGAATTTCTAAACATGTCAGTTCTCACCTTAGCATAAAACTAATACTATCCATAGACATTTTAAAAAAATAAAATTGCTATCATGTTATCTCAAAACTATTTCATAATTTAGTGAACCAACCAAGAATTTAATTATTATGACAATTATTTTGTACTTGAAAAGCCGTGTTAAAAATTAGTTTCTCACTGAAATACATGATTGAGTATCTTTTGCAAAGTTGTTCTGAATCTGAAACACAAAGCAAAAGGCTGTTGAAAGTTTGAAAGGTGCTTTAAGTCTTGGCCTTGACTTCTTAGCTTTATAGTACCAAAGGTATCAAAATATGGCTGCATT
>Ga0099826_10001420_pt1 | contig 14344 bp, 5 predicted proteins | sample Mtrugardesep15_FD_76830 | JGI IMG/M metagenome (GOLD analysis project Ga0099826, IMG submission 76830) | Root nodule microbial communities of legume samples collected from California, USA - M. trunc garden sep15 | ecosystem: Host-associated > Plants > Roots > Nodule | place: USA: California... | reverse complement strand
TCCTGACAACCTAGAATCTTAGCATTGTTATCATGTTCACTTTTAAACAAAATTTAGAATTTCTCCAAAATGTTTCTATCTGCTGAATTTGTCAATCTTAATTGTTCAAGTTTATAATTTCGCATATGTGATCTGATCATTTGAATTTTAGGCATTTAAGAATTTGGTTACATATCTTATATCCCAAGGAAGATAATTTACTTATTTTCTTCTTGTATTATTATTTAATCTGTCAAAATATTACTCCTTGGTGCTTAGAGTTGTAGCAGTTATCTTTCCGAGTGCAGTAATTACATATCTTTAATGCACCTTAAAGTTCCAATTCTGTGACAAAAGTTTTCTTACATAGATACATATATTTATATCATTGCAGGTATCATTCAAGATTGTTGGGGCATCAATATCTGGAATTTCGATTGATCCTAAATCTGTGAGTCTCTTTCACTTTTGGTTGATACTCTTATTTTTTTTTTTTTTGAAACAGCAAATTTGATCTCTGCTCAAGATGAACAGAGACCGGAGAAACTGAGAATACAAACACAAGGTGCCGTATATAGGTGGAACACCCAGAAATAAACACCTCTGAAGACAACACCCACCAAAATACACCTTAATTCTTATTTTAGATAAAGAATTAAGATCCATAGAATTTTAAGTATCACAAATTGACAATTATATGCTATTTGAGTGTAATGGATAATCAACTTATGTTTCTTTTATTGTTCCATACCATAGCCATTTCTTGTAGTGTATTTGTCCTACAATTTGTCTGTTATTCTGTCTGATAATTTGTGTATTTTGCAGGTGAGCATCTATCCCGCTGTAAAAGCTCCTGTGGAGTTTTCAACTCAGGTATTTGTTTGTTTTTGTGTATGTGTGTGTATGATCAATGATTAAAATTTTAAGCAAACTTCTGCTCTCTCCAGTGAATATTTATTCATTATCTATTTATTCATTATCTCCAACTATTTCTTGCCATAACCAGGTTACTTCTGGAGACTATATTTTATGGAATACTCTTGGCAAGTGCCCACATGTTGCTACAGTGTAAAAATTGAAATGCCCATCGAGAGGCATATGAATCTTAATGGCGGGGCACTGTTGGATGTCTCATAGAAACTCTGAAATGATGTTTTTTTATTCTTTGCCAAGTAATGTGAACACAGCCAATTGAATCAGGTGTTTGAGTGGTTTGATCAGAAAGTAATGAATGTTCTTTTTTTAGTTTCAGCATATCAAATTGGTTAATTTATTTATTAAAATGGTGTGACACAAGTATAAATATTTGTGTCTCTTGACAGTTTGGTAGGAGATTTGATATCTGGTTGATGTGTATACACAAATAAATGTTGGTACAGGTAATTCCCTAACTGGATCTCTATTACTTAGAGGAAAATCCCTCTCTTAAAATAAATATTGGCCAGATTCACTAGCTAAAAATTTTCATCACTTGAGCCACTAGAGAGAATCCATTAAGCAGGTAGTGAGCTATTTGGTGATAAATAATCAAACAATCGGATTGCATCTTCAATTTTCCACTCCCTTGTATTGATTTTATTTTATTTTTTTATGGAAAGGGAGTGTGTGCGAGTTGTTTATTTCGAAGAGTATATTGATTCAAACTAACAGTCAGTAGTTGTTCATCCTTCAAAAAAGAAACTGTGAGTAGTTATTCTAAGACACAAGATTCATGAGACCACTAAAAATTCTCAAGTAAAGTTGGTATTGCATCAAAATGATGGTTATGTAACAATTTCTTGAATTTTTTAAGCGAATTTTTTTTGTATTCGTAACATTTGTTCTGGAGAATGAGAATTAGACGAAGGACAAGAAATAAACTCCTTAATACTATTTCCATAAGCCATTTTGTACAACAAAAAAAAAATAAAAAAATTTAACTACTATATCATTATCTTTTGATTAAAATGTAACTAACTTCTAAATTTGTTGAGAATTTTCCTCACCTGCAATCTCAAAAGCTCACCAAAATTCTAATTTTATCTCTTCCAAATCTCAAAATTGTGACAGGATTTGTTCGGATTGTACAATTTGGATATATTGAGAAGAAAAAAAAATCAAGACTTTTTGCACGTCCAAATTGTAAAATTATGTCTATATTGTTAAAATAATTTTTTTTTAGAGGAGATTATTTTATCATTTCATGACTTTTTTTTACCAAATCATTTCATTACGTGTATTTTAATTTTTTTTTTTCCACCTTACTTTTGTATTGTTAACATTCACCTTCTTTTAATTGATACAAATTTTTGTTTCTTTACTGTCTCCCCAACACATTTTGTCTTTTTGTGCATATCAGGAAGAAAGTACACAAATAATACATAACATTTCCTCTTCATCCGTTATCTGAAAATAAAATATAATAACAGAGACGGTACAAACCAAAATGATTGGAGGGTGACTCAACCGATAAGATAAGCTTAGTAACGAAAACGCCACAGTGCTTCGCATCTGAAATCAAAATCATGACTGCGTTGCTTTCTCTTTACAGTAGATTATTTCAAATGGAAACAAAACACTGCTCTTTTCATTTCTAAAATAGGCATTGCAATTCAAATTCCATTTTAGAATGAAAACAACAATTCACTGTTTCCATTTCAAACTATTTGTCAAGGAAGTTAATGCTGACGAATTCTTGATTTTCATTTTCCAACAATCGAATTGATTCTGGTCTCTGTATGTAATTAGCAATGTTTTTTTTTTACTAGGCACTAGCATTATTATAGACTAATGTTCATACTTATTTTACTAGTTGTAAATTAGTTTCCTCTTCAGTAAAACTGCGTATCAGTAATCTCCAATCAAGCTTTTAGGATGCTTTCCCAAGTATGTAGCTTGGATTTTATCCAAGATTTGATTGCAGAAAGTTCCCCTAGGAAAATATCTTCCTTTTAAGCACCTAGAAAGCAGACTTGTCCTCGTTCTATATGATTCATGCTACCCTTATTTTGTCAACATAGTAAGATTAAACTTCTCGAATGTACGAAAGCCCGTGCCTCTCTCCTTTTTTCCTCTCCAAAAAGAGCTCCGTGAAATCCAATGAATTTTCCTTTCACTGTTTTTACTTCGCCGCCTAATTTCAGTTTCAATGTGATCACACAAGTTATCTGGATTCATGAAACTGGCTAATTTGATTAAAAATGATCTTATCATTTTGTGCTCCACACTAAGTATTAGTCGTCCTTTTTTTTTATTTAGAAAAAACATAAGTATGTTACATCTACATTTCTCAACTCAGGGTTCCTTGTGGGCTTGTGGCTATACACTAGAATTAGTTGAAGCAAATGGAGTTTTTGAAATTTAATTTTGTCACTTGATATGATTTATTCTGCAGGAGTGCAGGGGATGCTGTGCTGGTCAACCGGCAGAAACCCTGTTAATTGTTCTGATCTTAATTTACTTTGTGCTTCATATGTCTCTAAATATAAAGATGAAGTATTTTGTTAACCATAGGAGCTGCTACGGAACGATCTCGTTTATGGAGTTTTCTTTACATTGGAATAAGATTACTGTCAAGGATAAGTTATATGTAAATTGGTTTGTGTATTAGAAAAGATAGTTAATGTGATTTATCATGTGTTATTCCTTTTCTATTTCTATATTCTCTTTTATGACCCCTCTCATTATTTATGACATTTTCACATTTTCTCTTTCCATCATTTTCCATTTGATTTTATGTGGTTTGTTTCTTCTTAAACATAACTTGACTGGTTCGAGAGAATCAAATCCATAAAAAGTAGCTATAGATAACTATTACCAAAGAGCAATGGAACCACAGAGGGAGGAGCGTGTGCACTGCTTGACTTTATTTGATTGAACTCGGAAACCGTTTGTGAACAGAAGTTGTGCACTAAAATGCAGAAAGACAAAGCATGCTTAGTTTGTGCAGCTAAGATCTGAATTAGAACCTAACAATGTTTGGCAAGCAACAATCATGGTCGTCATGATCATAATATCCTTTTGTTAAAAAAATTGAGTCGTCATTATATTTATTTACAATGCCAAAATTGGGTACAATTCTGTGAAAAGCTGAAGCTATTAACATTGACTCAGCTAATAACACATTTTCTGAAATTAAGATCTTGCATCGGTGGGGATCTCGCCTACATGTAAAGCTTCACAATTTATCTTTTTGTTACCATTGTGGTGAGTGTTTATCCCATTACTGTTAACATCCTTCATTCAGCATATCATAATTTCCTTAAACTTCTAATAATTTCTATTGTTTTATAATTTTTGTTTTTCATCAATAATATATTATTTATGTGTTGTGTGGTTCAAATAGCTAGAAATTAACAGAAAGTTGTCTTCTTTCTATATTATGTTTTCATTACACTCTTATAAAAACTCTACTCATTATCATGTTATTTTTTCTATTGAAACTATTGGAACAACATTGCTTACATTTAAAGAATGACATTGCGGTGTGTTTTAGTTTCAGGTAGGCTGTGAAATGAGCATGATCTAATTTCCTTTTGTCCTGATGAGAATATTCCAATGAAAACTCTAACGAGAAATTGTAATGATCTCGTGAGAATATAAAGAATTGTGGTCCTAAGCACACATCCTCTCCCCTCTCTTTTACATAACATAACTTAAATTTTCACTCTAATTAACCATCTTTGCATATGTAATCTTGCATAATTAGAGAGAATTGGACTAATAATAATTGCACTACCACCATCTTTAACTAGCTAATATAATGTCTATGATAATAGATTGTCTGCATAGTTTATAGTAATAAATTGTCTTTTTTTTTTTGTTTAAAAAATTGAATGCAAACTATTATATGCATATAAAATTTATCAGGATTAAATAGAAATCTTGCTAAAAATTATTCAAAAAAAAAAAATTCTTGCTATAAGTATTAACTGAAAATTTTAACCAAGATTTTCAATTTAAAATTTTCCCCGTACACTGCGTCTATATCTAATTTGAATATAGCAAAAATGTTATAAATATGGCCACCACCACTTAAACAAAGATAACAACAAATGTTGAAATACAAGACCTCACAGAATTGACTAAAAAGATTCAAATATAAAATATGTCTATTCATGGATCATCTAAAAAAAATAGTTTCTTTTTTATTTGAACGTACGATAAAACTAATTCAACTGAAAACTTTCCAACACTAATAATAGAATATATGAAATCAAATGAGATAAAACCATACCTTCTTGAATGTTTGTGTTAGATACGATACAATCACACAACATATTTCTTAGTTATAATCAAATTCCTCAAACTTTGAATTGAAAGTTTAGGTGATGAAATTTATTCAACAAACAATAAACAATGGTCGTTGACACTCGGTTGTCTAGATATATTTCTAATCTAACTTTTCCTCGTCTTCATATTATAGAGTTTGGTAAATCTCTTTACGCCGATATATTTCCATTTAGTTGTTTTTTGCATCCCACCGTTAACATTGTTTTGGCGTATTTGAAGATAACGGTGAACATAACATCTTCACCTTTATAGTTATAAAAGGCTAAAGCATTAGATTAAGTATTGTTAATTATAAACAGCAGAATAACAAGATAGTTTATCTATGTGACAATTGAACAAAGATTAAAGTAAAGTATTGTTTAAGTATCAATTATAGTTAAAAGTCGGCTAGAAAATGTTATATTGGTACTCATCTCACTAATCAAAAAGTAAAGATGAAATACTTAATCGACATATATAATATAGTAAATTGTGTCCCTATCATACCGGATAAAGTCATAACTAATGAATAGTAAGACATGTGTGAGAAAAAAATTACAATACAAAGTTAAAAGATATCATTCAAAAGTTGATTGAAGAAAGTGATGATAACTCAAAATAGTGGATCAAACCTTAGGTACCAATATACTCCTAAGTCACAAGTCTTTGGAAAACGAAATTGAATTAAATAGTTGCCATTTAATTTTTTTACTTTTTATTATTATTGTTTTTATTAGATATAATAAGAAAAAGTGATAAGTTATATAATAGTATGGTAGTCATTTTTAAAAGGTGACACATAAGCATGTTTAGTTTATAATGCTGAAGCATTTTTTGAGATGCCACCACATCGTAATGCTTTCTCAAGATTAGCCTAAGCAGCTTTGTTTACGGTAGAAATATAGATTTTTTTTGGTAGTGTGGTAGAAATATAGATTATTATTATTATTATTATTTTACGGTAATTATTATTATTATTATTATTATTATTATTATTAGGGTTTGTCTAACATGTACAATATTGCACATGTTAAAGCAACTATAAGTAATAAGTTTTTATTGAAAAACAACAATTATTTATTTGAAAGTTATATATTAATTACAAAATGTAAAAGTTCTAATGCAAAGTTACTATTTTAAACTTCTTAACATGTGTAAATTTACATACGATAGAACATCCCTTATTATTTCTCATTTTCGTAAAGGCTAAAATGCAAATATAGTGGATCAAACCTTAAAATCAGTGGTGACTCTAAATATGAACGGGATGAGCTACCACCCATAACTCATGCTTAATAGGGCACCAATTATTTTAGTAATACCTAGATATAATATGTATAAATATTTAGAGGTGAATTTTTTTTAATAATATATGTTAATAGTTAGATGAATACAATTTTTAGGTTCTTTGTACTCATATGTTTGCAATAGTGTCTTTTACACATTTGTGCAATAAAAAAAATAGATGAAAAAAAAGAGGCGTACTAAATAATTAATGTTGTTGATGTTTCTCATGTAATTTTAAAGTGGTAAATGATGTAATTTGTAACGTGCTCACAAAATAATAGATAATTGCAAAATTTTATGCAACTATTTATGTATAAAAAAAAGATCAATTATTTGATAGACGATAGAGATAGATAAATAATTGAAATAGGGGTTAAAATTATAATCACTTTGTATTTCTAATATATATATATATTTTGGTGGTTTGTATTTGTTAAAATGAATAAAATATTGGTGGTTGTGCATGAAATGTATGAATCAAAAATGCATATATTTAGTATACGAAGAGAAATTTGTATTTGACTGCAGATATATTGGTTGTTGATGCATGTAGTTGGTTGTTTTATTTGTAATTGAAAGACATGACTCCGAGAGTCATATTTTATTTGGAGAAACGGTCATTTTAGTCCATGAACGTGCACTTCATTGTTATAACGGTCTTTGACTAAAAAAAAAAATTCAAATGATTTCTGAATGTGCACCTCCGTTGGCCATTAATTTGACATATACTCTTCATACTAATTTTCAATGAATCACTCACCTTCTAGTTCTATGTATTCTCTAGTGCAATTTCGGTAGACTTAGATATATAAGAAACATAGAATTTACCTATAAGAAAACATATATTATAACCACATGGTCATTTGGAAAAACACATGTAATTTGCACATTGGATAAAAAACACTAGCAATGTCCAAAGAAAATTCCATTAGAGCATTTACCTCTTTAATCCTCGATAAATTTCTGGAAAATACACATTTTCAAAAGTATACTTGCTACATGAGATTACATGAGTAAATAAGTCGAAGATATCTAAAAGTTTACAAATCTTCTCAACTACCTTAATCTTCAAGTGAAGGTGTAGCACCTCCCTTTTCTTATAATAACTTGGAAATACAAACTTGAATTTTGAAGTAGTAGATAACACGTGAAAATTAGAATTCCCCCTTGGTGAAAACTCAATATAACAAGCTTTCTATCTTTCAAGTGCTTTTGTTCAACAATGTCACAAAAATTTCAACCTCAAATTATTGTGATTAATATATTTGGCAAATTGTACATTACATTCTTAATCATGCTGAGATCATCTTGCACTAACAAGTTTAAAATGTGAGCACACCATCCAACACCATCCAAAGCACCATATCAAAACCTCAATTTTCAATAATGCATCATAAAAGTGCCAATAATGCTAAAAGAATATCTAACACGAAGAACAACAAGTGTATTACCTAGGTTTGAAGGTTGGAATTTAAAAATCTGTTAAAATTATCGAGTGTCATATAAAAATGTAAAAAATGTCATGATATATTTATTTACAATATCAAAACCGTATACAATTTTTTAGTGTTAGACTAATCAGCGTAACTTATATATTGTTATGCTTATACAATAACTATACAAACAAAAAATACTAAAGACAAAGAAAGGGACAAAGAAACAATTTCCAACTCCAATATTGCTGCCCATTAAGCTGCATGTTGTTGGAGATTTAGTTCCTTTCTTGTCAGCCAAATTTGAATTAGAAAACTATCCAACACCCCCCCCTTTTCATTACACTCTCCATTTTCATTAACATTCATCAAAGCCATCTTTTTTATAATATCTTCTTCATTAATTATTCTTCAAAGAAGTGTCTGGATGACCTATACAAATCGTAAGGAGCCCATAGATGATCCACAATGCATGGCTTCCTTGAATCCAACCTCAACCATGGTTTACCTTTTCCACTCCAATGCAATAAACTAATAGGACCAGGGTGTAAGCTTCTACATTTACCTTCAATGTTATCACCACCTAAACCATGTTGGTTCCATCTATGATCAACTGCTTTAATATTCCCTGCCAAAACCAACAAAAATGGTGGAAGAGAACCCAAATGATATATCCTCTTAGATTTCTTTTGCACAGCCATCCATTCCTCAACTTTTTCTGTATACTTTTCTTTTCTCCATTTATCAACATCCATCACCATTACACCTGTGTTGAAATAACATGGCTTTCTTCCATCAAAAGTTTTTGCGAGAACCGGGTCCGACCAAAATTGTTTTGTGAAATACAATGTGAAATCTGTATGACAATATTCTGGTGCAGCCACTACTTTCCCTTCCATGTCTACACCCCAAAGCTTAGCTATATCATCAACCACAACAAGGTCAGAATCTAAATATATCACACGTTGTACATTTTCTGGTATTGTATCTGCAAGATATATCCTTGCATAATTCAAAGGTTGATCCAATGCTTTTCTAATGGACTTTGATATCTTACCGCGAACACGATCAGAATTAAAGTGATAAATCGTCATGTTTAGATAAGGGAAGGTTGATTTTATCCTTGTGAATAGTTCAGGAGCACCATGAGCAGCAGAGAGGAAGTAGAATGCAAGATTTTCTGGACATGTTGAATGTTGTAACATGGATAACACTGCAGCCATGGTTCCACGAAGGTAATTGACATCAAGGGTCATGGCAACATTTATACGATCAGCTTCTGTGGAGCCACATTCCTCGCCGTTTCGGAAGGCGGGGGCTTCACGAAAAAAAGGGAGGTTAGAAGAGGGTATGCGGACAAAGCCAAGACGGATGGAGGTAACGGGTTGGAGGAAGGACAGGAGGCCAAGGAGTATGACAACTACACGAGAATTGAAACTCCTGAAGACCATCCTGTCTTAAAAGAAAACAAGCAAAGGTTTTTCTTGTTTTGAAAGAAATCTTGGGTTTGGAGATTTCATAGAACAAAATCTAGTGAAGAGAGGACATTGAGTCTCGCATATGAGATTGTGAGTGGATGCAATATTATTATTGTAAGGATGAGAGAAACTTTCGGGTGATCTATCTTTGATTTTGACTTTTGACTAATTTTGAAACTTGCATGGCTTCAAGGAGTCAAATAAATTAGTAGATTCTTATTCATTTTATTTTGACTTCTGACTAATTTTGAAACTTGCATCATTTTATTTTCTCAAAATAGTTAAATAAAGTTATCATGTACCAACCAAAGGGATAAGGCATAAATAAGCATAATGCACCAATTAGCGCTTATAATATGCATCTTGTGACAAATAGTTTTATTGATTTGTAGCACATCACATAGTTTTTTCATCATTACCTCTCGATGAACTTGGTGTAATTTTTTATTTATTTTTATGATCAATTACTCCATCCGTTTTAAAATATGTGTCGCAGTGAACCACTTCGTACACATGTCAATACAAAACTTTGATCATTAATATTTTTAATTATACAATATAAAAAAAAATATAGAATTGATATTTTTAAAATATTCGTGAAGACAAATCAAACAACATCTTACATACTAACATTTGTATTTAAAAATTAGTTAATAATGCACATTGTAAAATTGCGACACAGAAAAGCATTGGATCAATCTTAATGGTTGAGAAGAAGAAGTAATATAAGCATCTTTCATCACATATAGTATGATTTGTCACCTTCTAAAGCACACTCTCAATCTTCCAAAACAAATTCTCATTCTCCTTTTTTCTTCGATTTTCCTACTCCAAACCATTAACATTCATCAATTTATTCACAATTTATGTATCACTGAAAGTAAAACATAAATTGGTGAAGTACATTTTTTTTTTTGTGGTCGACGACACACAAAAACTTCTATAAATTTATGTTTTCAATTCATTTGCAAGCCACAGGCTAATGTCACATTGTCTAGTTTGAAGGACTACTTTGACCAAATTAACGGTCGTCTCAACCACGAAAATGCAAGAAGGATGGACAATATTGAGTATCATCGTCGATCAATGTACTCTAATGGATGTGTTCGGTTCACCTAGATGAAGCTCAAAACGACGACAACGTGAGAACCATATTCTCTTTATATGGTCTACATAGTTCGAAAGGACTGATTGAGTTAGGCGCTTCCTTGGCGGATATTTCTGATATATTCATGAAAGTTTAATTCAGTCTTGGACCTATCTTGAAATCAAGGCTTGCATGCATAAACCTAATGAAGATTTAAGTTTGACAAATCAATGAACTTGTGTTATGTTTAATGTATGTTGTTGTAGAATTTGATTTAATGCTAATTTTTTTAAGGCAAATGCTACCTTGTGCTCTCAAGGGCACATGTTAAGGAAATTATTATAGAAATATATATATAAAAAGTTGTGCATTCAACTTCTTAAAAATTAAAATATTATGTTTTTCAATTGTTCTTTTTGGGTTCCTTAACATGTGTCATTAGGGCACAAGTTAACACGACCATTTTTTTAAATTTTATATGATCACAATTCAAATTAATCTAAATCCTATCAAACCCTCTAAACCTCAAGTTTTAACACGGTCTCAAAAGTTTTGGATTATATATTCCAAAAAATTCTAAGAATGAATTTAAATTATATAATATAATGAGTCTAGAATATGGATTGTGACGTTACAAACAATATTTGAATGATTTGTGATGTGTTTAATGTATTTAACAATCTCAATTTTTCCGTTATATTCAGCCCAATATGCAGTTTCACGCGAAAACGCGCGCATTTCAGATTTGGAAAATTTAGAGATCGCTCTTTCACTCTGCTACAATCCTTTTCTTCTCTCACAACTTGGAGACTCCAACAATCAGAAAACCTAACCGGTAAATTCATCTTCTTCGCTCTTGCATTCATAATTTGAATCCATCTCAATATCTGATTAATTCATCTATCTTCATTTTTTTTCTCAATTAATCAAAGATCTATATGATACGAGCTTACTGTTCTGTATTATTGTGTTATTTATTTGTTGCAGTTGTATCATAGATAATTTTATCTTATCTTTCTATTTTCGAAATCTTCAGATTTTGCTTGCTAATGCTATGTTAGGTTTTGAAATCTTCCAATGTTTTTGTTTAATTGGTGAATTTTCTAATGTTCTGGTTACGTGTGTAAGTTTGATTTTAAATTTTGAGTATTTTTGGAGAAATTCTCTAAAAAGAATTTTGTAAATAAATGTTATCTAGTTTGAAGATAAACTTCTAGTATCAGTTTGAAATGAATTTTAGTAAACTCAGTCCCTATTTAGATTGACTTATTTGAGCTTATCCACTGACATAAGTTTTGTGAGACGGTTTGAGAGAAAATATGAAAAGTGCGTATGACATTGTTCATAAGCTGTTTCCAGCTTAATTTCATAATAACTTATGAAAACAACTTAGAGTTTATACAAAAACAGCTTAGTCCCTATTTCGAATTGCTTATTTGAGCTTATCTACTAGCATAAGTTTTGTGAGACTATTTGAGAGAACTTATGAAAATAAGTTATAGCTAATACGAAAACAATTTAACTATTTTATCTTTTGCTATAGAAATTGCTTATACATAAGCGCTTATCATTATAAGCGCATGTCCTATAAGCTGCAAATTTTAGTGGAGAAATTTATGTTACCTAGAAATTATAATTCAAACTTGTTTTATACCTGTAGGCTTAACCAATGTCAGCTCAAAAAGGAAGCATGGACAGTGGAGCTTCAAGGAAACGTATGAAACCTGGGGTAATTGTTGTTTTCGCCTTTCAACCTTTTTCTTGTCATGAATTTACAGCAGTTCTAGCATTCTTTGATGTTTCATTTTCTTTTCTTTTCACAATAAACAGGTACAGGAAAAGATTGGAGATGAAGCAGAATCGCAGATTGTACTTGTACAGGAGGAAGGGTTTGAGACTAACCAAATTGGGTCCGAAGAAATGGAGCTCAATATTTCTCTTGTTCTTGAGAAGATTGAGAATTTTACTCAGAGGGTAGCTATATAATGTTACACTTACACACTGTTTGAAGCTTGAAATCATAAGCTAGATGAATGTTAAATCTTTGAAATGTTTAATTGTGGATTTCTTGTAGGTATCTGAGCTTTTGGAATCAGGGAAAACAATGCTTAAGGAGCTATGCAATGAATTTGAAGAGAAACTGATTATGTGAGTTATGAAGTTACCATTGAACATTCAATGTTTAAACTATCTTTCACTTTAAATATTGTTAGTTTTTGACTTTTTATGGTGTGATTCTTTTAACTTTCAAATAAGCAGGATTCACAAGGAGCAGGTTGAAAAATGGCAGGAAGAAATCAAAGAACTCCGCGCACTCGATGCCTCAAATGAGGAAGCCAATGCTCTTCTGCAAAATGCTCGATATGTACTTCAGCTCACTCGTAATGATTAGTCAATGTAGTTGCCTCATTTCATGTCTAGGTATATGCATAATCTCTCACCCCCCTAAACATTTTTCATCAGGTAAAAAGTATACTTTGATAAAACAGGTGTGAATGTGCTAACTCTGGGAATACTTGGGCTGTCTTGGATCATTAATATCCAATTCATTTCTATTGGGCTGTGTTTGACCGTTTATCATTAGATTAAACTTTACTTGAAAATATGTAATCATGAGTCATGACATTTGGTTAAAATTGTTGAAGGTATGGTAATAGTAATGACAGATAAATCTATAGCATCTTAGTTTGAAGGATGGCATTTCAGAAACAGGACCAATGTTTCTTGACTAAAGAGATGCAGTAGTAGTCCAACCTTTTTCCCCTAAATGTTATTCTTTTTTGAACTTGCCTTGACTAATTTGTTGATGATGATTTGAGCTTTGCTAAAGCCTAGCATATTTTAAAGGGTTGATATTGAGAATGAGATTTTAGTAGCAGGTTTTCAAACGTCTACTGATTAAATGAAAATTTATGAGGTTTTCCAAATAATCTTTGTTAGTGAACATTGAATTAATTATGTATATAGTTAAATGTTAAGGAATTTTTTTTCAACATTTCCAATTTAGTATTACTTTGGTTTGTGGCAATTGAAATATAAACAGAGATCATTATACAATTATTCTTTTAGGGCAAGAAAATGATTAGCCATCAGTGGGAGAAAAAAAAGAGAGCATATGCTTGACATTTGACTCTGGTTTATACTGGAGTCTTTGCTATAGTTCTCTGTAAATCAGTAATGAGTCACTGAAGACATAAGGATAAAAATATTCAGAGTTGATTGTGATCAAACTCATGTGTGGTAACATCATGTTCCAACTTCTGTGTAAGCTGTCAATAAAAAATGTTGGTAGAATTAAGCGATGATAAAGTTTTTTCAAAAAAAATTATAGTGATGATAAAGCAAGAATTATATAACTAGAAGGGACGAATATACATGATCAACGGATCTAGTTGAATTTTGCCCTTTAAAACTCGTTGTACCATCTCAACACTGTATTGTAATTTATAATTTCTACCAAGGTTCACTTAATTCACTAATTCAGTATCTTTACAAGAGGGAAAAGGTTCATTGGAAATTCTATAAAAGGGATCTTTGTAATTAATTCCACGTTCAACAATCACCAATATGGCCCTCTCTTGTGTGAACTGTGAAGCAGTGGTTGTAGGCACATGGCTGCGGATGTCATATGGAACTCAATGAAATGAGTTCCAATGAACATCTTTCATTGAAACAGCCCTTTTCCCAAAGGTCATTGACAACATCGCAATATTGCATTGTGTGTAATAATTTCAGTTTTAAAATCTAACCTTTCAATAAATTTATCATCTTTTTTTTTTTTTTTTTTTTTTAATAAGGACTCAAATTTTTGATTTTTTTTTTTTTTTTTT